>QFZN01006829.1_pt1 | contig 12031 bp, 13 predicted proteins | sample 1740101 | NCBI WGS metagenome assembly QFZN01 (sample SAMN09210849, study PRJNA391713) | Ciliate metagenome, whole genome shotgun sequencing project. | isolation source: combination of 50 Heterometopus sp. ciliate cells from an enrichment culture... | host: Heterometopus sp. ...
TGATGATATATACTAACTTAATAAAATACTCTGTTGTCAGTTCATTTCCAATAAACAGGCCCACAATTGATTGAGTGATACACGAAATTACTGCAATTACGATTACCATTATGTATCCGAGAACATATTTACTGAGTACAATGTCTGATGTTGAGTATGGCATCACAGCGGCAAGCTTATCCCATTTTGAGCGTTCATCATATCCAATTACCGTCATAGGAAGCATAGTAGAATATACAATCGCAAAGATTAATGCCGATAAATTAGGAATACATGTAAATACAATAATTAAAACCAAGAACAATTTCATTTGCTTCAATATTGTATAAGAATCCTTAATCAGAAGTCCTTTCATGACTATTTATCCCCCTTTGCGATAAACAGGATTATGTCCTCAATATTTGAGCGCTCGGTCGCAAAAGCTCCCGATACGGCGCTTTTCAAGACAAGTGCTTCAACGCCATAATCAGTAACTTTCTTGCCAATTATAGCCTTCTCGTCAATAGCCTGAAAGTCTGATTTCGACATTCGCAGCATTCCATATTTGTCAAGCAATCTGTCCTTTTCCTCGCAGAAAAGCAACTTGCCTTTATGAATAAAAGCTATATAGTCACATATTTTTTCAAGATCGCTCACGATGTGAGATGACATCAAAACTGAATGGCCTTCGTCACGCGTAAATTCATTTAAAATGTCCAGCATTTCATCTCGCACCATGGGATCAAGCCCGCTTGTCGCTTCGTCCAGTATAAGAAGCTTCGGATGGTGTGAAAGCGCTGCATCGATTGCAAGCTTCATTTTCATACCGCGGGAAAAATCCTTGAATTGCTTTTTCAGCGGAAGTGAAAATTTGTCTGCATAATTAAAAAAGCATTTTTCATCCCAGTTTTTATATGTATTCTTCATGATAGAATTCACGTTTGTCACATTTAATACTTCGGGAAAATATGCTTCATCAAGAACAACTCCGATATCTTCCTTAACACTTTGAAACCCGCTGCTTTTATTGTCTGTTCCGAACACGGTTACTTTTCCGGAATCGTTTTTTATTGCGTTCATAATCAGTCTTATAGTAGTGCTTTTACCGGCTCCGTTTTCTCCCACAAGACCCATAATGCAGCCCGAGGGCAGTGTAATGCTAATGTTATCAAGCTTAAAATCATTATACGACTTGCAAAGTCCACTTATTTCAATCGCATTCATATATTTAATCCTCCCTTTGAATCAATCTATACATTTCAAACACCTCATCATCGCTCAAGCCGCATGTTGCGGCAAGCTCTGAAACTCTTTGTAAATGCGCTTCAATTTCTTTCAGATACTCCTCACGTATAACCTCAACATTTTTTTCCGCAACAAAGCAGCCTTTTGCCGCGACCGTGTTTATGTAGCCGGCTTTTTCAAGCTCGTCATAAGCGCGTTTTGTTGTGATTACACTGATACGCAAATCCTTTGCCAAGGCACGAATTGACGGAAGCGCTTCGCCTTCTTTGAGGCTTCCCGATATTATGCTGTTCTTAATTTGAGCAAAAATCTGTTCGTATATTGGCTGGCTGCTTGCATTGCTGATTAAAACATCCAATGCTTGGCCTCCTTTTTATTAGCTACTGTATATATTCAGTATGCACAGTATAATCATTCTTTTTGTATTTGTCAAGACATAATAAAAGTGCTCCTCCGAATCTTCTTTGGAGGAGCACTCTATGTTATTTAAAGCAAAAAGGATGTATCACTCCACGTTTTCCGCTCGCTTTACGACACGATCTTTTTTATATAAGCTTGGGCTTACTTGACTTTATAAACGGGCAGCGGCTGGCGTGGTAATTCCTCCGAATTTGCTGAAGGTTCCTCCTGTGAAATCACAGGTCGGGCCTTTTGCGGCAGAAACAAGGCTATGCCAATACCTGCTACCAATACAACGGTTGTACAAACTCCGCCTTCAATGCCAAAAGGACCTCCGGAAACGAGCTCATGTCCGCTCACAAATAACGTTCCAAAAATGGAGCTTACTTTTTGGGACCCACTGACCGAAATACCATAGACGTTTCCCTGAAAAAAGTTCCACGCGGAGTGAATTGCACAGGCGCCCCAAATGTCATCTGTCCGCAGAATGTACACCGCGGCAAAAATGCCGAACAGCGCAAGATTGACAAACGCGAGAGGCGATATTCCCGGATTTGCAAGATGGAGCGATGCAAAAGCTATGGAGCTTATAAAAACAGCCGCTGCTACGGAAACCTTATTTGTACAAGAAACCATAAAGTAACCGCGTACGCACACCTCTTCGCTCATTCCCTGAACAATATATCCGAGGAAAAACAGTGCAATGTATATCAGCGGAACGCCAGAATTAATTCCTGTAAACTTAGCTCCCCCAAGTAAAACGGAAAGTCCGGCTGTTGCACTTATCATGGCAATTCCGATGATGAAACCTACACCGTAGTTTTTATACATGCCTCTTTTTCTCATGCCCATGGAGGCAATTGAGCGCCCCTCAATTTTGAGGCAATATATAATTGCACAAATAGTTGTAATAACTGTAGCAAATAGGCTGACAACCGTGAACCATTCGGGAAGATTTTTCATATAGGCCGAAATGGCAGTCGTAATTCCGGAAATATCACCGCTTCTAAGCATCGGCGAACCGATATCTTTGAGCATTACTACCACCAAAGGAATGCCAATGACAGCTCCCGAAGCAATGTTTGCGATAAAAAAGACCGCAAAGAAAATCAGTATCTGAAGAACGATATGAGGCTTATGTCTTGCTTTCTTTGCTTCAAAAAGCATTGTATTGTTTTCAGTTTTCAGCATGAAGTCGCCCCTTTTCTCTTACCTTGCCAAATTTTAGAGCCTGACAGTCTGTCAGGCTCTATTATACATTATGAAGTTGTTTCTTTCAACATACCGTTTCTATTCGAGATTGAGCTTATTATTAAGGAAGTAACGGCTTAGCAGGAAAAATCCTACGGCAACTGCAGTCATAAAGACAAAATAGGAAATGATAAAGGGCTGTGCAGCTGAGAATACTTTATCAAAAATCTCTGCACCGTTTGCTATTGACCCTGTAATTCCACTCATACTGTTCTCCAAGCTTCTTGTACTTCCCATCAGACAATACTGCATAATGGATGAAAGAATGGATACCGCGATACTTATTACAAAATAAAATCCTATACCTGCAAGTATCTTATGCTTCTGAGAAACAATACCGCCGATAATCAGCGCAAGATATACCTGAAGTATTTTATATGCGGTACTGACAATTGCAAGCAAAATGAATTCAATCGTTGGCAGCACAAGTCTTCCGCCAAGAGTGTTAATGACCTCATGTTTCATAATCATAAGTTGCCTGTAAACTTCTGTGTTTACAAGTCCGCTGTTTCCCGTACCGAAAAAGACAAAAATGTTGATACAGATCAATATCACAATTCCGCTGATAATGGTCCAGATCATAGCGGTAATCAGCTTTGACCACAAAAGCTGCGTTGTGGTAACAGGAAGTGTAAATGTCAGATATCCCTCATTACACATAAAGCTTTTATAAAAACGCTCGAAAATGATAAATGCTATAAGAAATGATGCAGCAATTATCGCGACAAGCATCAAAACGCTTAAGGTGCCGAAAATAAACCTGAGAAGCTGCAAGCTTCCGGTTTGGGCAGCTGAATTAATACTGCCCCGAATGTTGAACGCAAAGCCTATTGTTGCAATTACGGTCGCACCCAGGACGGCGATTTGCGTTGGAAATAATACGCGGGAGAGCGACTTGAAGTCATGCTTTATAAGTTTACCTAACATCTGAACACCTCCCTGAAGTACTCGTCTATGGATTTGCCCAAATCCTCTCGCAGGCTGTCAGTAGACGCATATGAAACGATTTGTCCGTTCTGCAGGAAAACGAATTCGTCCAGAATCTTTTCTACGTCTGCTATAAGATGGGTTGAAATAAGGACTGTGGACTCTTCACAGTAGTTTTTTAAAATTGTTCCGAGTATATAGTCGCGTGCGGCCGGGTCAACGCCGCCTATTGGCTCATCGAGCAGATAGAGCCTTGCGCGACGGGACATAACCAGAACAAGCTGAACTTTTTCCTTTGTTCCCTTGGACAAAGTCTTCATTCTGGCACTTGCCGGAACCTGCAGACTTTGGAGCATTGAAACTGCTCTATCATAGTCGAAATCCGGATAAAAATCCTGAAAATACTCAATGCACTCCAAAACTGTCATCCAGTCCTGAAGATATGTGCGCTCCGGAAGATATGAAACCAGTGACTTGCTTTCAATTCCCGGCTTATACCCGCTAATAAGGATTTCTCCGTCTGTCGGGGTTAGAAGCCCACATGCTAGCTTAATAAGCGTTGTTTTGCCGATTCCGTTGGGTCCCAAATGGCCAATAATCTTTCCGGCCGGTAAAGTAAGATTTACGTTATGCAATGCGGCGTTCACTCCAAAATACTTTGAAAGCCCTTTGCACTCAAGCATAGCATCACTCATCGCTGACTGCCTCCTTTTTACTTGCTTCCTCCAGCAGGCCGATAGTCTGCTCTCCGGTGTATCCAAGAGCCGCCATGCTCTTCAAAAACTCCGTTGCAAGTATTTCCCCACGTCTCTTTCTTGCCATTTCAATAACGCTCCCCTCTTGTGTAACAAATTTGCCCGTGTTGCGCTGTGTTTCGATGAGTCCAACGCTTTCAAGCTCCGATAAAGCTCTCTGCACCGTGTTAGGATTGACAGCGGCAATAACCGCAAACTCCCGCACACTGGGCAATCTCTCGCCCATCTTATAGGTTCCGGTTAGAATTCCCGATACTATCTGGTCTGAAACCTGAACATATATGGGTCGGTCACTCATAAATTGCCAAGCCAAGTAATCACTACCTTTCGTTGATTGTGTGTTGTTGTGTTGGTTTATTAATACACTATTGCAATAGTACACCGCTTGCTATAATTTGTCAAGCAGTATTTTAAAGATATTTTTGTAACAGAAATATCATCTGTTATTCAGGCGAAAATAAGCACAGCAAAAAACAGCACGCCGGATTTAATCCGACGTGCTGCCAAAAAACGAAATTAAGCCTTCATATATGCCATTTCTTCTCCTGACGGTGAGCTAAAACGGCAAGAAAACTTAGTACGTAATTATAGATTAGCCAATGCCCTTTGCAGCGCAAGCATCAAGGAACTCCTGGATCTTTGCTTCGGGGATCTTAGCAGCGGGAGTCTTAGCAATCTTAGCAAGAGTAAAGCCCTTAGCCATTTTCATCATGGGGTTCTTGGTGGTTCCGGGAATGATTTCGTCCATAACTGCGCAAGCTTCTGCGTTGTTGAGGATGTCGCCTACTACTGTATCCATTGTAAATGCCATAATAATGACCTCCATAATAATTAAAAAATAAGTCGCTCCACCGCATTGCAAGCTACACAAAGTGCCGTCAGGATCACCCAATATGTATCAAATTTGGTTTTGCTGACCATCGGCCTGTTTGACCGGCTTTTGTCGGCAATTTAACTCGACCTAAACAGAGGTTATCACGGGAGCTTGTCAGTGTCAATTGTGTAAAAGCACAAAATAAATCCAGATACAGGGTAATCTTGCACAATCTTCGCTTTTGTGGAACATTGTGGAAACAGATTGATACATCTATCCATATGCCATGTTACAGTTTGGCTCATAATTGATACATTAATTTTTTAGTGTAATTTTGGGGATTTAATGCGTTGTATTTAGCGATTTTTAGTAATTTTACACTGTCCTTTGATACACAGATTAATTTTGATTCTGTTTTAGATAATTGGTGCTCCGCAAAATAACGCAATGTTCATATATTGCTATTCCATCCATTTCATGTTAGCATGGTTTGTGTTAATTTACGTTGCAATTGGGAGGATAAATTATGTCATTTGCAGAACTATCCGCATGTTCTTTTACTGAAATCCTTGCTTCGGCTGAGCCGGTTCCCGGTGGCGGCGGTGCCTCTGCGCTAGTCGGCGCTATTGGGACTTCGCTGTCCTCTATGGTTTCAAATCTCACAATAGGAAAGAAAAAATACGCTGAATTCGAATCTGATATTCAACGAATTCTGGTTAAAGCCTCCGAGTTGAGAAACACTCTCCTACTGCTGATTGACGAGGACGCGAGATGCTTTGAGCCGCTGTCCAAGGCCTACGGAATTCCAAAGGACGACCCCAAACGAGACGAATTTTTGGAAAACGCTTTACATCTTGCGTGCTCAGCCCCTCTTGCTATTATGAAAACTGCGGCCGAGGCAATTGAGCTTCATTCCGAGCTTGTCATTAAAGGCAGCACTCTTATGCTTTCAGATGTTGGTGTCGGCGTACTGTGCTGCAAAACAGCGCTTATGGGTGCAAGCCTTAATGTTTTTATTAATATTCGCCTGATGAAGGACCGGTCTTTTGCGGAGGATCTCAGAAACGAAGCGGAGGCGCTTTTAGATAAATACTGCACACTTGCGGACAGGACCTATGCCGGGGTGTTTGAAAAGCTCAAGTGAAAGGAAAAACAAACATGGCAAATCTGTTAAAAGGCACTGAAGTTGCCACCTCAATTAACGAGCGTTCACTAAGTCAGCTTGACCTTCTTAAAGCCGCCGGTATCTTCCCCACTCTTGCAATAGTGCGCGTTGGTGAGCGCGAGGACGACATTGCCTATGAAATCGGTGCAGTCAAGCGCTGCGAAAAGGTTGGGGTTGCGGTTTCGCATGTGGTGCTTCCGGATGACGTTACACAGGAAATACTGATCTCCGAGATTGAAAAGCTCAATTGCAACTCTTCGGTTCACGGTGTGTTGATTTTTATGCCGTTGCCGAAACATTTGGACGGAGAGGCAGTTCGAAACGCACTTTCTCCCGAAAAGGATATTGACGGAATTACGGATGGCTCCTTGGTGGGAGTTTTCACCGGAAGCCGAGTCGGCTTTTCTCCCTGTACCGCGCAGGCCTGTATCGAGATACTCGACTACTATGGAATCGACTGCACCGGAAAAAATGCGGTGGTCATAGGCCGAAGTCTTGTTGTCGGCAAACCCGCTGCAATGCTTCTTATTGCCAAGAATGCTACCGTCACAATCTGCCACACGAAAACAGTCAATATCCCCTCCGTAACAAGAAACGCCGATATTCTGATTGTGGCGGCAGGCAGGCCGAAAGTAATCGGCCGAGAGTATTTTTCCGAAAACCAGACTGTCATTGATGTCGGGATAAACTTCCTGGACGGCAAAATGTGCGGTGATGTGGATTATAGCGCGGCCGAGTCCCTTGTAGGCTCAATTACTCCCGTTCCTGGCGGTGTTGGAACTGTAACGACTTCGGTATTGGTAAATCATGTTGTGGAGGCGGCAAAGCGCCTGAGCGTAAAATGAAGGCAATTTCTACACAATATAAAAAGGACGTCATCGGTTATTTTAAAAGCCGATGACGTCCTTTAATTGTTAAACAGTTAGTTTTCCTTACTGCTGAGCCTTAATAACCTTCAGCCTAACGAACTCTTCACGGTCCTTTTCTTCGAGACTGTCGCTTATACGTACAATATCCGCTTCGAGCCCTGGAATAACAATATTGTGAAGAGCATTAGCCCGCTTCTGCGCCTTTTTGATATAATATGCAAGCCTGTATATGCTGTTTTCAAGCTCGGCGAGCTCAACAGTCAGTTCCTTGACCTTAGCAAATTTTTTATACGCATCATCCAGTGCTGAGGTGGTTCCCAAAAAACCGTACGGCATGACACTTGTGTCAGTCGGAGTTGAGGTCACCGTAGGCAGTTCGACGCCCATTACACTCCGGTAGCGGACTCGAACGGATTTATCCACAGGAATTGCTGTGGCAATATCCTCGGCACCGCCCATGGATATGTTTGCCAGATACAGCGCATGGTAAGCCTCGGTAAAAGTCATTTCGATACGAGCCTGAAGCTCAGTAGCTTTGTCAATCATTGTCATCATTTCATGTATCAAAATGTTGCGCTTTTTGTCCATAAGGTCAAAGCCGTTTTCCGCAAGCACGCGGGAACGCTTCGCAGCTATAAGGTTACCCTTTGTCGGTGGCAGATTTGCCATATGCGGTCACCTCCTTTAAAACGAATTAGACACAGAAAATATTATTATTTATTTCCTCTGTAGTATTTATCGAGCAGCTTATCAGATACACGTCCAAGTTCATCTCTCGGAAGCATTGACAGAAGCTCCCAGCCCAAATCAAGGGTCTGTTCAAGCGTTCTGTTTTCTCTGTTGCCCTGCGTAACGAACTCGTTCTCTATGCGCTTGCCGAATTCGACATAAAGCTTGTCGATTTCCGAAAGCTCATCTTCACCGATAACCGAAGCAAGGCTTCGCGCATCGGCAACTGCACTGTATGACGCGAACAGCTGGTTTGCGAGATCGGCGTGATCCTCACGAGTAAAGCCTTCTCCTGTTCCGTCCTTCATCAAACGGGACAGCGACGGCAAAATCGCAACCGGCGGATATATTCCCTTTTGTTCCAGATCGCGGGACAAAACAATCTGTCCCTCGGTAATATATCCCGTAAGGTCAGGAATCGGGTGACTTATATCATCATTTGGCATTGTCAAAATCGGTACTTGAGTAACGCTGCCTGTTTCGCCGTAAATCATGCCCGCCCTCTCATAGATTGAAGCAAGGTCGGAATACATATAGCTCGGGAAACCCTTACGTGACGGAATTTCACCCTTGGATGACGAAAATTCACGCAGTGCTTCGCAGTAGCTCGTCATATCCGTCATAATAACGAGGACATGATAGCCGTGGTGGAAAGCAAGGTACTCGGCAGCAGTAAGTGCGCAGCGCGGAGCCAGAATACGCTCGATTATCGGGTCTGAAGCCATGTTTAAATACATAACAACGCGACCGAGAGCACCCGATTCCTGAAAGTCCTTTTTAAAATACTCAGCGGTGTCGTTCTTGACGCCCATCGCACAAAAGACTATCGCAAACTCGTCATTGCTGTCAATTGTCTGTGCCTGACGGACAATCTGTGCCGCAAGTTCATTGTGACTCATGCCCGCGCCGGAAAATATCGGCAGCTTCTGCCCTCTAATAAGCGTTGACGTAGCGTCGATTGAGGATATACCCGTAAGTATGCAGCTTCGGGGATACTTGCGGGAAACCGGGTTAATAGCCGAGCCGTTGATATCGCGGCTCTCATCGGGAAACACCTCTTTGAGTCCGTCAAGAGGCTTACCGGAACCGTCAAAAATACGTCCTAATATCTCTTTGGAAAGAGGGATTGTAATCGGTTTTCCCGTAAAATGCGTATTAACATGCTCCATGTCAATTCCGTCCGTGCCCTCAAAAACCTGCAGGATAACCTTGTCACCTTCGATTTTTATAACACGTCCGAAACGGCGTTCACCGTTTGCAAGCGTAATTTCCGCAAGCTCATCATAGGTGACGTCCGAAACTCCCTCTAAAGTTATCAGAGGGCCTTGCATCCCCGATAATCCCGTATATTCAATTCTCAAGACTAATCACCTTCTTCTATTCATTTCCTGCCTGAACTTTTGCTATTGAATCATCTACAAGCTTTATAAAGTATTCCTTCGTCTGTCCTTCGCCCAAATCGAACTTCATACGATACAGTGCGCTGAATACTCCTGTTGCAACAAGCTGGTTAAGCGGGATGCTTTTTGCCGTCAGCTTCTTTGCCTCTTCATTCAGATAGAGGATAACCTCAAGCATAATCATCTGTTTATCCGGAGCCATATAGGTATCTGTTTTGTGGAAAGCGTTTTGCTGCAAATATCCCTGCCTGATAACTTTTGCAGTTTCGATGACAAGCTTCTGATCGTCAGGTAAAACATCCGAACCAATGAGCTTCACTATTTCCATAAGTGAGCTTTCCTTGTTTAGGATATCGATTACCTGCTGGCGCATTGCTGTAAATCCGCTTCCGAAGTTAACCTCATACCAGTCTTTTAAATCAACAAAATACTCGGAATATGACGTTGTCCAGTTAATAGCAGGAAAATGTCTCGCATAAGCAAGTGCACGGTCAAGCGCCCAGAATGTTCTGATGAAGCGCTTTGTGTTCTGCGTAACAGGTTCCGAAAAATCGCCGCCCTGAGGTGAAACAGCGCCGATAACCGTAATTGAGCCTTCGGAGCCGGATAGCGTCTCCATGTAACCTGCGCGCTCATAGAAGCCGGCAAGTCTCGAAGGCAGGTATGCTGGGAAGCTTTCCTCCGCTGGCATTTCCTCAAGACGTCCCGAAATCTCGCGCAGTGCTTCTGCCCAACGGGATGTGGAGTCCGCCATAAGTGCTACGTGGTAGCCCATGTCGCGGTAATACTCAGCAATTGTCATACCTGTATAGATTGAAGCCTCACGGGCCGCAACCGGCATATTGGAGGTATTCGCAATAAGTATGGTGCGTTCCATTAGAAGATGTCCCGTTTTCGGGTCCTTGAGCTCCGCGAATTCATCCAACACCTGCGTCATTTCATTGCCGCGCTCTCCGCAGCCGAGATAGACGATAATATCGGCGTCAGACCACTTGGCAAGCTGATGCTGAACCATGGTTTTTCCCGCGCCAAACGGGCCGGGAATTGCGGCGCAGCCGCCTTTGCCGACAGGGAAAAGGGTGTCGATAACACGCTGTCCTGTTACGAGAGGTCTTGTAATTGGAAGCCTCTTATCGCAGGGGCGCGGCTTTCTTATAGGCCAATCCTGCGCAAGCTTTATCGGATTGACTTTGCCGTGATCGTCAACTACCTGCGCAATTACATCTGTAACGTTATATTGACCGCTGGGCTTAACATCAATAAACTTTCCGTTTAAATCAGGGCTCAGCAGGCAGCGGTGCTCAATTGCAAGAGACTCCATGCAGCGAGCAATAATCATGCCGCCTTTGGCATCGTCTCCGTCTTTAACATCAATCGTAACATCCCAAAGCTTTTCCAAATCCAGCGCAGGCAATGTTATTCCCTTTGCGATAAAGCTGCCCGCCATATTGGCAATTGCGCGCAATGGACGTGCTATTCCGTCATAGATGTTGGAAAGCATACCTGGTCCAAGAAGCACTGACATCGGCTTGTTGGTCGGGTAAACTGGCTGTCCCTTTCCAAGTCCCGCGCTGTCCTCATAAACCTGAACAACCGTCGTTTCGCCTTTTGCACTGACAACCTCGCCGGGAAGCCTATCTTCTCCCACATAGACAAGGCTCATCATCGGCAGACTTCTGCCGCCACGAACGGTTATGACGGGGCCGTTTATTCCATAAATATAGTAGTTATTTGTTTCCATTTTTCGAAACCTCTCGTTTGGAGATTTATCATTTATACTCTTTTGTTGAGAAAGCGATAACTTAAGTCTCTTCCTCAAATGCAGAAATCTACGATTTCCTATTCGCCCATGTTCAGACCGGACAACTCTGTAAAATGTCCAACCAAATCTTTCATAGAAGTATCAAAGCTGAGGTCTATACGCTGACCCTTTGTCGGGCAAACCACGCGCAGACCACCAAGAGCAAACTCGCCCTCGCAAAACGCAAGACTGACTCCCGAAACAGAGGCATGAAGCTCATCCGCAAGATGCATATCTTCGGGACGCAGATAAACTTCGACCAAAAAACCATATCCAAGGAAGTCTATGGCCTTTTTGAGCAGTCCTTTAAGATGCGGCAAATACTCCTCACTTGCTGTAAACTCTACAATTTTTTGTTCAACATCTTTGAAGGCTTCATTTGCGCAGTCTTCGCGATATTGCAGAAGTTTGTATTTGTTTTCAGTCATTCTGGCATTAATTCTAAGATTTTCCCGTGTTTTAATCTCAGCTATTTTTGCGTTTTGATACCTAAGAGCCTCGGCTGTTATATCTGTCTCAGCTTTTTGAATCAGCTTTTCCTGCTTTTCCCTCAACTCGGAAACGATTTTGTTCGAATCCTCAATTGCATCCGCAATAATTGAGTCGGTATATTCTTCAAGCTTTTTTCCTGTTTCTTTTATTGGCATCGTTTTAACCCTCCCATACGCACATTGCGCAAATTGCCGCTGCTATATTA
>QFZN01001560.1_pt1 | contig 12018 bp, 14 predicted proteins | sample 1740101 | NCBI WGS metagenome assembly QFZN01 (sample SAMN09210849, study PRJNA391713) | Ciliate metagenome, whole genome shotgun sequencing project. | isolation source: combination of 50 Heterometopus sp. ciliate cells from an enrichment culture... | host: Heterometopus sp. ...
CACCCCAACACCCCAAAACCCCATAGTGCTAGAGGAGCGACAAAACGACAGATAATAACGGAAAAAACATGACGACAGATTCGCAACACGTCAGACTGCAGGGGCTCTCAGCAACAAATTTTTCCATCTCGCTCGCCGCCCTCATCCGATCCAACGCCAGCGCCAGTTCCAGCCAAATCGTCTCGCTGGACCTTTCGCTTAATCCTTCGCTCGGCGACCGCTGCATTCTCCAGCTCGAGAGCTTAGTCAAAGCCTCTGCATGTTCTCTCCTCCATCTGAACCTCGAGCGGACCGGCATCACCGGCTTATCGGGGGCAAGAATCCTGAGGTGGCTGCCCAGGACCTGCGGGCTGCGAAGTCTCAATCTGGGCTCAAACGTGCTGGGCAGCGCATTCTTCAACAAGTTCGTGGATGCAATGACGGTAGAGGGAAAGCTGAGATCGCTGCGACAGCTCGGACTCTCCAATGTGGGCATGGACGATTGTGCGGCGGTCAAGCTCTTCTCTGCGCTGATACAGAATTCCCACGTGGAGCGTGTTTCTGTATCAATGAACAACCTGCGATACCGGACCGGGGCCACCCTCGTGACGTTCCTCGGCGCAATGCAGGGCCGACACACGCTCTTATACATAGACCTCTCATACACCGCGGTGTCCGAGTCGCTGGTTTCATCCGTGGACAAGCTGCTGCTCGCAAACTCCAAGCTGATACCATTTCACACTGAGCCGCGGGTTCAATGCAAACCTGGCTCAGATCATGGGAAGGAGACGCCGCTGGGAAAAGAGCGTGTCACTATGCAACCCGGGGTGGTGACAGTGCCTGGGAACGTGAGCCGGCCTCGGAGTGCGTCTGTGGCCAAGGTGGGGAAGAAGCAAAACGCAAACTATGGCAGGGCGAGGATAGAGGCCGTGGAATTCAGTCCTGCCTCGGACTCGTATTCAAGTGTCGCAGTATCAGAGGCAGGCTGCGAGAAGCCTGAGGGGGCGACGTCAGGGTCCGTCAGCAAGGAATACGACAGGGCCAGCGCAGAGTTTGTACGTTCTCCCGCGGTGGATCCGGCTGCTCGACTGAGCCAGATAAAATCTCTTTTGAAGTATCACCACATATTTGCTCATGAACTTAGGGCATCAAACGGGGTGATCCGGAGCTGGAACCGCGGACACGCTGCGGACAGCCGGAACGTCTCCCAGGTGCGCACTCAGAACAGTCGCTCGTCGTGCGCCCACGAGTTTGCCATATGTCAGTCTCTGCCCGGAAAATACGCGGCGAAAGATCGTGTCGCCGGGCAGGTTCGGGAGCTGGTCTCGCTCTACCGGAGGCTTGATGCAGTGTATATGTAATTCCTATTGATCTGTACAATCTATTACGCATTATCGGGAGATATATAATAACAGGAGGAAAGATGGCGTTCCCGGAAACAGGACTAGATGTCGAATATGTGAGGACGTTGGGACATGGCACGACCTCGCGGACAGCTCTGGTGCGGTCCCGTCCCCATCCTGCAGCAGAGTGTGTGGCAAAGACCGCCGAGGCCAGTCCTGATTCCGTTCCCGGGATCCTAAAAGAACTCACGTTTCTCCAGTCGCTGTCCCATCCCAGGCTCCTCCGTTACGTTTCTAGCTCAATCAGCAAAGAGGCGAACGAGGTCGTCTTCCTGCTCCAGTACCTTCCCAACAGTACCGGCTGATTTTCACACACTATTTTCGGTAGGCAAACCGCTGCTTCCAGCCGCGGAACCGTATCCGGAGTCCACGATTCTCCGCTGGATGAGGGACTGTCTTGATGGGCTGAGGTATCTTCATTCCAAGGGTGTGACACACGGACAACTGACGCCAAGAAACATCCTCGTGGATGCGTCACAAAATTTGTTCATATCGGACTATGGCTCGTTCCACATCTCGCAGCACGCGCGGAGCTGGCGGGTGTCGCTGTACTCTTCGCCAGAATCCCTCGAAGGCTCACTCACCCCCGCGAGCGACATATGGGCTCTAGGCTGCATCCTCTACGAACTCTGCTGCGGCCGACCGCCCTTTCCGGCAGCCAGCGTCGCCGAGCTTTGCGCCAAACTCAGAGATCCGCCCCAGGTTTTCCCCCACTCCGGCTACTCCTCCGATTTGTGCGAACTCATCCTTTCCATGCTCGCCAGCAATCCTGAGAAAAGACCCACGGCCGGACAGCTCCTGGGCCACAAGCTCCTTCTCAGCATAAACGTCGCGGGAAAGGAGGATACATGTCCGGACATTGAGCCACTGCTTGAGGAGGCCAAGAAACTCCTCAGCACCTCAATCTCGGCTACCTCCGCGAGAAAGACACTCGCCGTGTTCGAGGGCCTTCGCAACTCCAGACACGACGCTGAAATCGCACAACGAATCGGGCAGCTCCACTGTTTTCTCGGAGACTATGCCACGGCGCTCGCCAGTCTGCTTAAGTCACTCGCACTTTGTTTCTCCCCAGCCCCAGAACTGCTGCTTGACCTCGCCTGCGCATATGGCCACACCGGGAATCCAGACAAATCTGCTGAGCTCGCAAGGAAAGCCTTGATAGGCCCAGGGATCGACATTGGCCAGCAAGTAGTGGCGCACGCGACCTTGGCAGACAGCATGGTGGAGTGCGAGGACATCGCTGCGGCGGAAGAGGAGTCGCAGAAGGCGCTTGAGATCGCCCAGACGGGCACCGCTGCGCAACGGCTAACCGCCCTCAAGGTCAGAGGAAGGGTCAGGCTTGCTGAGAGCGACTTCCCGGCTGCCAAGAACCTCCTCAAGGATGCGTTGGGAATATACAGTGCAGACAGGGTTAGCATCGAAAAGGCTGAGATTCTCGCCGGACTGGCAGAGGCGAGCGAGGGCACGGGCGATAAGCCGGGTGCAATAACCTATGTGAAGGAGGCGATCGAAGTGTACAACGCAATGCAGATAGAGAACGTCGACCTCGCCCTGCTGTATGAGCGACTGGGAGAGCTCCACGGGGCAGGACACGAGCTGGCGGACCAGGCATATTCCGCTGCCATAGAGTTGCACAAAAAGGTGGGCGACGATCTATCGCTGGGACAGTGCTACTACGAGATTGCAAGTGCCTTCGAAAATGAGGACAACGACTCTGAGCAGGGCGAGACGCGACAGATTGAATTTGCACAGAAGGTAGTGGAACTCGGCAGAGACAAGGACCTGTCCACAGCCCCGAGGCTGGCATCGGTGGTCGCCCAAGCGCACAACATGGTTGCCAGGCTGGAGGACAAGCGCGGGAACCTGAAAGAGGCGCTGGCGGATTTCGACCGGAGTGTCCTTCTTGCCAAAATCGTCCCAGACCACAAACTGGCTGCAGAACTGCACGAGGACGCTGCGACGGCACATTGGAAGGCGAATTCGTACTCACTATGCGCCAGCTACGCCTCAGAAGCAATGAGACTGCACGACAGCATCATGCCAGAGACAGAGCGGGAGCCGGTGAAAGTCGCGGAGCTGAACGTTGTTCAAGGGAAGGCGCTGGGAAAGCTGGCCCGGTGGAAGGAGGCAGAAAGGTGCTTCGCCTCGGCGGAAGAAACGTTCTCCAGAGGAAAATTGGCAGACGAGTCCATGGCGCACGTACTGATAAACCTTTCTGCGGCCAAGGACAACACGGGAGATCGAAAGGGTAGTCTGGAGGCCGCCCAGCGTGCCGTCGCAATATACGAGCGAATAAAATCGTGCTCCCTCGACGCAGCGAACGCATATAAAGTTCTGGGGGTCGTCGAGGGGCGGGCGGGCAACTGGACCCGACAGATCAGCGCCACTCTCAAGGCGGTCGAGCTGTACAAGCAGCTGAATCTTGAAAACACGGGCTACGTGGCGACGTGCTACTGCTACATGGCGGTGGCTTTCGGGAACCTTGGAAACAGGGGGAAGAAGCAGGAGTTCGCTCGCAAGGGGATGGGACTATTTGAGAATTTGAGGTGCGAGACTGCGGAAGGAGCGTATGCGCTGGTGACATACGGACTTGCCTGCGGGTCGGCCACAGACTGGGCCAAGCAGGCCGAGTGCAGTGTCAGAGCAATCGAAATATACAGAAAGCTGGGGATGGAGGGCCGGGATCTAGCCTTCGCGTACCAGTGTCTCGGGGCGGCGCTGGGCAATCAGGGAAACACAAAGGAGAGGATCGAGAACTACGAGTGGTCTGCGGAACTGTACGAAAAGTACGGCCCCGAGACGGCCGAATGTGCCACAACGTGCTTCTTTCTGGCGATGTCGTATCGGCAGGAGAGCAAACGGGACAAGGCGCTGAGATACGGCGAAAAAGCATACGAAATCAGACGGGCGCAGCTTGGTGAGGGCAGCAAGGCCACGAAGAGTGTGAAGAGCTTCCTGGAGGAACTTGCGCCGTCGAAAGCGTAGTGGGGATGCTGCTTATTTATAAATCTTGCAGGATATCTTTGCAAAACTGAATTACGAAGTCGAAAATCAGTTGCTATCTGGATGTGTTATCGTAGAAAGCAGTGCAGGCCGCACAGGCATGAGACTAACGCAGATTGCCTGAGAAGGTCACTGGATTTAGAATTACGGTTGCGAATTGCAATAGAAATTAGCATCGCGTGATTGCTGAGGAAGTGAATAATATACGCACAATAATCAGGAGTCTAAGCCCGGGGATAATATTAAATTTGAAGAAAATGGAGAACCTCGAGGACATTGTAAGTCGCTCGACGTCACGACGACCCGTAGGACCTCGGTGACAGTCTCAGGAGCGAGAACAAGGACGGACTCAAAGGAGGAACGGCAAGTCTGAAGCTGGCACTCTTCCACTTCTTCTTCAAGGTCGTCGACCGCTGCTCGTGTCCTGCCATCGTCTACATCGTCCTGGCCCTCTATCAGTTTCTGCAGAACCTAGCCGCTCTGATGCACATAGAGAATGAGTATCTGAGCGCGGGGCTGCCCGGTTACTTGAGCGATTTCTTCTCCTTCTGCCGAAACTACGTCGTACATCCGGCCGAGTAACCCGACTTAGACCATGACATATACTGAAACGTTGCCGCTCGTCCTCTTCCTCGTATTTACCGGCATACTGTTCCTCCTGGTGGGAACCTTCGTGTTCGGTGTGGTCCGAGCGTACATCGAGTACAGCACCCAGCAGACCTGGGAGGCCATCGCAGTGTGTTTCCCATCGTTCATGAGTCTATACATCGTCCTGTTCAAGAAGGCGCTGATATTCCCGCTGTGCTTCATCTCCGCGCAGACCTTCCTCTGCAGCGACGTGGCTTCTGGTAACTCCTGGTCAGCATATCAACCTTATAGTCACAAGCTGCTTGAGCGAAACACATATCATGCTCCTGGTCGTGGCGATTCTCAACTACATCTTCGTGTTCTCGTTTGTAACCCTGTTCATCTACTTCTTCGCCGACGAAAGTCCTGTCTCCCGGCTCCCGTGGTGTCTCGTCGACATAAAGATTGAGCTGGCACAGGTGGGCAAGCTGATATTTGCGTCGCTGGCTATTGCAGCGAACCCGGCCATAGACTACCCGCTGCTGTACATTCTGGTGCTGCTGTTGGCCGACTGCTTCACTCTGTACGCGCAGATCTTCTACACCTCGTACCTCTATTTCTCGGTCCAGGTCACGGACATCTTTGTGACAGTGGCAACAACGATTTACGCGATATACATTGGAATCCTAGTCGTAAAGATGTGCTATGGTGCGAACATGGGTAGGCTTTGCAGTCGGAGACAGATCTGCATTTGTTCTTGGTCATTTTCGTCCTGTTCGCCACCATTACGGTCATCTACGTCAAGTACCGCAGGGTCGGCGGGATCCTTGAGCGAATGTACCCGGCCTCTGATATAGCGGCGAGCGACACAAAAGAGCTGGCATACAGCGTGATAAAGCTCATGGGGAAAAAGAGTACGGCCCGTATCGGAACCCAAAATAGAGTCGGAGGCGGTGCTCTCGGACATAATAGGGATGATGAAGAACCACATCAGGTTCTGCAACACGGAAGAGTGCAAGTGCCGAGATCTGCAGCTCGAGTGCGACGAAACGCTGTCCCCAGTCGGCGGGGACTCTCCCACAGCTGAGAAGAAGGTGCGGGAACACGGGACCATAGTGGGATACAAGGACGATGTGAGACATTCGCAGAGCGCGTACTTGCAGGAGAAGTACAAAGGGCTGGAGAGCAGTGTGTACGAGATACTCAACCTAACGCTGAGGCACATGAAGCGCAAGGACAGCCTCTCTGAGGGCGAAATCATTCAGGCTTACGTGAACTACCACATGCTCAGTCGCATGTTCAACTCCTTATACAACCTGATGCTGGCGGAGGAGTACGACCTCACGCTCTTCCAGCAGTTCCAGCTCTATTGTCTAAGGTAAGATCTGACGCATCCGAACCGTGATGATAGGAAGAAAATCGAGCTGCAGATGCTCGAGGAGGAGAAACGCAACACCTCCTCCCTCAGACTAGACTTCAACAAGATGGTCACGTTTCACCAGAAATACATGAAACTGCACGACCTCGTCTCGGAGACCACCTCGCTATACTGCAAGTATTGGTCAGAGTATCTCAAGTCGCGGCCCGAGCTCGATGCGCTGGTGGAGGCGGGGTTCCAGATCTCAGTGAATTGCGACCTGATAGAGAGCACGCTTCGGCTGCTGTCGAGCATCGACCCGAACAACATCAAGGGGATGGTGCTGTACACGCTATTCCAGAAGCACGTAATGGAGGACGAATTTGGCGCGTACGAGTCCTTCCTCCAGGTGAAGCGGCAGGACGAGTCGCGCAATATCGCCAAGCGCGGGTGGGACGAGGCCGATGCAAAGTATGGTGCTGACAGCAACACTGCGGTCATCATTCTTTCCGGAAACAGGCAGAACATCGGCACAATCGTCAACGCAAACCACGAGATCTGTCAGATCCTTGGATATCACAAGAACGAGCTGGTGGGGGAGAACATATCTGCGATAATGCCAGAGATCATGGGAACGTACCACAACGTTTACCTTGAGAGCTACTTCGAGAAGCAGAACCAGTCGAGTCTGAGCGAAGTGGTGGAAAAGCTGGTGTTCCCACAACATGCCAAGGGCCACCTGGTCCCCTGTCTCAAGCTCGTGCGTCTCGTCCCAAATCTCGACAACGGCATCCAATTCCTTGGCTTCGTCGTTCTTGCAAAGGACCTCTCGCTTCTACGCCCGATGGACGGGAAAGTGTCGAACAGCGAGCTGTTGCTGCTGCTTCTGGACTCTCAGTCCAACATCCTGGGCTTCAACCTCAATGTGGCCGAACTCTGTTCTGGGGGAGACGATTGCTCCACCTACCTGAACCGCTACCTGCGCAGCGAGCAGAAGATCGACATGAGCAAACTACTCTTTTTTTGCGACCTAACGAAAAAATAGAGGAGCGCTGCCGAGCTTCGAAGCCATGCTGAAGGGCAGTTCTAAGTCCGGCGATACCAGGCTGAACATGAACGTCCGACTCACCGACTTCGACAACGGCACCCAGTTGGGAAAGTTCACCATTTGCACGATGATGTCCGTGGACAATATGATGAGCAAATTCATCAACGTCCGTCAAGATTCCTTGGAGGAGCCCGAATGTGCGCCCGACGACGTCGCGAACAAGGTTCAGAGTACGGTTGCACATTTGCTCACCCCCGATAGTGGACCAGCTCGAGAGCGCCTCGGTCACCACCTCTTCCAATGGTAAGCTTCGCCATTTTCGCTACCGATCTTGTTAGCCTCACAGAGCACGTACGAACAGAAGTTTGCGAAGGCGATGAAGAGTGGGATGCACGACAAGACTGTGTCACGGAGTGTTCGTACGCTACAAGTAATGTCCGTCATTGTGGGCATCGTGCTCATCGTCATGTCGTGTACTACCTCTCATCTTGGTAAACGGTAGCTGTCGAGTATGCGGTGCTGTACACAAATCTGCAGAACGTGTCGGACATGTTCGACCTAGCAACCCGCGTGTTCAGCCGGTACGACAACAACCTGGAACTACCGGCGTACACTCGGACTATCCAGAACGTTGCCTCGTATAATAATAATGCGGTGCGACCGTGTGTAGGGGAATACTGGGGGACAAGTCGGCGATTACCGGAATTGGCAGCAGGTCCACCTACTATCTCCAGCAGGTGCGCCTCCCAAGCGAGTATTGAATAGATCAAGTCGATGACCGAGGAACTGCGGCAGAACGAGAACAAGATAAGCTCGAACTCGTTTTCCAGCACCATGAGCAGTCTGCTGTACAAGGAGGTGACCATATACGAGCTCAACGCTGACTCGTACGAGACCGCCGACGAAAACTCGAGCTCGATGACTGTGGATCTGCACACAGCAATATCGACGCTCATAGGGAAGCTGACGGTGCTGAACGATCTGACCCAGGACATAATTGCAAATTACTCGTCGATGGCCCTGAGTCAGGTCGAGATCTACGAGCGCACCTTCTTCTTTGTGCGAAAGAACTGTAACGGCGGGCTGAGAGAGGCGCTCGAATCTGCCTGCGACTACGTCGAGAGCTACTGTGCCACCTTCTTTGACAACAAAGAATTCGTATATCCTATCGCTGCCTCATTCTGGGGTGTAGACAATAAAGCTGCTGAACTGGCTGATATGCGGACTGGCAGCCTTCTCTATCCTCATTCTGCTGCCCTATGTCTACAATGCGCAGAGGAACGTGACCCAGATCGTAGCACTGTTCCTCAACATCGGCCGCGAGGAGATCAAGAAGAAGATTTTTCACTATGAAAACATGCGCGAAAAGATCGACAGCTACTTCAGCCGCATTCGTTCCTTCTTTTGGAAGACCAACTTCACGCCAGAGATGGTGGAGAATCGGCACCATGGGACCGAGTCGCGGGCCAATTCGAACTCTGATCTGCCCAAGTCCATAATCACTGGAGGAGTCTCGTCGGACACAAAGCTGCTGTTGCCTGGAGGAAAGACCGAGGAACAGCCGGAAGGAGGGGAGGCAAAAAACGAGCAGGATAAGCAGGACGAGCAGGAGGCCAATAGACTGCTCGAACGAAACGGCAAGATTGAGGACATTCGTGCCAAAAGGTAGCAAGCCCTCGTAGAAGCACTAATCTTATAGTAGCCGAAAGAACTTCATGATTGTGAGTCTGAAGCTGATGTTCATAATGCTCTTCTTCATTGCGTTCTGCGTGGCCCAGTACTTTCTCTTTGATACGTTCTTCACGAAGGCCAGATACAGTCTCACCACGTTGGTCGACGTCTACTCGCGCGACCCCTACCTTGCCGCCACCATGAACATGCTAAGAGAGGGACTCGCGAAGGGCACTCCTGAACTCGCCTCCGACGGCTCTTCGCTCTTTCAGTCCTACTACAACAAAACTTTGGACAACGAGCAGAGTGCATATTCCGACCGGATAAAGATGACCGACTATTATAGTGAACTGTACAACCAGCTGTCGGAGTATGAGAGCAACCAGGTGTGCGCTGACCTTGTTTCGCGGAGTTCGACCGTCACACTGGCCGGCTGCGAGTCGGACATGAACGGCACCATGAGCGCGGGAATTCGTCAGGCCATCTCCATCATTATGATGCACATGTTCAGAATCTACGAGAACTTCATCACCGACCCCAACCGGTCCCAGGAAGCTGTCATCGACTCCTATCTCAGCGACACAACTCTTAACAACATATGTAAGTCTAGCGGAAGAAGAATGCGATAGTCGGGATAAAGAGCGTGTACGTGGAGACGGCGCTGTCACAGACGGCCGACCTGTTTCAATCTGCGGCGCTGGACTACTTCACCTACAACCTCTCGGTGCAGAAGGCTCTCTTCATCTGCTACGTAATTTTCGCCCTCATCGTCTTCTTCTGCGTCATCCAGCTTCTAATAATGGGACTGAACACGAACATATGGCGGGCGAAACGACTGCTGGCACTCTACCCCACCCACAAAATCGCGGAAAACCTCGACGTCTTCAAGCAGGTCATCGGCGCCCTCACATAATCACATCGCGTGCCATTTTCCGATATCTGACATGCAGTATTGTTTCTATGCGCTTCGCACTTGGCAGGCAAATCAGCGCTGTGTTGCATTGTGTTATTCCCCAGTTTAGTAGGCCGCATCATAAATCGCGTCGTAGCCCTCATCTGTCAGGTTGTTCCCATCTACCGCCACGATTTGTGCGAAGGTCAGTGGTACAAAGGTTGATCTTGCGGAAAGTCTTGCAAGCCTTCATTGCGCTTGCGAGGACTTTTGCGCCGTAGTCTCCCACGTTGTTCCTTCCTACTCCCTGGCTCACGTTCCGCGGTACCGAGGTACAGCACGGCGAAAGTAACGCTGCGCTGAATGGCCTCGGCCAATCCGAGTGCACCCTGGTCGGTCACACTGTTCCCATCTATCCCGTTATGAGCCACAACCGGTACCGAGGAAGAGACGAGCGAATTTCGCGTGTCCCACGATGAGTCTTCCCAGCGCAACGCAGCCCCGGTCGGTTAGCTGGGTGCTCCCTATCTTGTGCACATTACTATGTGTACCAACATCAAGCGAGACGAATGCTGGACAGAGGAGGGCTGCTGAGACCAGGACTTCTGTTCCGACGTCTCCTATTGCGTTGCTCCCTACCAGTGTCTTATACGGAACGAGTACCAATGTTCAGAGACACGAATCGATCCTTAGTGCATGTCATAGCCTCCGCCACAAGTCGCGCCCCGGCCTCCGTCAGCCCGTTGTTCGCTTATTCCATATAAACATCAGACCTGCTTACAGATGTCGAGAGTGTCAACAACTCGGCTCTGGACTATGGCCGCACAGAGGAGCTTCGTGCCGGCGTCGCCGATCGCGTTTTCGCATATCGAAATCGTGCGCAGACTGCGGCTCGAGGAGACCGCCTTAGAAATTCGCACTGCTCCCTCCAATCCCAGCTTGTTCGATCCTAGGTCGAGGGAGATCACGGGGGCGCGGTCGACGATTTTCTCCACGATTGCGTCGAGCTCGAGCAAGGTGATGTTCTGCATCACTAAACACGAGTGTGAGCGAAATGCGGAAGTACTAAAGCAGGCGTCGGGGAGTATGTTTCGCGGCTGTCCCTTGATTGTCACCACGCACACGGAGGGCTTCTGAGCCGGGTCCAAAGTCTGAGCCTCTTTCTGCTTGCCCTCCTCCTCGGCCTCCCGTTGCTTCTTCCGCTGTTCTAGTGCGTTCTCCAGTTCCCTGAGAATTTCGCCGAAGGTGGGTCGCTTCTCGGGGTCGTAGTCTAGACACTTGGCGAGGAGCTCCGCACAGCCGCTCTTCCCCATCCGCTTCTTCACCCCCTCCACATACTCGCTGTACACGGTTTCCCCATCCCACGGCTCCACCATATCTGCGATGCAGATCTGGCACATCGTCATGGCCCACGCGTAGACGTCGGTCTTCTCCGCAGATTCCGCCTTGACTGCCGCTGTGACCCGCGGCGGAACCATTTCCCCGGAGGGAGCAAGCTTGTTCGGCACAGGCGAAAGCCCGTCAACCTTAAGAATGCCGTTGAACATTCGCATGCGTTCCGGGGAGAGCGAGCCGCGGCTGTTCTCTCTGTGTGCAAATTCCAGTGCACTTGCGCTCTGGGTCGTAAGGTTTAGGATCTCATCAACATCTCTGCGCGATCCCAGCAGAGGCTCTCCAGCGGCTTCGTACAACAATTCAGCGTGGAACTCTGCGGGACTCTCTTCCGTTTTCACGCTGATGAATTTCGATATGTTAATGTGCTTGTGAGTGAACTCAGACTCGGTCTTTATGTCCCCCTTTACTCCCTCAAGCTCCTGCTGGCTGAGTCCGCGGAAGGTCAGCGTCTCCAGCCGATTCATGTGGACTCCGGCGCTGTCCTCTATTATCAGCTGCTGACGAGTCAGCGTGCCGGCTCCACCGAACCTTCCGCTCGATTTGGACACCTGCTCGACGCATGCTCCCGTCCCCACGGAGTCCAGTATGTCGGTTCGGTAGAATATCCCTTTTGCGCTAGCCATTGACACTGCGGCCATCATTCTTGTAATAATTCGCATCACACTTTCGCCCAATCAGAACGCGCGTCTCACGATCATGGGGT
>QFZN01006839.1_pt1 | contig 12015 bp, 15 predicted proteins | sample 1740101 | NCBI WGS metagenome assembly QFZN01 (sample SAMN09210849, study PRJNA391713) | Ciliate metagenome, whole genome shotgun sequencing project. | isolation source: combination of 50 Heterometopus sp. ciliate cells from an enrichment culture... | host: Heterometopus sp. ...
AACCCCAACACCCCAAAACCCCAGCGCGGGATCTCAATCGGAGCGTGGGAGAGAAATAACATTGTGGAATACTTAGTGACTCACCATCAGGTACGAGCGCATCTGAAGAATGCTCTTGAGCTTTTCGTAGATCTTGTTGATATCGTCAGGTTCGGGCACGAGCATGACCACCTTTTTCCCCTCGGTGGTTCCCAGCGTCAGCCCATTCTGAAGCTTCTCGACGTCCTGGAGCTTGGGCGTGCTCAGCTGCCAGATCACGCACTTCTCCTTGATGCTTATGTACACTATGTGCTGCTCCGTTATGAACAGGAGATAATAGTCGTCTTCTGCCTGGAACACGCTCTCATCCAGCATATACTCCTTCAAATACGTGCCCTTCTTGACATTCTCGAGGAAAGTCCGGATGTCCGCGTCCCTCTTGTTGTACTCCTGTATCTACACACATCCGTTCCCCGTCTCCCAACTTACGATCTGATACTTCATGTAGAAGGCTCTTGGATTCCGCACCCGCACCTCCGCGTTCTGTTCAAAGATCATGGCAGTGTTCTTCCCGCCCTCGCTCGTCCGGGCGATTAGATCAAGTGCCCCGCTCACCGGCTTGACCACCGCGCCCGTAATGCCGAAGAACGCTCCTTTGACGAACCCTCTGAGACCACGCTTGCGGGCGCCGTCGATCGGCTGCTTCACAATGCCCACTACGCCAGATTGCACCGACTTGAATGCGCTTGTCAGACCGTAGCCGAGGCCGTCGACGATGGTCTCAGCCTTTTCCTTTATGAAACGTTCCTCGCGCTTGCTCATGTACTCTTCGTCATTGGAGAGTGTCAATAGGCCCTTGGACCAGGAGGAGGTGATCTTGCTGATCGACCCGAATGTGCCGATGATCGTGTTCTTTACCAGGCTCTTAGTTCCCTCATAGATGCCGGTGGAACCCTGAAGCGGGCCGTGGACGAAGCCCTGGATAGGCTTGTAGATGAAGTCTTTGACGCCAGTGGCGATGGTGTGGAAGAACTTGATGGGGTTCCCTATGAAGTCAATCGAGCCGATCAGCTTCAGCGCCGTCTTTATCAGGTGTTCAGTGTAGTAGCCGTAAATCTTGGAGAACACTTCGCCCGTGCTCCCGAATACGTGTTCAAGACGAAGGGCGTCAAGGTTGATGGAACTGGCCTCGACGTTTGTGAGGGCCACGCCCACTGCTTTGGAGAGAATGCCTGCCTGACTGAGCAGCTTGCCTTCAGATTGCATCTTCTTCAGGAAGGATAGCACGATCTCGATCTGCGAAAGTCGCAGGTTGGCGATGTATATTTTGCTCCCCGGGTTCTCCGGCTGCAGCCGTTTGGAGGTGGCACGAACGACCTGTGTCCGTTTGCTGGGGTCCTCCTCTGCCAGCATATTTAGTGCATCCAAGGTATCTGCCCTCACCAGGTTGTTGTCGATTCCCAGGAATATCTCATGCACAGCATTGACACTGGTCTGGAACTCCTTGGTGACGTAGTCCACGAAGTCGATGATGAAGGACACAACCTCGTCGTCGAGCTTGATATCCATGGTTTGGATCTGGCAATCGACCAGCTCGAAATATTTCACAGGCTGGGCATTGGTGCGCATTGCTACCACCAGCTGGAAGAAGGCTGGTGGTCTCCCAATCCCGTCCCGCTGCTTCTTGAGAGCGGTTGACTGGAGGATGACGGGGTAGGGGACGCGGAAGGCCAGTTGGTTGTCGAGCTGCAGTTCGCCCAGGTTGAGCTGAAGCTTCACCTGTGTCTCATAGCTCTGCACCAGCCCCTCGATCTTGTCGAAGGTCATGTACGCCAGCTCGGACCGCTGCTTCTCTCGCCGTATTATGATCGACAACCCCACCTTCTTCATCTACTCGATTCGCACAAGGAAGGCTACCTGAAGGAGATATTTGTACTTGCACTTCTCATCCTTGCTGGTCATATCGTATGCGGATTGCAGATCTGTGATCTTAAGGATCTTCGTGTATCCATCGGTGAGCGTTGAGACGTAGAGGAGATGGCCGGTTTTCTTGGTGATGCGGATGCGGATCTCCTTGCGCTGGTCAAGCTCGTCTAGCGTGAACTCGTGCACCCGCCGCTCGCTCGCGTCCACCGGACACTGTCCCAGCGAACCGTAGAGGAATTTCATCTGCAGCACCCGCGGCAGGTTGTTGTCCGTCCATCCCACCATCACCTGCGACAGCACGTCCAGGTAGTCCTTGTCCAGCTCCTTCCCTTTCTGCCAATAGGCCAGCGAGAAGTGCCTCGAATAGTTTTCGATGCGGTAGGCAGGATGTTCCTCGCGTTCCTTTTCGACCTGGATTGTGACCACGCCGTCGGCCAGCACCTTGTTGATCTTGAGCACGATGTAGTTGCAGGCCCGCGTCTGGTGTCTGCACTTTACGGTGATCGTGCCCAGTCCCTCCAGCGAGAACGTGCTCGACCAGTCCCACTCCTGGAATCCCCCGCCTTCCACATCCAGTCCGCCGGCGGAGCCTCGCGCGGGGTCCCTCCCGAGTCTGAGCATGACAAGCTTCCTCCGCTGTGCGTCCGGCCAATGGAAGGGCTTGCTCTCGCCTGGTTCTATGCACAGCGGCGACTCCACCGGGCCTTCCTGTATCACTTCAAGAGGAAGCTCGGCGAAGTTGTGGAAGACGAACTTGGGGGAGATGGTGATGATCTTGGTGTAGATGTACTCGTCAGGCACGGCCAAGGACACGGCGACGGTCAGCACGAACTCGTAGGACTTCCGCAGGCCGTTCTCGTCCTTCAGAATCGTGAAGTAATTTGTGACTCCGGCCGCAACTATTTTCGCGTTTATATCCAGCGATATTACGGATGGGAAGAGGACGCGAGTAGACGCGGAGGCCGAAGCCGACCTGGACCTTGTGGCGGGGCGTGATGAGCAGGACGTTCGAGTCCGCGCTCTGGCCCGCCACCCGTTGTCTCGAAATCGTTCTGTAGTAGAAGTAGCTGAACTGGCACTCCGACCTGTTCAGGATGCACGCTCTGGCGTAGAGGTAGAAGCAGTATCGGGCGGCCTTGTCGCGGATGACCCGGACGTATAGCTTGAGGACACTGTGGCTCGAGTCCATGAATGCGACCTTGTTCTCGGCGTTCTATCCCGGTCACACACATTCATCGTACCAAATGGGCGGGGTCGAATGTGAACGTCGACTCCCCGAACCGCTGCAGCTTTATTGCCAGCGACACCGTCGCCTCGCTGCTAGCCTCATAGATGGGCTCCTCGTGGCCAACGGGGAGAACAACGTTAGCGTTGCTGTCCAGCGTGTGGAAGCACACCCCACACGGCAGCGCGTTGTAGAACGAGTACGGCGGCACTATCGCTATGTCGTATGCGAACTCTGACGACGTCTTCTCCTTCATCATGACCAAGTGCATCCTCCCGACGCTGATCTCCCACTACGCAATCTCCCGCAAATTCCTTACCGATGCCTTCTGCTTGAATATCTCCAGCAGGTTCTCAACCATCTGTCGTGTCGACTCCTCCGGGTTGTCCTCATACGAGATTGCGAATTCGCTGTACATGAACTCGATAGGAACCGAGAGCGACTCGCCGGGTCGGACCACGTATTCTCGCATGTTTGTCTTGCCATAGAAGAGGAGACGAAGGTTTCGCGTGGCCTTGTTCATGAGGGCGAAGGGCGTGCGGATTGTGAGCAGCTTCGACATTCGGTCCTGCGTCACCGAGTACACGAGATAGTTCAGTCCCTTCCTCGATGGAGTGAGGTAGTGTGGGTTCGATTCCACTGTGTTGAAATTAACGTTGGTCAGCGGCGGGTAGTTCTTGGTCCCTTCAAACGATATCTCAAAGGCAGTGTTGCTGAGCTTGACACTGTTGTTGGAGTTCTTGAGCAGGTTCTCGATCGTCTCCGCGTAGTTTACACGAATATCCAAAGTGTCCGAACTGTGGATCGCCAGCTTCTCGTCCCCACCCGGACGCAGCAATGCATCGTGCACCTTCGCTATGTATATTGTCACTCCTGTCTCGTTCTTCACGGAGAACGGACACACGCCTTCCTCGTTGTTGCCAAACCTGCCCACGGAGGTTAATTGTGTGGTCGAGACGCGGGCCGACTTGCGACTGCCTAGACGCAGGGCCTGTGTCGGAGTCTTCTTCTCGTTCCACGACTTCCAGGTCATCGCGATAACGTTGATCAGCGTATCAGAGATGTTCACATCCAGTCCGTGCTTGCACGTAAACTTCAGCGACGAGTCGTCGAAGTCCACGCTGAACTTCGCCGGCTCGATAAACGGCTCCCAGAAGCTTGCCACCGGGTTATAGTACATCGAGGACACCAGCACCCTGAATCGTGCCATCTTTGACCTTTCTCGGTACCTCGGCTGGATGAGATTGATGTTGAGGATTGGACAGAAGACGCGTTTGTGGTCGTTGATCAGCAACTACCATTGGTTATAGCGTGACCATGAGATGGTACAATCTTGAAGCTTTCGAAGCCGAAAGCCTTGGTGTCGGAAATGCGTTCGTAGACGGTCACGCTTGTCGGCTCTTTGTAGGTGCCACTGTTCATGGAGCCGCGCTCGAGAAACTCGGGGGCGACAAGGTCGTCGTTCACGGTCTTGAGAAGCTTCTCATCGAGCAGCGCGCTGGCCACTTTTTTGCCGGAACTCTTGGAGTGGAGCGAATCCGTGGACTTGATTCGCGAAACGGACGTCTTGGTGTGCTTCATCGCGTATACCGATGCCTTCTGCTTGTACTGGTACATCGCCTTGGAGGCTTTCTGGAGCTGCTCCATGGACTGCATGGCGTCGGAGACCACCTGCCAGATGTCGTCGTCGGTCTGGGCCATGGGGATATATTCCGAGTGGGCGCGTTCCATTGCGCCGAAGAACTTCATCTCTTCGTTGGTCTTCTCCCGAGCCTTCTCGTCCTCCGGGCCCTTGGACGGCGTGCGCTTCATCATGAGCACCCCTGACTCCTCCTTCCCTTCCTCCGCGATATCGCTTATCTCCATCCCCTTGCTCTTGAGCTTGTTGAAGTAGATGAGGCGCGTGAAGTACTCGCGCTCGAGCATTTTCATATTGTACACGAAAGCCTTCGAGAGGTGCATTATGTCCTGGTACGAGATTGAGAGGAACACCTGCTCGCCCTTGAAGCTCGTGTCGCCCGAAGCCTTGTAGGCCTTCGATCCCCGGTCCAGCTGCAGGAATTCTCTTGTCTCGAACGACAGCGTCACCGGCTCCATGATCTTCCGCTTGCTGATGTACTCCATTCTCCGTCCGTCCAGCTCGGTTGTGTTGCACATGAACGGGTACATGCTGTTGAGCTTGAACGCCAGTCTGTAGGTGACTTGGGGGTCAGACAGCCCGCCACCAGCGTCCCCGCCCTGCGGCTGCGCCAGTGCCTGTTCGAAGCTGTGCATCATCTCGTCCTTGATCGAGGACACACACTCCATCAGCATCTCGATCCCCACCTCGCCTCTGAAAGCGAGAGTCGTAGCCGGGTCCTCGCTGGGAAAGAGGAGCATGGTCTTGTTGAGCGCCAGCTCGTACCGCGACCGGGGATACTTCTCCGGGTCGTCGTTATCTAACAGCAAGCTTTATGTGGGAAAAGATACATTCGTTCGGCTGCTCCGGCGAATTTGAGTAGGTGGGGAAGCCCTCGATGAAGAAGTGGCTGAGCAGCATGAGGAAATACAGCTTGAGGTACATCTTGTGCGCCTCCACCGTCACCTTCCAGTCCTTCTCGTAGTTCTTTCCAATCATCAGCCGAATATCGACCAGCTTTCTCACATCTCTCGCCAAGAGGGAGGCCTGGTCCATCTGGATCACGTTTCGCTCCACGTCCAACGAGTAGAAGCTCTCATCTGCGGCGACCTGATTCCGCGACAGCGTGGGCGCGATGATTATGGCTTTTCGGTCGTCGAAGGTCCGCTCGTGCAATGCATAGAAGTAGCGCATGCCTACCCTGATGTCCTTCGAGTAGTCGTTCCGCGTGACCCAGGATATCGTCACGTCCTTCGACACAAACTCAGCAAGACTAGAGCCGTCGCAGTTGAGTGTGAGGAACGAGATGACGGGCATGGAGCAGTCGAGCGTGTACCTTATCCCGCCCTCCAAGGCTTCGAAGCTGAGCGGACGGAAGTTGAACAGGTCGCTCTGTCCGTCGGTGTAGTTGATGTTCAGGTCGAGACACTTGAGCAGGTAGGTGTAGTGTTCCGGCTTCATGCTGAGTCTCATCACGTGCGGGGCGGCCACACGCAGGTGAATCGACTGGTCCAGCACCTCCGGCTTGTGGTTGCGGTAGTCATACGCCTCGATGCAGGCGAACTCGAACTGGGTGCAGAACCTGCACGGATTCAGCACGGTGTGTCGGTCGTTGTGCGTTATCGTCAGCGCATCTGTGTCCATATGATACGTCTCGCACATCATCGTTTCCCTTGGATGCTTCAGCCACCTTCCCGCCACGTTCAGCCGCTCGTTCCACATGTGCACGTTTCCCAGGTCTATTAGGAAGAAGTCCTTGTAATGGAGCCTCGGCTTGAGGTAGATATGGGGATGATCGATGGTAATGTCGACGGCACAGAACGGACTGCAGTAGAACACACTGTACAAGTCCAGTCCCTCGTGCGACTGCTTGTTCTTCTCGTACAGCGCCAGACTTTCCGCCATGCTGTCCCGCGGCGAGAGCGAGTCCAGGAACTGGTACAGGAAATAGTCCATGAAGCGGAACGCGAGATATTCGTTGTAGTAGTACACCTTGATCGTCCCAATGCGGAGGGCGATTTTGCTCATCAGATTGTCGGGCGCGAGAGGTCGCTCGGGACATTGTGGGTAGTACATGATCATGTCCACCACCAAGGCTTCGTCGCTGTCTGCCGGCCCCTGGAGCTGCACAACCATCTCTTCTTTGACCTTGTTCTCGTCGAAAAAGTCCATCGGGATTATCGTGTTGGGGTAGTTCGTCAGATCGTACATCACGCTGTTGCCAATAATGCAGCGCAGATTGTCGTGGTCGATGTGAGAAATGTACTCGAATCGCGAGGTCTCCATGCTGAATAGGAAGAGGAGAGTGTCGTATTTGGGATGGAGACAGTGGAATTTCACGTCGTTCAGCTTCACGCAGATAGTCAGGAATATGTCTAGGTTTTCGCGGCAGGTCTCCAGCTTCTGGATCGCCTCATCCTTGTCCTTATCCAGCGGCGCGGCTCCCATAATGAGCTCGCCCTTCTTCTCCTCCTCGGGCTGCTTCAGCAACTTCTTAGGCTTAATGTCGAGCAAGATCTGGATCATCTTCTTGACCAGTCGGCTCGGGTAGTACACGATTATGTTCCCCAGCTGCAGCTCGACCACGATTTGCTCCCCCTGCGGATTCTCCGGGAACCCCGCCTGCGCCCGCGCCTTGTTCATCGGCGAGTTCTTCTCCAATATCTCGATTACAAGAGAGAGAAGCTCGCTGTTTTCCTCGCTGGCGATGATGCGCTTGAAGTGCTTGTTCGCGGGCTGCACGATTTCCAGCCCCTGGACCTTGCTCCTGCAGACCACGTCAGCGCTGCGTTTGGTCACGGTGCACTCCACTCCCAGGACCGAGCCGTGGACCAGCTCCGTGTTCTTCTCGTCCAGCAGCTCTATTCCCAGCCGGTTGATCTGGATTCGGCTCGCGGCCAGGGTGTCGGTGAAGTCGATGGGCTCCTGTGGCTTCTTGTAGAGAGCGTCGGAGAGGAAGCTGATTTCCTGGACCACGACCTCGAGCTCGGCCCTCCACTTCTTCCAGTCGTCCTTGTTGTTGAAGGCCAGGTAGCACTGGTCCGCCTTCGTCTTCAGGATCAGCGTGTTCTCGATCCCGATCTCATTCAGGCCATCAGCGATTTCCGCGTTCTTAAGATAGAAGTACGTTGTGGGGTAGAGCTGCCGGTTGGCCTCGTAGAAGTACAGGTAGCCGCCGGAGAGACAGCAGTAATACTTGTACCAGTACTTCTTCAGTCCTTCGCCGCGTCTCTTGACCACGCCGATCATTCGCATTGCTTTTATGACCGTGGCCTTGTCCCGCACCAGCTCGCTCCATCCTCCGTCGCCCTCACTCGTGCCGAATGCCTCTCCAATGTTCACGAAGTAGTTGTATAGCAGCGGGTTGAAGCGGAAGTCCAGCTCCTTGATGACGCAGTCGACCTTGGAGGAGGGGACGTCGGGCGACTTCTTCTGTCCGCGGAGCACGCCTATGTCCACCAGCACTGAGAAATCCTTGATGACCACAAAGCGCTCCTCCGCCTTGACCTCCGCGCCCTTCTCACACGATTCGTACGCCAGCAGCGTGCTGTACATCTCCATCCCCACCCTGTCCAGATTTATCGTGAACCGGTCGTATGCCGGCCCCTCTCCCACCAGCTTTGTGTCCGCCTATCCGATCGTGAATCGCAACAAAAAAACCTGAGTGTTGATGTGCATGTCTCCCAGCCGGAAACACCAGACGGGCGAGGCGGGGTCGTTGTTCTTCAGCAGCGGGACAAGGACCACCGGCGACTCGACGAAGACCGAGATCCGCGACTTCTTTCCCTCAAGAGCAGCCTGAATGCTGACCTGGGTGTTGTCCTTGATTTCGTTGAGCGCATTGTAGGTCGTGGAACGAACCTCTTCGCGGCCGAGGAACATCATCATCCGGCTCATTATCAGCGGCAGGTAGTATATTCGCAGCGACTTTGCCCTCGCCTCCACCTCAAACTGCATGTCAGTGTTCGGAGGCATCACGCTGATTTTGAGAACGCCGAGATCTTCCTGCATGAGTTTGGTCCGCTCCTCGTCGGTCTTGGCCCCCATGAGATTTCGCGTAACGACGATGTTGCTGATCCGGTTCTTCTTCCCAAAGGAAGAGTAGGTGCTGAGCGCGGTGGAGCCGATGCGAGCGTCGAGGTCCAGCCCCTTGAATCGTTTCTGGAAGCGCGTGGTCATTCGCTCCAGCGTCAGCAGGATGGCCTCCTTGAACTTGCCTTTGTCGGGTTTGAGAGTGTCGCGCTGGATCTTGACCACTCCGCGGGCCAGAGAGAACTCGCCCACCAACCAGTAGTACTCGTCAGTGCGGGCCAGGTTGGGCTCGCCTTCAGCCGCAGGCTCCTTCAGCGTGTCCACGTTGGCCTGCAGCACCGCGTAAAGCTTCTGCAGTTCGGCCTCGTCCACGCCCTTCTTCTCCTCCTCCGGCTTGCCTGAACTGAAGAAGTACGAGAACCAGCCCTCGTTTCCCTGTTTCGCCTTAGCCTGGGCCTGCATCTCCACAGTCTTTTTCTCAACCTGCTGGATCACCTTTGATGCCCATCTATCGATTCCCTCTCACAAAGTTACAGCTTGAGCTGCTGCACGTCGAAAACGTTTAGAATCTTGTTATACCGCAGCCGCTCGTCCTCGGTGAGCTCCTTGTTGTTCACAATCTTCGCGTATAGAAGCATGAAGTCTTGCGTGCACATCTTGAGCCGGATATCGGAGATACGGAACTGCCCCTTCTTGCCGCGCTTTTCCCTGATCATGCGTCTGACGCACTCGATGGAATATTTCCACCACAGCACCGCCACCTCGTTCTTGCATGGGGACTTCTTGATGACGTCAACCTTCCGCGTCCGACCCATCAGCAGTGGGTAGATAGGCTTGTGCGCCTTGTACTTCTTCGTGTCCTCGCTACGGAACGCTCGCCGGGGAAGGCTTACTATGCGAACTGCAGCTTCTGGTACTTCTCAATGACCTTGCTGATATCGACGATATTGTCGAACTGTTCTTTATGCATCTTGAAGACGAGCTCCTCGATGGCGAACTTGGCGGAGTAGCGAGGCTGGGTGTAGTCGTTGGCCTTGCCGCTCTGCACGAACCGGACCTCGAGACACACTACATTTGAACAGTCTCGCGATACAAGGCTTGAGAATGTAGTTGCGCTTGGCTATGCTCCCGCCCACCTTCTTCATTCCGGCCTCGATCTCGCCGTCGCCCAGGGCCGAGACCATGCTGGCCCCCTCCGACTCCCAGTAGAACGCGAAGTCCCCGAGCTTTAGGTGCTTGTGCAAGGGACGGTCGCGGTTCGCCTCGTCTGTCCGGTCGATATATTCTGGCTTCCAGTTCTCATTCGTCGTGACCACGATCAAGTCCTTCAGCGAGAAGCCGAAGGCGTAGGGGGACTTGCGGAATATCGGATCCTCGAAGCGAATGTGCACATCCCTACCGGTAAACGTGATATGAATAATCAGGGGAATACCGCACTGTGACCTGGATATTGTCGATGACTTTTGCCATGATTCGCTCCCAGAACGTCATCTTCCCGTCGCTCGCCATGCCTTCCTTCACCTTTTGCTCAAGCTTCAGCAGAGCCTCGTCGGTGAAAGCTTTTAGGGCGTCCTCCTTGACCTTGGGCGAGATCGTGTCCATGACCTCCCAGTCCGCCTGTGACTGCGGCGCTATAAAAATCCGGAATGATAAGAATACTGAAGACCAGATATAACCCGTCAAGCAACACCTCAACCGGACTGTTCGTGATCTTCCGCCACGGGACGATTATCTACCCTCTGTGCCATCAGGATGAATACGCTGAGGAGTCGGACCTTGCCGAACTTGAGGACGAAGGGGAGCTTGAGCTGGCGGAGGACGCTCTTCTTGATGAACACGTTCTCCAGACGCACATTGCCGGACCAGACCTAATGATGTGTATCAAGCATGAGATGATACTCCGACGTGCAGGTTCTCCTGGTCCAGGTTGTCGATGTATTCGCCGAAAAGACGCTTCAGGATGTTTTCGAGCAGGCTTTCGAACATTTCTATCTTCTTGTCTGCCTTTTTGTTTTTGTTGCGATTATTATGATATATTGGGGGAGAGACCGCTTAATTCCCTGCGAGAGTTACGTGCCCAGCTCCCAATCTCCCCTTGAGTCACTTTAGCACAAACTAATGAAAAGACATCGCTGCGAAAATTAGCATTATTCCTGCATCGCCCGAGGTGTCAGATCAAGTCCCGGCGGAGGAACTGAGACCTTTCTGGCCCGATACACGTCCCTTCGTTCGCAGCTTTCCTGCTGCTCTTTGTTGATGCGGGTGCTGATGTTGCTGTTGGTGTACATCGCCTCCCCGGGGAACGCGAGGGGACAGAAACAGATGTGCTCTTCTTCGCGACGATTGTTGATTGTGACGAAACTCTTATTTTCTCCTGCGCCAAGCCGTGGCCTGGATCTGCGTTCCAGATTTCGGTTTCGCTTGGCCCTAGGCGGCGGAGTGGGTCGCCCGGTTTTTCGTGGCGGTGGCGGCGGTGGCTCCAGGACCGGAGTTTGTGTATAAAACAATAAACGTCTCGGTGCCTTGTTTCGTGACAGCCTGTTGATCCGCTTATTGCTTGTGCTGGAATGATCACTTTCTTCGCCATAGACGGCACGAACAGCCTCTTTGCGGGGCTTGTACCTTGGCGAAGACGTTGGTTTATCCTCATTGCGCATCCCGATGCACGTTGTTGTAAACAATGTGAGAGTCCGCTGCCACTCCCAGTCGCAATCGAAGCCAGCAGCAGGAACCGCCGTCACACCCTCAGCTCTCCCACCTCCAGCCTTGCTTCTGCTGCACCTCTTCCCAACCCCAGGTGCAACGGCAACTCGTCTCTGATTTCGCGACAGCCTGACGGGCCTCGGACGCAACAGCGATTTTATGCTGGCGAGCACCTGTCGCGCGGACACCGCTGGCCTTCTGTCCGGTCGTGTCCGAGGCGGCTGTGGCCGAATTCTGAGTGACGGTGCCGGCGGGGGAGGAGTTAGCGCTGGCTGTCGCGGCGGGGTGCTGTCTTCCCGCAGCGAGAGCATGTCGTTTCTTAGGCGGAACCGCTTCTGGAGCTGTGGGAAACGGAAGGGGGTGTCCTGCAGCGGCGGCCGCTTCTTGCGCTCAACCACCACCGTAATCGTGGCCATGAGAGAGACGTATTTCTCTTCTATTGTTATAAATTATATTCGCAACTCCGTTCTCCCGTCGTGTGTTGCTGGCGACGTCACATTCAATTTGGCACAGGGGTTTTGGGGTGTTGGGG
>QFZN01006850.1_pt1 | contig 12008 bp, 17 predicted proteins | sample 1740101 | NCBI WGS metagenome assembly QFZN01 (sample SAMN09210849, study PRJNA391713) | Ciliate metagenome, whole genome shotgun sequencing project. | isolation source: combination of 50 Heterometopus sp. ciliate cells from an enrichment culture... | host: Heterometopus sp. ...
CCCCAACACCCCAAAACCCCTAACTCGCGGTGCGACAACGTGGGGGAGGATAACTGGTGTTGCAGCTGAAGTAGCGATATAAGGTTGATTCGTTAATAAGCAGCTGCATTATTCTCTCAGGAATAGAGGGTTTCCGTGCATGACGTTGTTGAAGTCGGTCATCTTCCAGTGGCGGAGCATCGGCGGCTTCATGTCGATGGGCATCAGGCGGAAGAAGTCAGTCCCCCTCAGGTTGCACTCGAACTGCACCACGTTCGACACGTATCCGCCTCCCAGCTTGCTCGACGCAGGAATCCACGAGTCCTTGTTCTTCGCGTACACAAATAGTTTCATGTGGCTCTGGATTAGCATTTTGACCCTTAGCATGTAGGGAGTGTAGTTAGCCTCGATGGCGTCGAGGGAGTCGTAGAGCGAGTCGGTCTTCTTCTTGTAGACGGTGCATGCTGGCCATATTCCCAGCACCGCGTCCTTGTGCTCCTCATAGGCAGACTTCTTGCCGTTCAAGGCTCGGTCCACGTGGAGCCCACGGAAGACCTCAAAGCTGATGATCTGCATCTCCGGCTGTGTCACTATCAGTCTCTCCATGTCTAGAGCCAGACCGGACACGTGGATGCCCTTGACCGCCTCCTTGAGTCGCGTCGCCAGTCCCTTCTCGCAGAGATCATCGAGCCCCTCGAAGTCTGGAATTGCGCACCACTGGTGGAACTCCCGGTAGAGGATGTTGAAGTCGTCGATGCACCCCCTGTTTTGGAGGAAGGTGCGCATGTACGCATTGATATTCTTGTTCTGCGGAACAACATGAGTGCGCTTGGCAAAGTCAGTCCAGAGCACATCCTCGCCAGGCTCCTTGTCGGACTTGGGGAGGTACTGGGCGAGCAGCGCCGGGGTGGACCAGGGGAAGCGGGACACAGCCTCAGCCTGGTCCGAAGACAACTGTCGCCGTTCGATGATCGACTCGTGCATCAGTTCGCAAGTCGATCGCAGTGGCACTCTGCTCAGCGTTTTCGCTAGGTTGATGCGAAGTAGGCTTCTTAACATTTTGATTTATATAATATCTTATCGCAGGCCTTATTATTATATAATAGGAACAGCGACCGAACTCAGGATGCACAAGGCGTGTGTCCACCATGCCGGCTGCACGATCTTGAGAGGATATATTGATCAAATCCAGTCGATTGGCTGCGGTTATTTTGCACCGCAATATAAACGATCCGTATCCACGCAAGTACATATTTATGGATTCTCCCCCATACAAGGAGGCAGACCTCCTCACCGCAAAGGCCCGTCATTTCCAGGAACTGGAGTGGAAATACGGGTGCCACAATTACTATCCGCTGCCGGTGGTGCTGCAGCGGGGCGAGGGCATCTACATGTACGACGTGGATGGGAAGCGCTACATGGACTTTCTCAGCGGCTACTCTGCACTGAATCAGGGACATTGCCACCCCAAGATAGTGAAGGCGGCAATCCAGCAGCTGCAGGCCCTGACCCTGACGGCGAGGGCCTTCTTTAACAACAAGCTGGGACTGGCGGAGGAGTATCTGTGCAAGCTGGCGGGATACGATAAGTGCGTTTTCATGAACACTGGGGTCGAGGGCGGCGAGACTGCCATAAAGTTTGCGAGGCGGTGGGGCTACGTGAAGAAGAAGATCCCGGCGGACATGGCCAAGGTGATCTTCTGCAACGGCAACTTCTGGGGAAGAACGATCGCAGCCTGCGGGTCCTCTGACGACCCCGACCGTTTCCGGCAGTTTGGCCCATTCGGCGGGCTAAAGTTCGAGCTGATCGACTACAACAACGTCCAGGCGCTGGAGGACAAGTTCAAGGAAGACCCCAACATCTGCGCCTTCATGGTCGAGCCGATCCAGGGCGAGGCCGGTGTCGTCATCCCCACCGAGGGCTACCTCAAGAAGGTCCGCGATCTCTGCACCAAATACAACGTTCTTCTTATCTGCGACGAGATCCAGACAGGAATGGGTCGGACTGGCAAGCTATTCTGCTACGAGTGGGAAGGGATCAAGCCGGACCTGCTGATTCTGGGAAAGGCTTTATCCGGCGGGATCATGCCGGTCAGCGCAGTGCTAGGCAACGACGACATAATGCTCACCGTTCATCCGGGCGAGCATGGGTCCACTTTCGGTGGAAATCCGTTGGCTGCAGAAGTTGCAATGACCTCAGTGAAGACCCTCATCGAGGAGAAGATGGTGGAAAACTCGCTGGCTATGGGCGAGTACTTCAGAGAAAAGCTGAAGACGATGCATTCGCCGCTGGTCAAGTTGGTCAGGGGCCGCGGACTGTTCAACGCCATGGAGCTCACTGAGGGCGCCTGGCAGTTCTGTCTTAACATGGCGAAGAACGGAATGCTGGCGAAGCCGACCCACGGGAACACGATTCGGTTCTCGCCTCCGCTGATCATTACGAAGACGCAGGTGGACGAGGCGGTGAAAGTAATTGCACAGTCGCTGGGGGAACTCGAGGTGCAGATCAAGGAGGGCAAGGTGGACGCTCCTTCTCACTAACGTTTCTGCGATTAGCTCATCGCTAACTCAAACTTTGCTGCACGACGTGGTGTGGTGTGACGAGGCAGGACAATAACTCACTTCCAGTCGGATCGGTTCGTGATGAATTATAATAGTCCAGAAAATAACACACAACCAGCGACGTCGAATTACATTTAAATCAAACTAAAATGCTGAAGAGCAAAAAGTCAGCCGCGGCACTGTCGAAGCTGCTGAAGGTCTCGCCACGGGAAGCGTCTGTAGCCGCAAATCAGCGGGCGTTCCGCAAGCAGAGGAGTCGTACGGTTCTCCCCTTCTAACCTCTGCGCAGGAGTTTCCATCCGTCGGTCCGACCCCGTGGCCTCCAGCCATAACGGTCCGCCTCTTCAGCTCCCTCGTATCTTAATGGGAGAACTGAGACCGGCACGCGGAAAGGCGAAGTCGCGGGTGGAGACATATGACACACGACCGAAACGCCGGGATCAATCGACGGAGGGACGTCGCGGCATCGTGGGCAAGCGGGGCAACAAGTCCTTCGTCGACGTCCATTCCGTCTCTCGCAGAAACCTAGTCGCAACCCGTCCGGAAGCTGACAACAAGGCTTCGGCCTACCAGAGTGCTTGGCACAAGACTGCCGAGCGAAGGGAGCTCTTCGATAAGCACTTCTCAAAGGTGCTGCTGAGCAGCAACAAGTACCGCGACAAGGCCATGCAGGACATGTTCGGCCACCCGCTGGCGGAAGAATATGCGAACGCTCCGTTCAGCAACGTGGTACGCCAACACCTTGATTAGCGCATAGACTTTGTCGCCGCTCCGCCGTGCGGAGACGGGACCCACGGTGGTCCAGGCTAAGCCTACCGCGACTGGGCCACACCGAAGTTCGTCCACAAGCAAAGAGAACAGGCGGGGCGAGACCGAACAGCGGAAGCTGCATGTTAACTCGACACGGATCGAGGGCAGTGAGAAAGAAACTGTGGGGGAGGACGAGCTGACGACACTGAACAAGCTGTCCATGCTGAATGCCGGCGCCCGGTACGAGCTACTAAGCATCAACAAACAGCTGTTGGACTTCGACATCAGCATGAAGGCACAGAAACGGATCAATAACGTGGAGTAGAGATTAACGAAGCGAAACGAGGGGGCGGCACAGGAGGACTCGATGCTGGCGAGTCACATGAACTTCTCCAAGCCCTACGAGAATCCGGTCTCCATCGTCCAAAAGTACCGTCTCGTCACTATCCACGAATAGGGGCACACAGGACATGTCGCCCATGCGGATCACGCAGAACCTGCCCACTTTCGGTTCCTAGAGTCACTGTTTATTTAGCTAGCTCATATGATTTATCTTGTGGAATTCCTCGTTGTAAACCCAAGGATATATTCGGCATGATAAATTAAAAGCAATAATAAATGGAGGCATTGCCGGTGGGAAAGCCGAGGGACACATTGATAAAGTACGACGACCCGATCGAGAGTCTGGTGCGAGAGGACCGGGCAGAACAGAAGACGATCCAGCGCGGGCTCCCCAGTATCCTCTATCCTCGCTCACCCGCGATGCAGGCTCGATGCGAAAGAAGACGCAGCTGCCGCCCCTCGAGAGCCGTCCCTCCAAGGACGACGTCCTAAACGCGGTGCTTCCGCCCCGGGAGTGGCTCGAGTCCAGTATAGCTTCCACTGACTGGCTATAGGCGTTCATTACACCCAGTACGTTTCGCACAAGCAGGCCGAGCGTGACGAGATATTGGCGTTGACCAAGGAACTCGACAAGCGGCTAACCGAGCGACAGGCTCGCGATAATCCTATCTGTCCGGTTCGTGAGGAACTGTTCTCGCAGCTCTTTGACGAGATAATCAGACAGGTGACAATAGACAGCCCGGAGCGCGGGCTGGTGCTGCACAGGATGCGGGACGAGCTGAAGATGAGTATCGCCGGGTACCAGACGCTATACGAGAGGCAAGGCTGTTTCGGCGATGGTTTGTTGTAGCGCGGTGACGTTCGGAATGAGGAAGCATGTGCAGGCGCAGGCGGGCGTTGACGAGCTCCAGAAGAGGATCTCGGGACTGCGGGCCAAGAAGGCGGCGCTCAAGGCCCGCGAGACCGACCTCAAGCTCAAGATCGACGCGATCGAGAAGCGCAACAAGGAGTCCCTTAGGATCGAGGAGAAGGAACAGAAGACGGAACTCGAGTCGCAGGCGCATCTGGGCACCGAGGTCGCCGAATTCCTCAAGTCTCTCGCCGACGCCGCTCCCAGTCCTAAACAGTCTACGCAGCAGCAACCGCCAAAATAACCTTTAATTGCATTAGTGGCTTCTTGATGTCGTTGTGTCCCGCACCACGCTCAAGTTACAACGCACGTCTCCGCCAAATCAGGAAGATAACTGCCGCAGAGAACACTGTCGAGGCCAGCAACGCTCCCCGCTCCACAGACGGAAGGAGTGCTCCGACCCCTGTCTGGTCAAAGTCTAGCAGCAGCATCATGGTCCGTGCCGGGTAATACGACCCCCGGTGGCACATTGCGCTATAGTTGTAGGCCTGCCGCGCCTTGGTGTAGTTTTTTGCAATGCCGATGCCATGATGCAACAGCAGCCCCTGGATGAACCAGGCGTGAGATAGCTGGCTGAGCGAGCTTACCCAGTGTGTTGCCCGCTCGTAGTATGCGAGTGACACGTTGAGGTCCTTCGCGGTCTCGTATCCGTGATAGTAGAAATCGCCCAGACGCAGATTCGCCAGCTCGCTCCCCTGTTCCGCCGCCATCTTGTAGTACTTTAGCGCGAGTCGCATGTCGAGATTCGCGTTCGGCTCGAGGGAGTGAATCCAGCGGCCTCTGGGTAGCAGCTTGCCCCCGTCCAGCAGGTTTCCAGCGTTGATCTGTGCGGACTTGCAGCCCATTTCGGAAAGGAGCATGTACATGACAGCGGCAACACGCTTTTGCCCTTGGAGGTACAGGTCGTATACCTGGGGGAAGTAACGAGTCCAGACCATGTTCCTGGCGGCGTGTTGCAGATATCGGAGCGCCGTGGGACAGGAGTAATCGACCCCAACCCCGTAGAGGTACATTATGCCAAGGTTGTACACGCCATGAATATTTCCCCAATGCACAAACTTGAGGAAGGCCTGCAGCTCCTCCGTCTGCGAGAGGCGGTTTTCGCTCAGCATTCGTGATGCCAGGTTGTATGCCCCGTTGCTGCTCCCAGCATAGAGCGAACCTATTTCCTGCTGCGAAGCAAAAGGATACGATTGAAGTAGGCGTAGGCCTGTGTCTCGTCAGCAGGGACTCCTAGGCCGTTGAGATGGATGAATCCCAGCGCATTTAGTGCCTCAGCGTGTTTCTGTTCTGCGGACACCTCGAGATGAAGTCTTGCCAACGTGTAGTTCGGCTGCGAAGTCCCGATCGTGCTCAGCACTCCCATCACATAGTTCGCCTTGGTATCGTTCTGCTCCAGATTTATCGCCTTCTCCGCTGTTAATTTCGCAAGCAGATATTCGTGCCTGAGGAGAAGCCGCTCGGAGATGCTGCCGAGCATTTCGGCCTGCCGGCGCTTTTCGCCGATCCTATCCGCGATCTGCTCATACATTCTCAGTCCGGAGAGATGGTCGAGGAGACTGTCGCTACCCGAGAACGGGTCCACCGCGGTCAGTACAATTCCAACCTTCTGCTGACCAGGCTGGTAACTTCGGTTGAAGGATCCCATCATCTCGTGTGCCGCCCTTGCATAGTAGGCGCTGGCCGCAGAACACTTGTTGACGGGATCCGCACGATTTCCCATGACCAGCATCGCCGGGACGAATCCTCCCGTGGCGGACATGTAGTAGCACGTGGCTGCCACCGCATTGATTGCCCTCTGGTCGGGAGTCGTCCCGGAACCGAGGAACGACTGCAGGGGGAGCAAAGAGTCGAACAGCAGATTGTCGAGGAAGAAGCCCACGTAGAACAGCGCCTCTGCATCCCCGGCCCGGGCGGCTTCCGCATATTTTCGCCACGCGCAGTCGAAGTCCACGTTCGAGTCCTTCTCGCGTCCAAAGAGACAGAGATGACCCTCGAGTCGCCTTAGAACGCCGAGCTCGGGAGAGGTCGTGTCAGCAGGAAGGAGACTACTGCCCAGCTCGCTGAGAACAGACGGAAGGGCGCCAAACATTCGCTGAGAGTATAAGGCCTCGGCCTCTGCGGCCTTCTCTCTTGCCTTAGTAGCACAGAGGACGAGCGTGGCCAGAAGAGCGAGAAACAGCGGGCGTCGCTTCATATTTTATTATCTCCGAAAAGGTGTGAAGTTCTTTCACATTAAAAGCAGGAAATATCAGTCCCCCAGATTACGTCGCCTCCCGGTGCTGTCCCCCGTCGGTCATCGCTCGCACATGTGTTCCGGAGGAAATCTAATTCAAATAGTGGAAGATAGGCCTTACACTTAAAATTGACACGAAACTGAAAAAGGACTACATGGCAATAATTATAAATAGTAGCGGTGCGAGTATCAGTTTAGCAGTGGGCTGGCAAACTTGCCGGCGTACGCCATGGCCATTATCAGTACCGCCAACGTTGAAAAGTGGGCTATGAGTCTGCCAAGAAGCAGCATGGTGAAGCCCTCCTTAGATCTGTGGTATCCGAGCACGATGAGTGTGTAGCCGACGATGCTGATCAAGAACAGGAGGATGCCCACGATTTCGAACGAGAAAACGTAGATACTGAGAAGGAACATGGTGAGGGAGGGGACGATCTCGTAGTGGGCAGCCTTGGCTATCGCCTTGAGGATTCCGCCCCAGCGATATGTGACCTCGCCCTCCGATTTCAGTGCTGACTTCCAATAGAAGAGCAGCATCTGGAGGATGAAGAACGCGTAGATCACTCCGAAGGCCAGCTTTCCCAGCGACCTGAAGTCTTCGTAGCTCTCGGTAATTCCCATTTCTTATTAGGAAAAATTTAAGGAAATAAGTATTTATATACCTAGCCCAGCCAATTACATTTCAATCAGGCTTGCAACTCCATGTAATAGTATTGAATATGTAGTGGATGGCCAGTGTTAATAATAATTAATGTAATGGGGAGTCTGTGTTGCTACAATGTGCCGCCTCATTCGGTGGAGGCGGAGACGCAGGGCGAGGCCAAGTTCAATCCTCTTGCTCAGCTCATGGCCTGCTCTGACCACGAGGAGCCGCTGAGCGGAATCAGCTATTCGCAGCGCCGGATCAAGGGCGTCAAACGCTACTGTAACTTCGGCACTCGTCGGCTCCTGGCCTACACGGCGGGCTCCGTCTATATGCTCCGCTGTCCCTCCTCTCATCTTGCCGACCAAACAGACACGCGTCCTGTGCAGATCTTGCAACAGTCAGAAAGGCTGGTGTTCTGTTCATTTGTGAACGACCACAAGTCGGACTGCTTTGCCACCATATCTGAGTCCAACGGCAAGTTCACTCTGCGTTCTTATACTATCAACGAGTCCGCCAAGACTCTCCCAGCTCTTGTGGCCGAACCCGCGCCGCGGCCAGTCAAGTCCGTGCGCTCCTCCCAGCACCTAAACGAGCTGCGTCCCAGCGTGGCGCAGGATACGGTGCTGGCGCGGAAAAGCGCCGAACAGGAGCTGACCCCTTGCGAGCACAAGCGGATATCGTGTGCCAAGATGATCCGCAACATTGCCTGCAACCACGCCGAACTGCTGCTCGCCACCGACTCCGACCTCGTCACCGTCACTCTTAAAAACGCCGATATCCTTCGTGTCTATGTTCAGAGCATCGACAAGAAGTTCGCCAATGCCACTGTCATCGGGATCGAATATTGGGTCGGATACTACTTTGTGCTATTCAGCAACAACGTCATCGAGATATACAAGCGGGAGATAACTGGAACATTCGTGACTGTGAAGACGCTGACCATATCCGCAAAGCACGAACTGCGCATTCGTCAAATGAAGGTCCCCGTCCTCGAGTGGTCCGACCGTCTTGTTGATGTCCTTCAGAAGGAGTTCCCTCTTCACATATTGTTGGTGGGGGACATAGCGATGGAAGACAAGACGTACCAGTGCCTGGTGAAATACAATGTGAAGACACAGGGCTGCGAAAACGCTGTGGCCTTCGACAACGACGTGCGCATCACCTGTCTTAACTACGGACCGTACGACAACGGGCCGGCAACCCTCGGGTTCAGTGACGGCACGGTCATGTTCTTTGACTACTACACGCTAAAACGCGTGCTCCAGTTCCGGCCCAAGGAGAAGGACGAGGTTATGTGGATAACACACGAGCCGTGCAGGAAGGTGTTCATAGGCGGGAGGACGGCGGTGTACTCATATTCGCTGACTGACGATGTGCGAGCGCTGGCCGCAAAATAAGTGCTTACCAAAGCTACTTCCCATAAAGATGTTGTTGTTAATGTCATATATTATGTGTATAGCCACAGGATTTATATGCGTGTTGCTCGGTAGTGAGTGAATAGGGAGATAGTAGAGGGCGAGTGTTACTCGATGAGCTTGGCCGAGCGCATCCGCTGCGTGATGATGGACCTGCTTTCCAGTTCTCTGGCCATCTGCGCATACTGCTCGGTCTCGCGGAAGAGCTGAAGGAGTCCCTGCAGCTGATTTATGACCACTCCGTAAGCCTGGTCGAACAGGTGCTTGTCCGGCTCACCTCTCTCCAGTGTCTGTCCGATGCTCTCCATCGTCTCCTCCTTTAGGCCGAGGTCCCGCACCCCCGCCGAAAGGTCTCCCAGCACCTCGCGGGCCTTCTGGATGGTTTTGTGTGCGTCCGTCTCCTGGTCCGCAGCTTCCTCGAACTCTTTTATCAGCGTAAACGCCCGCACCAGCGCGATGCCCTCGGGCCCGCGAGAACTGAGGAAGCCGACGAAATAGGTGAGAGGACGCTCGGCGGCGAGGACCTTTTCGACGCGGGTGAGACAGTCGGGGTCGGCCTCGGCGCCGTCGGGAGTGTCGAAGGGCACCGTGTTGCGCAGGCACGAAATCACCACGACCGCCAGGTTCCCCGTGTTGCGTGCCAGGACCAGACAGATGCCAGAAAGGGTGGCGATGTCCTGATTGATGAAGTCCTCGTAGGCGAGGATCATGAGCAGATATGCGGGGGAGCTGAAGGCGAACCAGAAAATGAGCGACCAGGCCAACTCCAACAGGTAGTTGATCTTGTGCTTGATCTGTCTATCGCGAACGGTTTTATGCGGAACATGAAATGTACTTTGTGGAGAGCCAGAGCTTGAATGTCAGCGATATTTCGAGTGCGGCGTGCGCAAACATGAGGCAGCAGACCAGGTACATGCTGGGATCGAGGGCGTCGTCGGCCAGGAAGACGAAGAAAGGCGCCACGCAGATCGCGAGTGCGAACGATATATAGATCTACGCGAATGGCTCTGCGGGACTTACGTACACTCGCGGCGAGTAATACTTCTGGTCGGAGAGGTGCTGGGCAACCGATTCATTCCCCTCCTGCGCTGGGTCCGAGTACACCGCCGCTATTATAGTTGCCCTGAAGGTCAGCATTTGCCTACCTGATGACGAGCGGCACTGCGACGAAGAGCAGGTAGATAAAGTCTGAACCGCAGAGAGAGATGAGCATGTAGTCAGGGAGCCAGGCGGTGACTATCATGAGCAGACAGCTGGCACAGAGTCCTATCGGCCGGTAAGCAGGAGAGGGTACCGAGGGCCTGGATGCAGACCCACTGGGCACAGCGCGACCTCGTGGGCTGGGTCTCCCGCAGCTGGTACAGTTGCACCGCAAAACGGCAGGTCACCACCCCGCAGATCCCTGCTGCCACGCTCGCGAATATCGGCCATCCTTCCGCTATCATCGTGCTGGTCTCTTTTATTGTTAAATAAGGAGATAGAGCGAATCTAATGAACGCACCATGCTATTCTATACAGATAGTTCTCCTCTCCCCTATATTATAGCACGACGGAAGAGTGGGCGAGAAGCGATGGATGCATAGGGAGACAAAGAAGAAAGCGAAGATACAGCGAATCGACGAAATAGAGCATCCGCAAGTCGCGACATGGATTCGGATTTGGGAAGGATGAGTTGGCGGGATTACTTGGTCTCGGCCTTCTTTGTCTCGTGCTTGCCCTTTGCGACCTTGCGCACCTCGCGCTTGGCATCCTTCGGCGCGGCCTTCTTGGCGACCCCCTTCTTCGCGGTCTTGGAAATCACGCGCTTGGCCTTAGCCTTGGGCTTGTAGTGCTTGTTCTGCGTCTTGTCGAGCTTCGTGGCGCGCCTCTTGTTGCGGATAGTCTTGAGGTTCACCTACGACTTGGCTAGCTTTCACACGACTCACTCCGGTGTTCGACGGGTACTTGTGGGTGGGAACCTTCTTGATGCCGTGCTTGTGGTAGCGGCGCTCGGTGTGGTGCGAAGTGTGGAACTTCTCCTTTGCCATTTTATATGCTATTTTGAGCTGGATCTCGATTTATGCGCCACGTTCTCTCCCTAAGAGCGAGATTCGTGCATCATCGTGGAGAGAGAGAGACAATTATGAGTACAGCCGAATGTGTTCGATACGAGTAGCCATCACGATAACGATCAAACAATAACAAAGTGTTATTACTGTTATTTTGTTGTTGATAAACAGAGGCTATGTCGCGGTTTAGCAAACATCAGGTCTGGGATTAAATTGCGACCTCGGCATCGAGCAGCCCTCCTGTCTGGCCCGCAGCATGCCCACCAGCTGTGCCACCATCGTCTTATAGCGATCGAGATCGGACAAAGTGGCTGTGTACTTCGTGGCCAACTCCTGCAGATTCATCTGTTCCTTCTGCAGCGTCTGGTTTTCTCTCTACAAATTTATTTTCCTTCACCGGCTTACGTTGTATCGCTCGTACAATTTCGCCATTCCACGTTTAAGAAGCTTGTTCTGCTTTACGATCTCGGCCTCGGATTGGTCCCGAGCAGCGTCCTTTTGTCCTAGCCGAAAATCGCATTCACACTAAATACCCTTGTACCGTTCCAGCAGCAACTCGGTCAGCCTCGCCGCCTCTTCCCGGGTCCTCACACCCACCAGCTGGTCCAAGAATATGGCGATGAGATCCCGTTTGCTCCTGCGATTCATGCGGACAGAGTGATTTTTGCTGTCCTCCTCGTGCGGCTCCGACTGATCCACCATTTCTGCGCCAGTCTCCCTGTGCTGCATGATCCCGGCGGCAGTGGCCTCCAGACTTCCGTCGCAGCACCTCAGCGCTTCCTCAAGCTCCTATCGGGGTTAGAGCCACGAAATTATTACGGAGTCGTCGGCGCCGGGGAAAATGACCCGCAGCTTCTCGGCGGGCGAGTCGGGGATGGAAATCAGCTGCCGCGGGTCAAATGTGTCCAGCCCACACCGCTTCTTCCCTGCAGGCTTGCCCAGCAGCAACTCGTCTGTCGCTGCACAGTCAGGCATCCTCCGTTTGGCCACGATCAGTGCCATTTTCCTTTTCACTATTATTCTATCAGAATTTCGGGAATATATATATATTGCAGAGTTTTCTGCTGCAATATTAATGCAACGCGCGGCGTCCGCTACTTTTCACTCCGCTTCCCGATGGTCCG
>QFZN01006861.1_pt1 | contig 12007 bp, 14 predicted proteins | sample 1740101 | NCBI WGS metagenome assembly QFZN01 (sample SAMN09210849, study PRJNA391713) | Ciliate metagenome, whole genome shotgun sequencing project. | isolation source: combination of 50 Heterometopus sp. ciliate cells from an enrichment culture... | host: Heterometopus sp. ...
ACCCCAGAGGCCGGCCGACAAGATACATCGGATCGCAGAGGGAAACGCACGTATCGCGCAGACATGGGTTAATAGGAGATTCAGCCGAACAATTAGTTGAAGAAATTGAAGAGGTCATCTACACCGGACGTTATGTGACCTAAGCGTACCTTTTACTGCACCGTTAGCTGTTGCCGCTGCCGCAGGCGGTCTCATTGCGGGTGCTGGCGCTACATTGGCCTTCGGATTAAAGAGATCGTCAACACTTGCGGTCGCAGTGGTCTGAGCCTGATCGAGAGACTGAGGAGGCCTGGGGGCTGGCGCCGGGCCGGGGGCGAAGCTTGGGGCGGTCGAGTGCGACGGGAACAGTTCCTCTGCCTCGAAGGGAGTGGCACGTCTGGAAGGCTCGGGTGGGGCGGCCTTCAGCGTGTCGTTGGCCAGGTCCACGAGTCCCGTGAATTCGTCCTTAACCACTTCTGGTTCCGGCGGAGGTGCCGGCTTCTCGGGCTCAGCCTTGATGTTGATTTGTGGCTAAACAATGTTATGAGCCTGAACACTTGCCTTCAGACTGTCGAAGTAGCTGATGGGCTGACCAGTCGGACCCATGCGCATTCCCATTCCGCCGCCCATGCCCATCCCCATGTACGGCATGTTGGACATATACGGGTTCTGTCCGGGGAAGCAGTTCATCGCCCCGTACGGCACAAGGCTGGTCGTCATATAGGGCATCATCATCTGCGGGTTCATCATAGGCATGCTCATGCCCATCCCGGCGGGCGCGCCAGCCCCGTTCCCTGCAGGCATGCCGGTCATGTAGTTCTGGGGCTGCTCGGCCTGCCTCGGCCCCTCCTCGTTGACCTTCATCTGTTCCATGATCTTGTTAAGACGGCCGATAGCACCCGCGTCCTCAGCCTTCCTCGCCGCCTTGGCCTCCTCCCCCTCGGCAACGGGCTTCAGCTGGCCCGTAAACAGATCCTCGGGAACTTCGGCCTTCGCGGGAGCGGCGGGGGTGTCCAGGATGTCGAAAACCGCCGCCGGCACCTCGACCTTCTTTGGCTTGGGCGGCTCCGGAGCCGGCTGCTCGGCCGCAGGTTCTGGCTCCTGCTGTTGCTGCTGTGCTCTAGGCTGGGGTCGCGGACGAGTGTATGCAGGCTGGGACTGAGGCTGTTCGGCGTACTGTGCGGCCGGGTCCTCCTCTGCCGGGGCGGGTGCAGGCGCAGGTTGGGGCTGAGGCTTGGGACGGGCCGGAGCCTTGCGTTTCGGCGCAGGGCCGCCCACCGGCTCGAAGGACGAGCCGAACTCTTCTGGCATCCGCTGTTCTCTCAGGTCCGTGTACCGTGAGAAGGTCTTCTGCAGATCGTCGTTAATGAGGAGGCCGACAGAGAGGAGTTCTTCCTCCTTGAGCTTGTCGAGGACACTATGGGACGGGTAAATGAATAGCGAGGGATACCCACGAAGACTTGTTTCTGCACGTTTTAGGGCGGAGATAAGGTCCTTGAGCACCTCGTTACCCTGGTAGTGCCGGTAGTCCTCACCGTCGATTATTTCCTATCTTTTCGCCCCGCACGCAGGTACATTGGTGAGCTTTATGTTGTCGATCAGCAGTTTCCAGCTCTGTCGCAGCTTCATGTACTTGTCCTGCTTGGTGAGGACGGTGATGTAGTTCTGGACCCTGGCGTGCTGCTGGGCGGCCGGCCGGTACCCTCCTTCGGCTGCGGCTGCGGGCGGGGGCGTCCTCCTCTGTGGAGGCCTATGGGATCGACGATTCGAATTACGCTGCGGGCACGGTCGGCTCGGGGAACGTATATCCTGTGTCCTTCAGCTCGTTGTATATGTCCTGGAAGATCGGGTAGTCTGCCTCCTGCGATTTGAAGTACATGGCGAACATCAGGATGAGCGATAGGATGCGAGTTTGAACCTACGGGAAGGTTATCGGCAGATTTCTGTACAATGGGGGAGAGATCGGGCACCTTGAGGAGACGCACGAGGATGTTCATGAACTCGGGAGCCGCCACGTGGGAGTGGAGCACAGGAGAGCCGGTGCGCACCGCCAGGTCTAGCAGTTCTAGGGCGAGACACTGGATGCGCGGGTTCTTCTTGACGATGCGCGCGCGTATGCAGTTGACTGCCTCGGCCGACCTATCGGGGATAATACGCAAGCGAATACAGGGATTCGTCCTCGTGGAGCTTCTGGCAGATCTGTCTGTTGAGTGCCACGTTGGGCTTGGACAGGTCGCCGCCAGTGGCCTGCTCGACCATTGACGCCAGTATTTTGCTATCCATTAAACTTTGATTAATAATGAGTTCCCCGATACTGGGATATAAAATTGCTAGTTTTAATGCAGTATACCAATATATCTCACAATGGTCTGCAGCACATAATTAGCATAACCTGCATACGTATCCCCCAATGCAATACTGTCGTCCCGCTCTCCCATTTATTGCGTGTCTCCTAATACAGCGCATCACAATGCATACGAGTGTGTCGCAGCGTGCAATACGTAGAGTGATCAATGAGACCAAGTGTGGATAGTTATGCAGCCTGCAGCGGCTCCTGCATCTCCCAGTCGCCCGAGTAGTGTCTCAGCAGATTGTCGAACTCCACGTAGTTCACCTCATTCTTGGCCTTAGCCATGAAACGCTTGCAGAGCAGACGGTACTCTTCATCGTTGAGCGCCACTTTGTGGAAGTCCAGAATGGCCCGGAACCGCGTGTCAAGGACCACGCCCGACTTCGCCACGTCCTACCCCGGTTTCTCATTGCGCCGTACCTTAGCCTGGAACATGGGCTTGACGTGGAGCTTGCGTTTGCGGACGATTTCTCCCAGCCGCTTCATGCACCCGTCCACCAGCTTCTCCTCCTCTCCTGACAGCACGTCTTCTGGGTCCAGCACCGCGGTCACACTGAACTTCGGTATCTTCAATACAGGATCCTTCTCGAGCTCGGGAAGAGTGAAGATCCGGTTTATTTCGTCAATGAACTTCGCGTAGTTGACCATGGCAGGATCGTGCTGGCTCTTGAAGGCCTTGATCAGTGTTTCGTAGTCTTCGGCCTTGAGGTCCATCTTGAGCATGTCGAGACAGCTCTTGAACTTGCCGACTGACACGTCCCCCTTACGCAGCGAGTCGTGGTCCAGGAAGAACTCCTCCACCCGGATCTGTCTCTGTTTCACCACGTTCTTCACCTTCGTCATGAGCTTGTCCAGGGGGAGCTCCTTCTCGGTGCTCGCCATCGACTCACCGAATTTGACGGCAGTGGTGGCGGCGAGCTTTCCACTTTCGAGCTGGTACTTCTCCGGCCAGGCGTCATGCAGGAAGATCATGTACATTACATCGCCGGAGGTCTGTTCCTTGTAGTGGGCGATGAGAGCAAAGTACTCTTGATCTGTGATATCGAAGCCACAGCTGGCCATAACCTGGCGGAATTGCTTGGGAGAGACCTTGAAGTGGTTGTGGCGGTCCCACAGCTGGAAGAAAGACTTGATGTCGAGGTTCTCGCGGATCAGGTACTGACTAAAGGGGAGGTTATCTCGGGTGAAGGGAAGATACGAGAAGCGTTCGGTGACCTTGGCACAGACTCCGAGGTCCTGGGCGGTCATCCCGTGTTTCCCGTACTTCAACTCGGTCTTGGCCGGCTCGACGGGCACGGTGGGGGTCTGCTCCAATCCCTTGTGAGTGAAGACCTCCTCGACGCTGTCAACGAACTCCATCCACTGGACCTTGCCCTGCACTGGGGCCGCGAAGTGCTCGCAGATCTTGTCGAACTCTGCGTTGGACAGGTCGATCTTAGCCATCTTGAGACCCAGCCGCAACTGTGAGGCGGTTATGGCGCCGCTGCGGAGCTTGTCGAAGTCGCGGAGGAACTCTGCGATGCGCATGCGCTCCTGCTTCACCCGGCGTCTTATCAGCGCCAGCACGTCCTCCACGTCTTCCGGCCGCCTGCTCGCTATCTGCATCTTCCTGTTCTTCCTCTCCTCGTCCCTCTTCAGCACTCTCTCCGCCGCTGCCAATGAGACTTCCTTCTCCTCGATTAGATAGATGTCTTCGGGCTTGTCGACGTCGTTGATGAAGTCCACGTAGTTGACCTCGTCGAGGTTGCCGCGGTTCATGTAGTACTTGAGGATAATGTTCATCGTGTCCTCGGTAGGCTTCAGACCCGCCTGCGACAGCACTCGCGTGAACTGCGTCTTGCTCACATAGCTGCACTGTGTGGTGTCGAAGGCCTGGAAGAACGGCTTCATGTGGAATCTCTGTGTGAGGGCGAGCTTGGAGGCAATCTTGAGGGCATCATAGAGCTTCTTCTTGGAAGCTTCGTCGAGGTCCATGCGCTTCCTCCGAGCCTTGAGACTGTCGGCGACGCCGGGCTGATGGATGCGTTTCAGCGGGTCCTTATCCAGTCCCTTCACCGTGAACACCGAGTCGACCTCCGTGCAGAAGTCCACGTATTTCATCCCGTTATCAGAGTTCCCGTATTTGGCCTCCAGCGCCTTGTACTCGTCCTCGGTCAGCTCGAAGCCCTGCATGCTTAGGATGCGCCTGAACTGGTCCTTGGTGACGTTGCCCTTGCGGAGCTTGTCGAAGTCGTAGAAGAACTCCGTGATGCGCACGCGATTCATCAGCGAGGTGGCCTTGATCTTGCCCACAATGTCGCTGGGCTCTGCTTGCATCTACGGACGAATGAACCCATATCGCGTACGTTAACAGTGGGCTGGAGGAAGCGAGGCTTGAGGGCGTCCATGTCCTTGAACTCGTTGAAGCCCATCGTGGTCACCATCGGTTTGGTGAAGTACTCCGGCGTGTCCTTGGGCACCTCTCCCAGTCCGATGTTCGACTTCGTGTCGATGTCGTTACAGAACTTGACGTAGTTCACATCATGAAGAGTGTTGTTGTCGGCATAAGCTCTGACGAGGACGTCCATGGACTTGTCGTCGGGCAGAAGGTTGAGCTGCTTGAGTACCCTGGCGAACTGGCCAACGGTCACATGGCTCCGACGAGTCTTGTCGAAAGAGGCGAAGTGCGGCTTCATAAGAATGGTGTTGTCGCGAACCAACTTCTTGAGCTGGCAGAGCACCTCGTCGAGCAGCTTCGCCTCCTCCGGCTTCAGGTTCTACGTCCGTTAGCGCCACTTTCAATCAAATACCGGTCTGCTTCTGTATTTGTCGAGGGCGTCGTGGGCCTGTCCGGGGTCGAAGAACACCTGGTCCACGTTGCTGCAGAATGTCTTGTAATCGATCAGACCCTCTGGTGTGCGATACTTGAGGAGCAGTTGGGTGAGGTTGAACTCGTCGAGCTGGATGTTGAGGGACTCGATGGCTGTCTTGAACTATCCCCAAGAAATGTGGAACGGGAACGTACGGCGGCCTCGCTGATCACGCCCTTGCGCAGCTTGTCGAAGTCGCGGAAGTACTCGCCGATTCGGATGCGCTTTTCCAGCACCTCGGCCTGCAGACGCTTCTCCGCGTCAAGCTCGACCTTTATCGGGAATTTGTCCTTCGCTGTCTCGCCGCCTTGTGATATCATATCTAAAGAAGGAGGAGGACGGTGCGCGGTACCTCTAACGACGTTCTGGAAGTGGAGCGTTTTCATCTTGAGTCTTCTATACGATGATATATATGATTTTGTTTAAACGGACTATTTAAACTCATCCCATCAGGATAGTGAGAAACGATATACTCAACAGCTGTGCGTATCCTCATTGGCTGCTGGCGGCACAGGCGAGTTGCGAATCCAGAACTCTCATGCCGACGATAATAAGATAACGCATATCGATATATATGGTCACTGTGGCGTCCAAGGCGAAAATATGCATAACTCGACCGCCCTCCTATAATCATCTAATAGCGAAATATAATAGTCTGCAACCCTAACCGAACGAAAGATGGAAGAAGCGGACAAACAAGAGGGGAAGAAGAGCCTGCTGCAGCGGGTCCGGGAGGTGGCCAAGGACACGGTGTTCCGCACCATGGCCGAATTGTTGAAGGAGCGGCAGAACAGTACTTCTCCCTCCGCACAAATTGGGGATAGGCAGATGGTTCGTCGCACTCATGATGATAATTTCGAGTCTTCAGGTTGTTGCCTTCCTCTTTGAGGAAGATGTACGCTACTCTTTCGCCACCCAAGACATAGATAGGATTCAAGTGGAAGGACAGAAGCCTGCTGCTGGACAACATCGACGCACTGTGTGACTATGCAAGAGTGATGCCGGCGATCGAGGATGCGGGGGCGGCGGCTGTGTACTGGGTGCTGTACTACGCCTGCGTGGTCTACCTCCTGATCACCTTCGCGCTCTTCGCATATGTCGTCTACAGCAGTCGCATCCACAAGTACTACTTCCTCTGGCCAGTCAAGCTCCTCAAGGTCATGCTCTCCGTCCTTGAGTGGATACTGTTTGTCCCTATGATGTCCTGCTTCGTCTCGATGCTCAAGTGCGAAAAGGGATACCAATTTATCGACACCTCGATGGTGTGCTTCGGCGGGATGCACATAGTCTTCTTCGGCTTCAGCGTGCTGCTCATCCTCGTGCTTCTCGTCCTCTCCCTGCTCATCGCCACCTTCTTCTGCAGCTCCCAGCTCGAGCCTTCCGATGCCTTCTCCGCGTAATATCATTCTCACTCAAACCGTCTAGAGCCGAGAGCGACCTGCGTGCTTATTGTGTGGTCTTCCGCACCGTCGTCATTGCCATCTCCATCTTTGCACGAAGCGTAGACCTACCCAACCTCACATCAAATAGGACATCGGCGGCTGGATCGTTATTATCGTTTACATTGTGGCGGGACTGGTCCTCTCAGGCAACTACTTCGCCTACCTGCCATACTTCAATCCCTTCACCTCAGTCCTCTGGGGGAGCATGACCTGCATCTTCCTGTGGATTTCACTCAACGCACTGGGCATGGAGACGCTCAAACTGAACGGCCAGCTCGTGGTCATTGGCTGCGGAATCCCGATGATTATCGGCCTGGTATTCCACGGCCGAAAACTGCGCATCCGCCATATATTGCTTCTCCCAGTTGAGAAGATGTCCAGCGACATCGACGCGCTCAACCAGATCGTCAACGTCGAGCACATGATTCGTTCCGTGGCCTCGGGCTCACAGCCGGATAATCTCATGCTAGCTGGCATGGTCAACCAGCATGTCACAGATTGTCAATATGAGGACTGTGTGTGCAAGAACGGGACGGCGCTGTTCGATGCGGCGAGTCATGGGACCTCCAAGCGCAACTGTATGACTTGATGTTTTGTGATGAACGGGTAGTGCCGCTGCACAGAGATGTCATTTTCCTGAAGTACTACAACAAGCGGCTGTACGAGGACGCCCTCGGCAAGTTCCCCTTCTCGCCCACACTCCGGCTTGCCTTCTCATTCTACCTGTTTGACACGATGCACAGCGTCCAATCCTCGTTGGTTGAACTAGACACAATCGACCAGAATAAGGTGTCACTCAATCAGCAGCTCACGATTTTCCGCTACAAGGACATGATTGAGGCTTACATAGCCGCAGAGTCCGAGGATGGGAAGGTAATGTACACGCAGCTGACGAACATCGTGGAGTTCGAGCGTCTGATGGACGAGTGCCAGAAAGCCATCGAAAGCGTGTGCAGCCTCCAGATCGAGTTCTGGGGGCAGATCTCGGCCCCGACCCCGGACCTCAACGTTGTGAACGATATGGGGAAAAAGATCTTCGATCAAACCCAGAAGGCCGCTGACCTCTGGAACCGTCTCTGTGCTATCAATTCCAACCATTCGAAGGCTCTCAACCTGTACGGAACCTATATGTTGGAGATAAAGAACAACAACCAGCTGGGGGCGGAACTAGTGCAAAAGTACGCTATTGCGCTTACCCTCCATCTCATAGAGCGAAGACGAACAGCAACAAGAAGTCGCTTGACGAAATGATCAAGTCATCCGATGTGCTGTTCTCAGAGGACACAGCGGTGGTGCATATGTCCGCAAGCAAGGCCTCGGTCGGAAAGATCATCAAGGCCAACCTCGGGATCACCAAGCTCTTTGGGTATACGAAGGCAGAGGTCATGGGAAACCTCATCAACATGCTCATGCCTACTCTCTACGCCAAGCGTCACACTGAGTTCCTCAACAACTACTTCAAGACCGGGTACCAGAGCGTCCTCACCGACGAGAGCTATCTTTACGGGATACACAGGAACGGCTTCTGCTTCGGCCTGCGGGTGTTCATCAAGACGATGCCGAGTCTCTCAGAGGGTCTCCAATACGTGAGCATGTTGCGGCAGTTCACGGAAGATTGCGACTACATCATCACTCAGCCATCAGGAGTGATCGACAGCTTTTCGGCGGGGATCAGCTCGCTGCTCAACCTGCCGACAATCGCTCTGCGCAGCTCGCAGCTGAACATACAGATCTTCGCCCCAGAACTGCTCGACATGTTCACGTCTGCGGTCGACAAGAAGCGCAGCAGGCTGCAGAAGTACAAAGAGCCCGGTGGCCATCCGCTCTACCTGATTGTGCCGAAGAACTTTTCGGGGCAGATGCAGAGGAGCTTCAAGAAGGTGCCCAAGGCCCCCGACTGCACGCCCAAGATTGGTCCCAGGACCAAGTTCGTTGGCGATCCTCTCTATCTCAGTCTCAACGACGACCTCAACAAGCACGGCGGGATCGCAAACAAAAACGTGACCGCCCGCCAGCTGGTCCAGACCGTCGAATACCGTGAGTGCGACTGCAAACAACTCGTCCGCTGCGAAATCCTCGATCTAACTTACGGTGGGAATTTCGTGGAGAAGGAGCCGCTCAAGGTGCGCGTCTACAAGATCTACGGCGCAGGCAATAAACTTTCCGGCTCCTGCGGAAGCGTTGCTGCCGACCCACGCGGCGTGTCTGACGACAACGTTTCCAACAGTTCGATCCGAATGCGGATTGCGCAGAGAATCATATCGCCGATAACGAGGTCGCGGGGAGGGCAGAGCAGGGCCCAGGCAGCCGATCAGCCCACGGCCGCAGAAAAAGAATGCAGCAATCGGCGTCGCAGTCTTCTGGTCCCAGTGGTTGGCATGCTGCGACCGGGAGAGCGTCTCAGCTCGAACTCCAAGAAATCCGACAAGTCCAGCGCCAATGCGGGTCGGAAAGCAAGTGGGAACGCGGTCCCGATCGACACCAAGGGCACAGATAAGGTGCCGGGAGCGAACATATTGAGCAGCGAGGGTTCGCAGCCGCCGGCGGACTCGCGGGTGGCACGGATGAAGTTTGTGCGGGACAAGAAGACCGGGGTGCTCCACGGGACCGCACACATGGAGGGTAAGGAGGAGGCCAAGAAGCGGACATCTAACGAGCCGGCCGAAAAGCCTCACGACGTCCAGAGTCTTCACAGTGTTGATAGCGAGACGCCGAAAGACAACCGGCCGCAGACCGCACGTGGGCAGGTCGAAGACAAGGGCGAACTGCTGATTACTTCCATACCGACCCCGCAGCTTGGCATCCCTGAGGTCGCCACCAAGCCTCCTTCGCCGAAAGAACAGCAGCAGCCGTCTGTCTCCCCCGACGTTTCGCCAAAGGTGGCCAACGAGTTCCTGAGGGAGCTCGGACAGGCAAGCGAGGAGAAAAAGGACACACCGCCGAGGGAGGAAGAGAAGAAGAAGCCAGAGCCAGCGGCAGAGATCAACGCGGTGCCAAGAGAGGAGTCGAAGGGCAGCGGGACGGTGCGAGCATACGATAGTAAGCTGGACGACCTCATCTTCCCCAGATCTATCACGCTCAACGCGGGGAAAGATGTCAAGCCTTCCCCAGGGAAGGCCCAAGCACCAGTGGTTGTGGAGGGGAACAAGGAGACTGAGGAGAACCTGATCACCGAGACCGTCCCCCTTCAGCAACCTCAGCAGAAGCTTATAAGCATGACCGACATTCACAAGGCAGTTGCAGAAATGGCGCAGTCGAAGGAGACCCACGCAAGACCGCTGCCCGCAACGATTCCCGAGGCAAAAGCAGCGGAGGAAACTGAGAAGAGACCTGCATTAGTTCCGGTGACATTGAAGCTGCCGCTGGACAAATCTGACGCAGATAGCGGGGACAGCAATCTGCCCCTTCCCGGAAAGTCCGCAAGGAGTGGCTACCGGCCCGACGACTCGCGCCGGCATTCCATGCAGCCGAGAATCGTGCAGCGTCCCCCGGCAAGGATTCCCACGAAGATCATCACCAACCCGATCTACGACATAATGGACAACGAAAGGCTTGTTGTGCTGGAATACAGGCAGACTGAGGAGGAGCAGAAGCTGCGGAAATCGCTGTGGGAGTTCGAGAACAGGCGAAACCGGGTAAAGAAGCCGGAGGAGAAGAAGGACGACAAGTCGCCCTCGGCGGTCGCCGGCGAGAACAAGGGCGACGAGGGGAAGAAGCACAGCGACGGCGATGGCGATAACGAGGCCGACAAGACCCACGTCCAGGAAGACAAGGGGCTTAAGAAGCAGGAGAGCAAAGAGATCGAGATCGACAACCAGGATGCTCAGAGCTCCATCACCAGCGGCTCCACCTCCAGCACAATCAGGTCGTTCTACTCACTAAGAGCCGCCATTGACGAAAAGTACGTCCCTGTCTCCGTCCGCAACATGGGTTTCCTCGCCAACATCTTCTTCCTTCTCCTCCTCGGTCTAGCAAGTACGATCCGAGATTTACCTTGTCCTGATGAATAGTCGCGTACTACGTGCTCAAACTGGGGATATACGACAAGGTGAGGACGAACCTGGAGGTGCTCAACAACGCCCACCAGAAGATGATCTCGCTAGTCAACGCGAACCTGGAGATAGTCCACATGTCGATCATTACCGCCGACGCCAAGCAACATCTCGCCGATCCCACCCTTTCCGCCAACAACAGCTACCTAACAGAGAATACGACAGTGACCGCAATCGAGTTCAACAATTCCGTAAACATGTTGCAGGCTGAGGCAAATAAACTGCGCGACCTGCTGACTGAGGTCAACCACCGAGTATCGTACTTCTCTGAGTCCGCCTGGGACGATATCGACCCGAGTGACATCATGATGCTCTACCGGACCACGATCGGCATGCCGCAGAACAGCACCTTCACGCTGTGGCAGGCAGTGCTCGAACTCACGGTCGGAGCATATCGCGTGGCCACGCTTAACACGACGAGTGTGGACCAAAGAACGGACTCGAACGTATTCCTGGTACGCAACAATTCGATCAGCACAGTCTTGCCGCGACTCAAGGCTTCTGCGGAGAGCGCGCTCAGCGAGGTCGAACGATTCGGCCAGCTCAACATAAACATCTTGCTGGCGCTGCTGTGCGTAGTGTCGTTCTTCCTCCTGCTCTCGACGATGCTGCTGATTCCGGTGGTAAACAAGGGCAAGCGCAACAAGCAAGAGATGCTCGAGCTCTTCATGCACATAAAGAAGCAGGACGCAAACAATGAAGCCGCAAAGTGTCGCCGCTTCCTCGGCGGCCTTCAGTTAGTCCAGGAGACCGACATGATCCTTGTTGATCAGGACGAGGCGCAGGGGCCGCAGGAGGGCTCGCAGCCGGGGACACAGGCCGCCAGCGTGGACACCACGCGGCAGTTGGGCATTGGCGGCACTTCTAGGCGAAAGTTCAAGCGCCTGGTGCTTAACCTAGGAATCGCGCTCTTCAAGTTCATATTCCTTCTCATGATCATGGAAGGATATTACCTGCTCTTCTATTTCCTCTCATCGACCTTCATGGGCCGGATCTACTCACTCTCGAACGAAATGGCACAGCTGGTGTCGCGCAGCCACATGCACGGTTTCCTTTTCCTCGTTGAAAGGTACTGTTCTCACACTCATTCCCCCGTAGATCTGCGATATTCGAGGACTACGCGTTTACAATAAACGGCAATAACGCCTACGTCGTTCTGAACTTCTTGCTCTCAATCTTCTACAGCGAAGAGAGAACCTATCTGGATGTGTTTGCGGACAACTCGGACTACCACTCGAGTAAATACAACGCACTTTTCAACGGAGTCGTCTACAGCGATGCCTGTCAGTATGTTCCTGCCTTCAAGAGCGACCTAGCCACCTGCCAGGAATTCTA
>QFZN01006871.1_pt1 | contig 11994 bp, 9 predicted proteins | sample 1740101 | NCBI WGS metagenome assembly QFZN01 (sample SAMN09210849, study PRJNA391713) | Ciliate metagenome, whole genome shotgun sequencing project. | isolation source: combination of 50 Heterometopus sp. ciliate cells from an enrichment culture... | host: Heterometopus sp. ...
GTCCTTCCCCCTCCCAAGCCTGTCCCGCTCGAAGACTCTCTCCCACACAACGTCGCGGTCGCGCTCCACTTCTTCTCCTCTCTCGCTGAAAAGAGTTCGCATGTGCAGGAGTCAAAGCTGCTCTCCGGATCCATAAAGCTCAACGACGTCTTCAAGGTCTACCAGCACGTGTTCCAAACGCTGGTCGCCGCCATCATGGCGCTCCTCCGCGGGCAGCACAAGGCCAAATCGGGAGGCGGGAACCTTCGGGCCCTGGTGGAGTCACACAAAAGGATGAACGAGGCGCTGGTGATACTGCTGCATGGGGACAGTCGGGGTGTAGTGATTCAGCAGCAGGACAAGGAGCTGCTGATCCAGATCTTCGAGAACGTGAAGGCGCTGCAAGAGCTGGTTGCGCAGATTCACGGGAGAGATCTGCCCTTTCCCGAGGATGTCTGTCTGTTTAAGTACTATCAGCTGCAGGCCATGGCTGTCATTGCCTCGTACAATGGCGAAAAGAAGTTCATGATCGTTGCCGCGACGGATCTGATCTCCACCGCCTGCAACATGTACGAAAGGTGTCTCAACTTCTCCTTCATGTCAGAGTGCAGCACAGAGCTGTACTCGAGACAGATCGTTGCGAAGGAGAAGTGGGTGACGCACCGAACCGAGAAGTACAAGCTGATCTCGAGCTGCGTTCGGCGCAAGAATTTCGCTGTGATCCACGTCCCGCCTGCTCCCGACGGCGTTCCTTTCACACTTCTCTACGTAAACCTGTACTACGAGTACAACGTGTGCAAGTCCATGATCGAGCGCAAGGCTCTCCACAACGAGCAGCGTCTTCTCGAAACTGTGGTCTCCATCTTCAAGGCCATCGCACTCAGACTCCGGTCGCTTCTTCCCGACCCTGCGGCGAAGGACAAGGACATTCCGCAGGTGTTATGCGTGCTCAACGAGATAATGATTTGCAGCAAACTTTTGGTTGCGCTGCTACTTCGCCACGAAGACCCGCTGCAAGTCATGGTGGACTACGACCTGCAGCAGGTCTTCAGACAGACTGCCTGCGATTTCGTTGGCGTCTCCCTCTACCGAAAATATACCGGCTCTCTCGATCTGGAGCTGGAGAACTACGCATCGGCAGGACATTTTTGCTCGAAGATGTTCAGACTGCTGGAGAAGTTGCAGCGGTTTTCGCTGCGACGCACGGAGCTGGGACCGTCGCCCAACGGGTCGCCGAGGGGCAGTCCTGCGCTAGGGCTTTACTGCAACGACCTGGTGCTGGATCTGCTGGGCTTCGTCGAATCCCGTTTCGATATCTTCCCTGGTGCTGAGCCGTTGCTTCGTGCCCATCTCATGGACTACGCGATATCGGTGAGCAGCACAAACCTGCTGAAACTGGTCATGAGACTGCTGGATCACAAACTGTTCGCCCTCACTGCCCCCACAGCGGTCAGCAAGGACTCAGTAGCCGGATATACTCTGGAGATCGACCGCATGAGCGAGCGCAAGATCGTCCAGCTACTCAACCGTGCCATGGCGTTCGACAAGGAGTGGGCACAATACGTCTACGAGTATCTTTGGGGGCAGATCGCAAAATCGCTCAGCCAGCCTGAACGGCTCTTCGGCCTTCTCAAGATCGTCTACTGCACTGCACGAAACGAAGTCCTTGACAACTCAGGATTTCACACGATTGCTATCATGGGGAAGGAGGATGCCGGAAATTTGTTGATCAGCTGCAACGAGAAGACCGCGGCCGCCTTTTCTGATACCCGAATACTGGTCTCTCTCGCAGAGCTGCTTATCGACGCATATTGTGTGGCCGCGGGCAAGTCTCGTCCTCTGGGGGCCGTGAAGAAACCGGAGATAAGAAGCGAGATAGTTATTCTGATGCTGGAAAACGTGGTGTCGGCCCTGTGTGTGACGCCGGTGCTTTGTGAACAGCTGCTGGCAGTGCCGGACAACTTCTCCACCGCGATGGAACTGTGCTTCGTCTACCCTGCGAGTCGTGCCTTCTTCCTCCGTGTCTTCAGGTGCGCGCTCGAGGCCTTCGTGCGGGCCAAGCGCGCAAAGTGGGAAGATTGCAACAAGAACAACTACCTGCCTCTGATCATCATAGACAAGTTTGCATCGCGCTTCGGGGACAAGCCGGAGCCTGGATTGGTTCCGCTGTTCATCCAGTTCTGTTCGCTGCTGACCGGATTCCTTTCGATCGCGCCTCCGATTCACCACCAATCTGTTTTGGCCCGAAACTCGGCTGTGGAACAGCTCTACCGCCTTCGTTGCGTCGTGGCTCCTGCTACGACCGAGGAGGGGCAGGCAGGAGAACTTATGTGCATGTTCCTGGCCTTCCTCCGCGGCGTGATGTTCCGAAACCGGGAGAACAAGGAGAGGATCGCTGTCTCTTCCGTGGTTGCGCCCGATGGTCTTCCGGCCGCGCTGAGGGACATAATCAAGCGGGTATGAGTGTGGCGTGGGGGATGTTCGAGTAGAACGAGTTCTCGGCGGCGAACTTGCGGTCGGTTCTGACAGAACTGCGGGAGATGATCTTCGAGGTCGCGGATCTGTCGGGCGGAGACGGAAGATATCTGATCAAGAACGAGTTCATGACGAACATATACCTGTCCTTTCTGAACACGCTGGCAAAGCGCGACCCTCGACTTGTCTCAGAGCAGTTGCGTGCCTTCATCATCGCTGTGGACGGGTCGGTCATCAACTCCCTTATTCTCTCCAGTGTACGATATTTGATTGCAGTTTATTGTGTAGGCAGAGGCATACAGAAAGCTGCTGAAGCTCATGGGCAAATTCGTCCGCGAATTCCCCGACGAGTTCAAACTGCTGCTTGACTTCACAACACAGATATCATTTGTCAAAGTTCCTGCCTCAGGATTCCGCGAGCTGCTGTGCTTCCTTTACGAAGCCGCACACCGATATCCGAAGTGTGCCGAAACCTTGGCGGAGTCGCTTGCCCGGGTCCTGGAGCGAACAGATCCGCGCGAGTTCTTTGTGCTCCCAGGAGGAAAGCGGGCGGGTGTCGCAGTTGGAGTGCTATCTGCCAGCAATGTGCCGGCCGCGGGATACGGTTTCTTCGGCTGGGTCAGACTGGAGCGGGCTGACCAGACCTTGCCCCGGCAAGAGATGGCTACGGTGTACAAGCTGAGTGCGCATCGGGACTGTGACATAGGACTCTACATAAAGGACGGAGTCTTCTACTACGCCGTACCTGCTGTGAAGTGAACCGTAGGTGTCCAACGGAACGAAGAAAGGGGCGAGGGAGAGGATCTGTCTTGGCCCCGCGCGACTCGATGAGGATCGTTGGTACTTCATAGAACTGTATCACCTGAACATCGACAAGGGAAAAAGTCTGGTACCCAACTAACTTGAGACGTTGTAGCACCTATATATAAACAACACGCTGGCGAAAGAGGCGGAGATCATCCGATACAACGCATCAGCGAGCTACATCGAGAATTCGGTTGGCTGCAGCATCGTATCGAACTACATCCACAAGCAGGGCGAGGACGACCTTGAGCACAACTTCACCGGCGAGATCGGTCCGCTCCACTTCCTCGAGGTCAATCCCAGGTCCTTGTCGGAAACGCACGCCGCAGTCTGGGACCTCGCCCAGCGCACGGACATACACACGCTTTGGGAGCTACTTACCCCAGACGAATCAAAGTCTCTCGGAAAGTCCGTGATCGACGTCGCCGCCTTCCAGCAACGGATTTTCCTTCTGGTGAATCCGGCCTGTGTTGAGAACAACGAAGAGGTCAGCGCGACAGGAAAGGCTTCGGCGGTATACAACTGTGTGGAAGTGATGTACAAAGAGGCTTTGGTGGCTCATGTTCCGATGAATTCCGAAACCTTCGTAAACATCGGTGGCATGAAGGGACTCATGCTGGTCCTCAGACTGTTGGCTGAGGCAGCGACCTACGATCCGGCTGGGCGGGACTACAGGAATCGCATGACCGCAAGGATTCTGCAGACCCTCGACTGGCTGCTAAAACACAACAAGGGGAAGGGACGGATATTACTGGAAAGAGACGATATGGTGCTGAAAATGAGATATCTGCTCGAAAAATTGGCGGAGAGAGGCGGTCTGGGTGGCGATGTGCAGGCCTCGGTGATCAACATGCAAGAAACACTGTTCAGACTTTACCCGAGCGTAGTGGGCAAATACGTGGAGAACGTGTCCATGAACTTCGACATCTGGGGGAGGTCTCCGCTGGCGGTGCAGAGCTCGGAGATAGAGTCTGTGCAGCAGCTGCTTCTGGGGGACATTGAGAAGGTGTGCAATCGGGTTGATATGATCGACTGCTTCCTCGGGTGCATCGAGAGCCTTGCCATCTCGAGATCGCACAACAAACAACACATTGAGCCCCTCTCCCGGGCTGTGACCAGGATGCTGATCGACAACCTGAACGAGCAGTCGATGGCCCGACTGCTCAGCTACCTCAACCTCCTGCACCTGCAGCAGAGATCCCGCGGAATCTGTTGCTACACCTCCTCGATCCGAACCGTTCTCGGGATCTTCCTCGAAGTCTTCGTCACCTGTACTCCTCACTTTCGTTACCCCGGTCTAGTGAAACCACAGGTCGAGACGCAGATCCGCACCGCTGCAAAGAAGGCGCTCCGCTCTCCCATCATAGCCGCGCTCATGTCGATACTAACCCATTACGCGACCTTCTCCGAGCCTGCGGGACGGCGAAAATCGGTTCCCGTTGGCGACCAGCGCGACTCCCGGCTGATGAGCACCGGTTCCAACCCTGAGATCCGGGCCGATAATTCCCCCAGCACAGCGACTACAGAACTGGAAGACGATGAGAACGCCATGATGGACGAGATCATGGCGGTGTGTTTGCACGTTCTGCTAAATTTGGACTGGACATTCCTCAAGGAGATAGTAAAGACGGTCGGGAAGGATCAGTCGCATGCTTCTGGACTCATGGGCTACCTGATCAAAAACTTCGTGAAAACTCCGGGACTGAACCACATCGGTATCTTCGGCATTGTCATTTTGGGGGATAGGCCTGCTGATACTGCAGTACGCACTGAGTTGTCACCACAAGCGGAAGACTGTCGAATTCTTGGGTCAAGCTACATATTCCTCGATTATGGCCTCCGCATTGGGCCCACCACCACAGTTTACGCCCTTCGACTCCCCCAAGGAAAGACTGCAGACGCTGGAGAAACTTGCGTCTATCAGCAAACCGTCGAAATTTTCGATCTTGAAGAACCCCCAGATATACAGCGAACTGGTGTGCAAGTTTGCCTTGCTCACCCCCGCGGCGAGGAACAGCTTCTTCTCCGACACGATCGCCCTGAGCAAAAGCGCGAACTTCTTCACCGATCTCGCGGAATGTGGGGCCATATTCTGTTTCGCCCACTGTCTGACCCTGGTTCCTGAACCTTCTCTGGATCAGCATCCCGAGGTCTACTCGCGGCTCCTCATGTTTTGTGCAGAGCAAGGAGTGAAGGCTGAGGATATACAGCCCTTTTTCGCGCTGCTACTCATCGTGAACCCCAAGGCCGCGATTACGGTTTTGCACCACTTCTTGGGGGAGATGTACGCTTTCCTTGTGGCTCGGCTGCAGAATGGGAAGACCGACGATCTGTCCAACGGAATGGTTCTCGCGCTGATCGCATCGGGATACCTCTTTGAAGATCTCATGAACATGTTCCAACTGCACGTTGATACGCAGAAGACGCTATCCACGGTCGCAAGACTGATCCTCGTGCTCGCCAAGGCGAACCTGCTATATTTCTCCCTCCCCACGATTTCGTTGGCAGAGCTCCAGGCCATCACCCCCGAACTTGCGGCAAAGCTTCTTGAGACTGCGGGGGAACAGACGGCTGCCGCGCCGGGATGGGGAAGGCCGGAGATCTCACACAAGTTTGCGCTGCGGGAGGGCGGACTGGTCCGCATAATGATCACCCTGCTGCTGAAGATGGCAAAGGCCGACCGTGATGTCGAGGCACTGTATTCCGTGGCCATGATAAGGTTCTTCCTTACGAAGGACAAAACGAGCAAGGAGCGGGTCCGGAAGTGTGCCAGCCTGGAAAAGTCTGAGTCCCCGAAGAAGAAGAAGCGGAAGAAGCACACGAAATACAGCTTCCTCGACCTGCTTCTCGTCTCAGACCCCGCGAAGCAGAAATCTCATGCAGGCCTTATGGAGTCGCTGGCAAAGCGCGTTGCCCACACATTCGGCTCAGTCCTCGGCCGTCCCTGCGGGAAGAGCTGGCGTCCTGACTCAATGTTTGAGTCGGGTAGCTTTCAGGTCCTGTACATCGCCTCTGAGCTGGTCCACCTCATCCACTTCGAGCTCCTCGGGATCAAGTCTTGCGCCTGCTTCCCCGATGAGACCAGGCTTGACAAGCTGCTGACCGAGGGCGCCGCAGCCTTTTCTTTTAAGGCGAAGGCGCTGGTTGAGCTCGTGGATGTGATACTGTGCTTTCCTGCAGCGGCTGCGGTAGACGAAAAGACCACCCCAGATCGGCTGCTCCAGTCGCTGTTTGATCAGCTCACAATCCGCCCGGACTCCAGTTTCAACCCCTCCAGTCAGGGGATATACAGTCCTCTGGATGAACCTGCAAATGTGAAGATCCCAGCCGAGAGCGCAAGTCCGCCAAGTCTCAGCGCCCAAACCTGCTTCGACTTCTACACCTCGTTGCCAGAAAGGCTCGCAGCCGCCAAATCAATCGAAGCAAAGTGCAATGTCCTGTCTCAATTCACGCTCTGCAACGCCTACATCCGAATGCTTCCCTGCATCTTGTTCTTCACGGTCGACAACCTGGCAACTCTGGACACGATCATATGCGAACAGGCAGAGACCACCGCAAAAATCATGCGGGCCGCGACCTTCGCCGTTCCTACCCAGGACTACACCAAGCGGGTCTCAGACATGTCCCCATGCGTCGACTCAGACCTCGCGGCCTTCCCCGTTCACCGGGAAAAGCTTGGTATCATAATATCGTCGTGAATTTGAATCTATAGAGAGAGACATGACCAACGAGTTCTGGAAACGATTCGTCGGGTCGGAGCTGGCCCATTGGAAATCGCAGGAGGAAGGCGCGCCGCTAGGAACGATCTACAACCATGACAGGGCGGTCTCCCACGTTCGCGCCTCATATCGTCTGGCGTGCACAGAGTACCAACGCGTGCTCGCAAAGAAGGGAAGATCGGGCGAGTCGCACGAAAAGTTCCAGAACCCTCTCCATGTTTTCACCAGGCTCGACCTGCGTCGAGATGCCTTCGGTCGGGCAATGGGAATTCGCTGGGCGGACATCGCCGGGAAATCCTCGTACAAAAAGGCCGTGGTGGAGGGACTCGCATATATTCGCCCCCTGTTTCTGAAGAGGATGCTGCTCCTCAGAGTTGCGAACGCGGGTGCAAAGGCCGAGATGCTCGATTGGCGGTGCGAGATCGTGAGGGCCGTGTTCGATGTGAGATCGGCTGCAAACGCAGCCGCGGCGACGGTGAAGAAGTCGAGCGGGGATGAGAACGAGCCCGCAGCGAGGGAGGACGAGCGAAAGGACTCTGATGAGGAGGATGCAGAACTAGGGCTGGACAAGGGTCGTTCCCAGGCGGGAGAGGTCGGTATCGCCCCCGTGACAGCAGCGGTACAAGAGTCGATTGGTATATCCTTGTTCTCACGACGGTAGGCATTCCGACCTTCGAAGTCGAGCTGGTGACAATAAAGAACACCACGTTCGGAAGGCTGGCGCTCGGGGAGAGAGAACTGCTGTTCTGGTCAGAGGTGAGGCCGCATGGGGCAGTCTACAGATACGGCTCGCGGGCAAATATGCACTCGAGGAAGAGTATTGCAAAGAGATGGCGTATGTCGGAAATGCGGGAGGTCGTGGCCAAGCGATACAACCTGATACGGCAGTCTGTGGAGATATACTTCGACGACCACAGCTCGATCTTCTTCAATTTCTTCAGTCGCGACCGGAGGATCCGCTTCATGATGGCGCTGAAGGCGACCGTTCTCCCGGGGAACCCAAAGATGACCCTGATACGGAAGCCAGAGAAGTTCTTCATCGAGCGTCATTTCCCTGAGCGCTGGTCCCGGGGCGAGTTCTCCAACTTTGAATATCTGAGCATGCTGAACAAATACGGCGGACGCAGCTTCAGCGACCTGGGCCAGTACCCGATCTTCCCCTGGATCCTCAAGGACTACGCTAGTCCTTCCCTTCCATACAGGAGCGAGACTCTCCCTATCTACCGGGACCTCAAGCTGCCGATCGCCGCGATCTCGGAGTCCAAACGAAGGGAGGCGGACCAGAAGTTCAGCGCGATGTTCCGCGACGGGGGAAATCGTTCGTTCCAGTTTGCAGCGCACTACCTGCCTGCCAAAGTGGTTGCAGACTACCTCTCGCGGGTGGAGCCGTTTGCCTCGGTGGCTGCGGAGAGGGGCGACGGCGCGGCGTTCTGCTCGCTGGAGCGCGCCTGGCAAAGCGTGGTCTCGGACCCTGCCGACAACCGGGAGCTGATCCCGGAGATGTTCTACTCGCCTGAGGTGCTGTTGAACCAGAACTGCTACTGCTTCAGCTCCGATGTGGTGGCCCTGCCAAACTGGGCGAAGGATCGGCACAGGTTCATCGAACAGCACGCGCTGGCACTAGAAAGCCCGTATGTGTCCCACTCGCTCAACAACTGGGTCGACCTCGTCTTCGGGATAAAGCAGCAGGACCCGCGTGTGTACAACCTGTTCAGAGAACTGTGTGAGGAAACGGCGGTGCGGAAGCGACGCAAGACTCTGACCGAGGAAAACCTGGCCGAGATCCAGGCGCTGGGCACCATTCCTGTCAAGCTCTTCCGCCAGCTGCATCCTGAGCGCGACGGAGTCTTCCTTGCATTTAAGACGGAACTCTCGCTGTTCGACCCGCCGGACAAGTCGTTTGTCCTGCGCAAACTTGCCTCCGTACAGGAGCCAGTCGTGGGCATCTTTGCGGCCACTGGGCGGACGCTGGTCCTGGGCAACTCGGGCGCATTATACAAGGTCAACACTGTCCCTGCCGCCGGTTCTTGTGGAAGCGCTACTATGTTCGATTTCCACACGAAGGTCGACGCCCTGCGGCCGAGAAGGAAGCCGTTCAACGGAGTGCGAAAGCAATATCTCTACGACGGACAGAGGGCGACCGCGCCGCTTCTGCTGGACGAGAACACGTGTCTCCTCCTCTACTCCGGCTTCTACGACCGCACCTTCAAGACTCTGGTTCTTTCGAATGGCGCGAGTCCGGAGTTGGTTGACAACCCACGATTTGAGGAGGTACTCTCTCTTCCCACAATTACCGTACAATAGTCTATGATCACATGCATCGCATGTGCCTCGGAGTCGCCCAGATTCGTCTTCGTGGGGGCGGCCAGCGGGACTGTCCTGGAGTACAAATTTACCCAGTCCGCCCTCACGTTAGAGAACTTCGCTTCAGACCACACACAGACTATCACCACGATCGACGCGGTGGCCGAGATCGACCTGGTGGCGAGTGGCTCGGCGGATGGCACGGTGGCGATTCGGCGGGTCTCGGACTTCGCGGTCTTCTCAAGAATCGAAGTTGGGAGGATATATCCGAGGTGCACTGTGACCGTGATAAGGATATCGAAGAGGGGATATGTTGTGGTCGCGGCGAGGGTGCCGAGGGCAGAGGGTGAGGAGACGGTGCTGGCAGTCTTCAGTGTCAATGGCGAGTTGATCCAGACGAAACGGGTGGCACAGGCGGTCCACGCGATCTGGATCGACGAATCTGGCTACCGCTTCGTTGCAGCCGGGAACCGGAGCCTCCTCAGACTGTACGACTTGCTCACCCTGAACTGCAAGGACCTGCTGGAATCCGTGGACAGTACCTACGCTTCCCAGCAGGACAAAGCGTGTGTGCCGCGACTGCCGGAGGAGTCGTGCATCACCAGCATGCAGACGATCGAGGGGAACTACGAGAAGGGCGTCGGACAAGGCCTCGCCGTGGGACTCAGCAATGGTGACGTGTACCTGCTCACTGTGCGGTCCGTCTCCAACAAGGGTTTAGCCGCGCATTAGTTTCCCTCCTCATCCGTGTTTGATTCACCCACGCACGCATTGTGCATCATATATTTCGTGCCAGCGCACAGTAAATCACACATACACACACACAAGTCGCAACGAGGTTGTCATTGACCGAAAGGACGATAGTGGAAATTCCAGGTGCTCTGCAGCTCGGTCCTGGCGCCCGAGGCAATCTTGTTGATGGGTCGCTTTGTTCCGTCTATATCATCAGTACAAGCGACAATAGTACTAAGCTTGGCAACGAAGCCGGTGGACAAGGGGACGGAGGAGCCGTCGATCCCGCCGAAGACATACAGTTTCTCCCCCAAGATGTCTGCGGAGTGCCTCGCCCTTCGTTCCAGCGGCCGGTCGGTGTCAACGCGGACCCATGTCATGGTTTCGAGGGGCAATATGTATAGGTCGTTAAGAACCGTCGCCTCCTCCCCGTACTTGAGCATAGAGTCGTTCTTCCCCCCATATATCACGAGCGCATTCAGCGCCTCGCAGTAGTTCATTGTGTGTTGGTACCTTGCGCACGGTTCCTCTCCTGTCGTTTTCGCCTTCTCGTAGCTGTGTTCCTCCTTGTGCTCGCTAAGCACTGCCAGAGTTCCGCTAATTCCGGCCGCAACCACTCCGCCGAATATGTAGATGCCCTCGCGACCAATCTTTGCCCGGTACTTGGTGCTTGTGAAGAGTTGCGTGGCCACCCCCACAGTGCAGGCCGCAGAGTAGGCGCGCCCCTCGATGTTTCCCTGTGGGAACTTAACCTGCGTCCACAGGTCGGCCTTGACATCGAATTGGAACATCTCAGTGGATAGCCTTCCCTGTGGGTCAAACCCGCCGACCACGTACACTCGGTTCTCTATGAAATCGATAACGTAAGGTACTGTAGAAGGCGCAGACGTGAGCCCAGCGAAGAGGTGCATGGTTGAGCGATTCGTGGGGGACCAGCACGAACTCGTCCACGTTTAGTCGCAGCATCTTCCCCGAACTCTGGTCTGCGGCCTGTCGCGGTATCTGTCCGCCGAACATGTAGATGCTTCGCCCGACCTTGCAGGCGCCCTGCCAGTCGCGGGGCTGGTATTGTTTGGGGAACGGGATCTCTGGCCGGACCATCGCGTTAAGATCTATATAGATGAATATCTCCCCGACTCAGTACAAAGATCGACGACAGCCAGATCGCGAGAGCTGGAGCAGGGGAAGAGCATCGCTTTGTGCCCGAAGCAGAAGACGTGTCCCCCGATCACGGTAGGCAATATCCCAATCTCCACCGGCACGATTTCTGCACTGTATATTTGCTGTCTGACCGCGGTTCGCTCTTGGCTCTCCGCCTTTTTCTTTACAAACGCACTCGCTTCAATGTACTCCTCACGAGGATGGTCCTCGAAGTTTTTTTCGAGGAACTTCTGGGTAAGCTGGTAGGTGGTCTTGCGTGAGGGCGTTCTGGCCAGACGCACCAGCCGCTTTCGCTGCGCCTCGCCCAGCGGCAGATCCTTGCACATTTGCCAGAGATAGCTGCGCTTGCCGAACATTGCCTGCGCCCCGTAGCGGACCTTTGTCTCCGTTATGTAACAACCTGTGGGGTTGTTGTTGAGGTCCTGCAGCTCCCGATCGTGACTCAGGTCCGAGAGATTAAGCCGCCTGATCTCCGGTCGGCGCTTTCGCATGAACCCGAGCAGCTTCTCGGTGTGATCTAGCGGCATGGCGCGGACGGTGGGGATCTGCAGCTCCTTGGCACAACTCTGGGCGCGTCGGTTGATGAAGTCGAGCATGCTGCTCTGCTCCAGCTCTTTCAGTCGGCCCATCTTCTGCTCGAACTCTTTCCTGCCTCTCGCCAGCTCTGGACTCTCTCGGCCCTTGCTGCTCTTCACGCAGGACAGAGACCGTTCGTGCATCGGCGCTAACTTCTTAATGCTCCACATCTAATCTGCAATTATTTTATGATTCTCCAACCGCAAAGACACGCAGAAGTGGGCATGGGGTTTTGGGGTGTTGG
>QFZN01003227.1_pt1 | contig 11981 bp, 16 predicted proteins | sample 1740101 | NCBI WGS metagenome assembly QFZN01 (sample SAMN09210849, study PRJNA391713) | Ciliate metagenome, whole genome shotgun sequencing project. | isolation source: combination of 50 Heterometopus sp. ciliate cells from an enrichment culture... | host: Heterometopus sp. ...
CCCCAGTGCTGCTGATGCCAACCCCGCGAACTGCTCGCAATCGATCGATAAACCAACTAGCAGAGCGAAAAGGATAAGCAACACTAAATAGAGAGAGTGGGTATGGAGTGCAACAAACAAAAATGTACGGACGGCAGGGATCGAACCTGCGATCTGTCGCGTGTGAAGCGACCGTCTTAGCCACTGGACCACGCCCGCGTTGTACCCATAAACGTATCCACCTGCTTATAACCCCCAGTCTCCCCGACCGCCTTGTATCCTTCGGAGCCCCCGTCGGCATTTTAGGACTCGTGCCGGCGAACGTCTCTGCCCAGCTGAAATCACCGGTCGCCATGCTGTGTCCCGCCGCGCATTATCGCATATTGAGAATTCATTGCGTCCATTACTGCACAATCATCATGCTGTTCAACAACGTATGCATGCGCGCGTCGTAATGAGTTAGCTGGAACGGACGCGTGAATCAGTAAACACGCACTTATATAGTTTCATATGCTGTACGCGATACGTGTTGCGTTAGAATTACTCAGGTAGCTCGCCTGTCTGCTCCGCGTCTAGTCTGACCTCGTTCTTACAGATTGGGCATTCGCGGCTCTCGTTAAACCACTTCACGATACACTCGTTGTGGAACTACGATCATCGCAACGGTTCTGATACCTGGTGAAGACAGGGGAGGATCATGATGTCCTCTTCCTCCTTGTAATCATCCATGCATATTGCGCAGCTCTGCATGCTGCTGTCGCCCTCCTCCGGTGTCTTCTCGGGAGTTACAGCCTCAGCAGCAGTGAGCTCCTTCTTCTGTTCCTTCTCCGGCTCCTTGCTGTGGCTCTTGAACTTGTAGACGGGGAGCTGGACGAGGATGCCCTGGTCGAGTCCACGGTCGCTAGCAGTGGGTTGGACCAGCATACAAGCTTTCCATTGGCACTATAACCTCCCCGTTTACGAAGTCCACCTGGATCCGCGGCAGGTTCAGCACTCGCAGCATTATTTCTCTTAGAATGCGGACGTTGCCTAGATAGTAGTGCGGGAGCGGCGAACGGGTTCTTCGAAGCCTGCGGATGAGTCGTCTTACCTCGCGCGAACGGACCTGTTGGTACAGCTATCCATCCTCGCACCTTCGTACATTTTCGTCGAGGAAGTTGCTGGCGGCGAGTCGGAGGATGACGACGAGGACGCACACGACCGATCCAGTGAAAAGACAGATGGCCTAGAGCGTGTACGGGGAGGGTACGGTTGAGTATGTGTGGGTAAGGATGCAGTAGGTGGTGACGAGGGCGTCGGCCAGCACGAGCCACTACGGCTTGGCAAATGTCGTACGAAGAAGTAATAGATGTATTGGCGTGCCAAGGACTCGAGACAGTTGTACTCTGGCTCTTCGCCCACCGGCACGTTCTCTTGCTCCCCCTCGTTCCCTGCCTGCTGCCGCTCAGTCGTGTCCGGAAGACTTGGCGAAGTGTTGGAGTCCGACTGCGTCGATACGTCGGGAAGCACGGCGAGTTCTACCTCTTTCTGCTCCTCCATCAACGTTATCTTTATAACCTTGCGCAATACGATCAGCTAAGCAAGTAGCCTTAGTTAGTATGAAGCTCTGGCAGACGGAATATCGACTATTCTATTATAACTAAAGCGTGCAGCAGGCGCAATCTTCTGCTTTCAAGATTGATGACACATTCCCTCATAACTCTCCCTTCGTCTGTCTCAAGTCCAACGGCTGCGATGAATTCTTTTCAGTGGCAGAGTTTAAAATTAAATTTTGCACGATGATCAGAGAGGAAGGACGGACAGTGAGGACGCTCCCACGGGAGAAGGAGGCCAGGGCATCGCCCGCGGAGAACGGACGTCCGAGTACCTCCGTTTTCCCAGCTCCTCGTAGGACCGCAACTGAATGTGGGCGACATCGGTGCGAGGATCAACGCACTGCGAAGATCTTCGGGCCGTTCCGCGGCGGGGCAGAAGCCATTCCAGCCGGCTGTGCACAACTATTCGCATGAATTCGGGTGCAACTGAGAGTGTAGAAGGGCGGAGGATAACGGCAACATCGAGGACCGACTGCTGATGGCCGGCAAGAAATACGAGGAGAAGCGCAAGAAACTGCAGCTTGAGGCCAAGGAGCGGCGCAGGGCCGAGGAGGAAAAGGTCTTGGAGCTCAGCAAAACTCGCGACAATAAGTATCTCATCACACGGATAACGGCCATAGGAAAACCGCACAGAATGGGGCTGTGGAGGACCGGCTTCGGCTCTACGACAAGAAATATGCCCATAACCTCCAGGAGCGCATGCAAGAGCTTGAGCAGGAGCAGCTGAGCTTATTGAAGAGTCCAAAGATCGACAAGTTCTCCGAGCAGATTGTGGCCAAAATGCCTGTATCGCCCCCGGATAGCGCTGAATATTCTGGTAGAGAACTGCGAAGGTGGAAGACAGACTGATTTTCGGTGGGAAGAAGTCCACTCAGTCGCTCCGGTCCAGAAAACAGGAGACGGAGTCAGAACTGAGGTCGCTGGCCTCGCCCTGCATCCTCTCGTCTCCCTCTACTCAGTCCGTCAGACACAGCGAAGAGGCAGCTGCGATGGTGAACCGTCTTTATGACTGCCACAAGCTCTACGAGGGACGCAAGAGCGAGCGAAGGCTCGACTGTCAGACAAACTGCACATTTGCGCCGTACGTGAACCATGAGACGAACGAGTCGCTGCTGTCTCAGCCGCGAACCAGACAGCGGTGTCGTTCGAGCCAGATGACGGGACGAGGAGTTCCTGACCACTGCACCTTCAGGCCCAGGCTGGACGGGAGGTCGGTGCTGCTCGCCCAGAACTTGGTGAGTCTTAGGTTAATTAATTAGCCTTCGTAGACACCATCCAGCAAGCGACTGCTGAAGGCGAAGGAACAGCCTCCTGCGGCCATGTTCGCCTCCGTGGACAACAGGTTCGCGCCGGTCCTTAGCAGCACAAGCGAGAAGATTGACAGGAGACTCAGCGAGCGGAGGGGAAACGTCCCGCGCTGGGAGTATCTATACAAGCTCGGCGAACGGGGCGATGAGATGCTCGAGTGCAAGCAACGGGCCAAGGAAGAGGACATAGAAAGACAGCGACAGGAGCAGTTCCCCTTTAGGCCGGTGCTGGCCTCGAAGGCTGGGAACAGCAGGACGCCGAGCAAGGACGGAAGCACGAGGAAGAAACCCCAGAAACAGCGGCAGCCGCGCGGAGACTCGGTGGAGAAGCGGACCCAGCAGTGGATAGAACAGAGGAACCTGAAGGTCAGCGCGATGGCGGCGGCGCGCAAGGCGAAAGAGCTGGACGGGTGCACCTTTCAGCCGATGATTTGCAGTCGGGACGAGCCGGAGCCGCAAAACTCTCCACGCTGGCTCGGCGACTCCGAGCTCAAGGCCGTCCAACGTCACATCGAGATGCAGTTCCATGCCAGGAAGGACCGGGAGGACATCAGACAGGGTCACAAGCCCAGTTTGTCACCCCGCTCGGCCGCGATGAATCTCTCTGTGATGAGGAGCCAGGAGGAGACCGCAGCGGCAGATAATAATTTGGGGCCGAAAGAGAGTGACTCGCTGTTGTCGAAGGTATACGGTGGATCAAGGGGAGATCGGTAGTTTCTGCTCCCGAGGACGGGAACCCAGCAGCAGAAGAAGGCGGAAAGTCCGCAGACGAAGGAGAATCGGCAGCAGAGTGGCGACTCCCCCACTGTAAAAATAGGGCACAAAATGCGTAGGACCAGAAGCCGACTGCGACTGACGGGGAAGATTTCCGGCAGGCGCTCCACGGACTGCATAAGAATCTGATGTCGATGGCCATAGTAAACCCTAACTTTGCATAATAAGGCGGCTTTTCTGGTTTCGCAAACACTATTGATACTACTATGATGGTGCGATTCGCGTATATGATATGGAGGTGGAAATCGGTTGCTATGTATCGGTGTTATGCAGCAAGTCGAAGAACACCTCCAACGAGTTGAGACACTCCAGCGTGGCCCGCACATACGGCACCTTCCCCAGCCTGATTTTCCCGCAATCTCCGCTCGGCAGCTTCGTCAAACTTATCCGCGCCTCCCCTGTCATCTCCTCTGGCTCATCCTTGACCATCTGCTTGTCCGGAGATTCAACAGCCCGATTCCTGCAGCCACTGCACCCGCAGTGTTTTCCGCACAGTCTCCCCCTGGCGAAGCAGGAGCAGTAGCGCTTCGAGCAGCCGCTGCGGGCGCATCTGCAGGCTCTGGATTCTGCGGCCTTCTTCGTTTGGCGATGTTTGCGGCTGGAACCATTCCTCTTGGGTTTTCGTGGTCGAGGACAGCAATTTTCAGTGACCAGTTGATACCGCGGTAGGATTTCTCCGGCGGGGATGTTGTCAAGTTTCTGCAGGAGCTCGGGGTTGGCCCCGGGGAAACGTGCACCGGGTGGGTCCGGACTGCCTTCCGGGCTGCTGAAGAGTCCTCGTCCCTTGCTACTCAAAATTTTATAGTCGAGCACTGGTACTATTTGCCAACAGTGCTACGAAGAGGAGAGAAGAAGCCGCGACCCGGAGAGGGCGGATCCTGTGTGGTCCTCTTTTGAACAGGAGAGAGATGGAAGGGGTCGGCAGAGAATAGCGGGGTGCTCGGCTTCGGATCGCCCATCGTCTGCTTATTTTTGTTTGTGCGTATCGGACGCTATTTCAGTATCACACAACGCAGCTGATTTCTGACCCGCATCTCATGCGTATAAGCCTCGATCAGCGCTTTATCAATAACTGCAAATATATTAATGACAGAAGAAGTCAACAACGCACCCCGTAAGCAAGTCGCGTGATTTACCTTCGCAGACGAGCCAGAGTCGAAAGAGTCCATAGCGAACGCGCTCCTTGACAACGCGCTCAGCATCGGCGAGACTCCTCGCATTCCCCCTCGTAGGTCTGCTTGCGACGTGTGTGGATAGAGGAAGAAACCAATGGGAACGTAAACCCCGAGGTCAATGCAGAGAGCAAAGTTGAGCCGGTCCACGTGGAGGGACAGCCAGCCGAGCCCGTGTCCGGGCCTGGACCAGAACCGGAGCCAGAGGCTGGCGAGGAGAAGAAGGCAGAAGAGGCGGAGGACCCCGAGGAAGAAGGAAGGCTGCTTGAGTACATCCTCAACAAGTTGGGCGAAACAGAGGTATAATAACGACCGAACCAATGTCTCTAGAGCAACATCGCGAAGACACAGAAGAAGCTTGAGAGCAGTGGGAAGGACATCCCGACAGAGTACGAGAAGGAGATGAAGGTGCTGAACGGCAAGCTGGAGTCGCAGCCCAACTCCGAGGAGTTCGACAAGGTTCGCCTCCCCGCGCAAAACCTCGGATAGAAACTGCAGCGCCAGATCGAGATGACTCTCCTGGACATCAACGCAGCAAAGATCAAGGCCGAACAGGAATCTGTCCAGCTGAGGGAGGTGATCCAGAAGAAGGACTCCGAGATTCAGGGTATCGCCGGCGACCTTCTCAAAGTGCGAAAGCAGAACGAGACCCTCGAAACGCTCGTGGCCGACCTGCAGAGGCGGCTTCAGGAGAAGGACCGGGAGCTCCAAGCCATGGACGCCAACATGTTTGTTGGATACTGTGACACCGCCGGTAGGAAGAAGATGAAGCGGGAGGTGGACCTGCTCCGCCGGATTGGCGGCAAGGCGATCCCGGTCCAGGAGGACGCCAAGAGCTTCAAGGCTGATGAGCCCAAGGAGGCTGTCAGCGTTTCTCCCGGAACTGGTGCTGGCGATGAGGAGTTCTGGAACGCGCCACAGGACAGGAAGAGCGAGCCCCAGTCCGAGGCCGTAGAACTGAGTACGCTGCGGGGAAAGAAAGAGGTAGATCTGAACCTGTGGATAAACGCGCCTGATAAGAAACCGGGGGAGCCGGCGAGAAGGCCGGCGGTGACCAAACCGGCGCGCAACCCTAAGATGGACGCCAGCCGCAAGGGCCAAGTTCCGCCCAGGAAGAAATAATAACGCGCTCGATACTCTATCTCTATATTCACAACATAACTACGCGAAATAAGCAGAACAAAAAATAGAGCAAATCCTAGCTTTGATAGAAGGGGAAACGATGCAATTTTGGTAAAGGTGTGGTGATGCGACTATTTTATGGCCTCGCCCTTGGCAACAAGTTCCATCAGTTCAGCCCCCTGCGGTGACGACAGCTCCTTTTTAATCGTGGTGCTCTCCTTTGCGGTGCCCTTGGGGATCTCCGCGTCGCCGAAGGCATCGACGAAGCGTTTGAACATGAGCGCGTTGTACCCATCAGCCTTGCACACCCGCTTGAGACAGTACAGCGCCTCCGCCTGCGCCTTCGTCCCCGGGTTCAGGTACACTCCCAACTTTTCACCCACGTTGATTCCTTCGTCGATCGCAATCCGCACCGCCTCCTCGTACTTCTTCATGAAGTGTGCCAGATACTTCACGTACAACTACCGATAGTTGCTGTGCCTCTCACAATACCTGATACTTGGCGAGCTTATGGGAGTCAATGTCGAAGGGATTTTGGCTCAGCGAGGCAACGGAGGGCAGCAGCTCCACCAAGGCCTTTGTCGCACGAGCGCCGAATAGCTACGAAAGCGTTATTCCTGATAAAGAACCTCATCAAGGAGATCAACCTTGCCTGCCATCTGCTCCACAATCTTCAGGAATCCTGTTGGCCAGTCTGCCACCGCCGCCAGCGCTATCTTCGCATTGCGACGCAGGTCCTCGTTCTTTTCCAGCATCTTCTCAATGAGTCGCTATACGCAGGGTTCGCGTGGAAGAATATGCCTGGATGATGACCGGGTTGTTTTCCGCATCTGTGCGCTCGACGATCTGGAATTTGCCGTTCAGGTGTAAGCAGCTTCAGCGTGCTACAGTCAATAGTCGTGAGCAGGTAAGAAATACAATTCGTGGACCTTCTGCGCGTAGATGCCGAAGTCGTTCTTGTAGCCAGGAAGGAGAATGTCGCGCAGGGCGGCCACGGTGCCGGTCCCCAGTGTGGGCAGGATCCCGCTGTCGTATTCCGTGATGTTGACGAATGTCTCCAGCAGGTAAAGGAAGAACTTGTGAAGATCGGGCTTGAAGAACATGGGCGTGGTGTAGCGGATGAAGGCCACCACCATGTTGGTCGCCAGCTTGCTCGCCGCTATCATTTCGCAGCCCTCGCGGGTGGTCGAAAGTCTCAGCAGCGCCCATGCGTCCACCTCCTGCACTGCGGGCACATCGTCAGTTAGCTGCTGCTGCATGCCCTTGAAGGCGGCGGAAAGACGTTGGCGGCCGCGCTCTGAGTTGGCAAAGCTTCCGATAAGCGAAACCGCCTCGCGTCTCACCTCGGGGTTCTTGTCCCCCAGCAGGGCCGCCGTGGCTTCCACAACCGATTCGGAGATCATGATGTCCTTAGTCTCCTGGTGCGACACCATCTCGTTTAGAGTTTTGAGGGCGTCGCGCTTGATGGTGGCCTCGACGCCGGGGTTATTGAGCACCGCGGTCAGTTTGGGCACGGCCCGCTCCTTAACTGCAAGGGTGATCTGAAGGTGGTTAGCGAATAAAGCGAAGAAGCGTACCTCTTTCGGATCGATCTCTTTGGGGAAGGGCTCCTGGAGGTAGGGGTGCCGTTTGGTGAGTGACTCGGGCACGACATATGTCTTGTACGACTGCATCTTGCCTATTCTTAGTTATTTTATCTCCGCCTGCATAATATCTTTATGCCGTTATGTCACTCCTCGCCGAGTCTCACCCTGCGACAACACTAGCGTTATTATCATCATTCTGGGAAACAGATAAGAAATTGCAACTATGTCACTGCTTGCCTTCTCCGTACAGTAGTCTGTATGGGGTTTCGAAGAGATACTCGCCGGCGCGGGGCCCGATGCGCTCCTCAATCTTTGCGTATGGCAGGCCGAAGACCTCGATCTTCTTGCCAGGGTCGGCGTGGTCCAGCTTCTTATCAGATCTGATCCGGATGAACCGACATGGCACGCTGCCCATCTTCACTATCCGTTCCTTTCCATGGGGGACGAATGGGATCGCCTCAATGTCGACGTAGGGACCCTCGATATATTCAGCCACAGAGATGCGGAGCTTCCCGAGGCCCATCGGCCGGACGTGCATCCGCGAGACCATGTGCAGCTTCTTCCTATGTCGTGTGTGTAAACGGCGTTAGAAACTACAGGTCGAGCAGCAAGACCCGATCCTGCTCCTTGGTCGGGACCGCAGATGGGCATAGGCTGATCTTTAGTTTCTGGAGGAGATGGTAGGAGTTGTAGCCGTGAAGTCCGTCGTCGTCCTTGTAGTCCGCGACCATGTCGAAGACCTCCTTGTAGCTCTTGAACTCGGTTGTCATATTCCTCGAGATTAGAAACCCAATTTGAATTTCGGAGTCAACGTCGCCGTTATCGTTGTCGATATATACATATGCAAAGCAATACGTCGGGATAGTATCGTATAGAACTGTGGAGGAGCAGCGAGAAACTAAAATTAAATATGGAGGGCATCCTAAAACTGAAGCTTCAGGTAAGCCTGGCCCAATCCTAACAAGTAGCTGGTGATGGACCTGCGGGACCGGAACTACGAGGAGGCGCAGAAGGTGGCCGACCAGCTCCGCGCCAAGGACCCCAACAATCCCATCCTTCTCAAATGCGCGCAGCTTCTTCCCGTCGCTGCCCAGGACAAGAAGGAGGAAGAGTCCAGCGAGGAAGAGGAGGAGGACTCCGATAGTTCTTCTGATGACAACGCAGACGGCGAGGGGAAGCACGAGGGCGGCGAAAGTTCCCAGGAGAAGAGCAGCGGTTCGGAGGAAGAAGCTGACGCGGAGGAGGCCGAAGAAGGGAAGGCGGAGGAGGACACGAAAAGCGAGGCCCAGACCGCCACTCCTGCAGAGAGCGAACATCGTGCCCCTGCGGCCGCTGCTGTGACTAAGCCGGTGGATCCGTTCGCGGGGCGGAAGTACCCGACCCACCAGGCCCACTAATGTGATAATCGGCCCATGCTGACTAATCAAAGTTACTGTGTGCGAGTTATTTGTTCGGTATTTGCATTATATTGCAGCGTTATTATTACTTTTACAAAATGCTAATTCGGCTCTACTCGATAATCTAAATTGAATTTAAAATGTCGCGAAACAAGCTGCAGTCGCAGACCTTGCGTTTCTCAGGCCCTGCACCTTCTTCCCGTACCTTCATCATTTCAGTCCATAGCGCCTTCTCATGCTGCGCCGCCAGTGCAGCTCATTCGTTCTGACCGCAGTTTCGTGCCGTCCAGATGCGTCAAGAGCTCGCTCGCACGTTCTGTCCTCAGTCCGGGCCCGACACAGGAACGCGTCCTCGAGCAGCTCTCGCCCGGCAGGAACAGCGAAGGCACGTTTTTATTCATAAATGCATAATAGCGATCGCCGGGGCCATGAGGACGCTGCAGCGGAAGCTCCGGGATGTGCAGGACGAAAACCGCAGTCTTCGCGCGCGGCTCGAAAAAGGTCAAGAAGCTATCGCGGCGCTCCAGCTCGAGCTTAGCAAATCGCAGAAAGAAACGATCTCCGTTCGCGCAGACATAAAGGAGCACGATCTGACCCAGGAGAAGGAACATACTGAGCTAGCCAGAGACCTCGCGGAAATGCAATTTGTTAACAAAAAGCTCAGCGAGAAGGTCGCTGCCCTCTCCTTGGCGGATAAGGACAGACACGCGGTTGAGGACGAGTTGGACCGGCTCAGACTGGAAAGGGACAGGGCGCGAACCGCACTGGAGGAAGAGCTGCGGCACAATGAGGACCTTGCGGCCCAGCTGAAGTCGCTTCAGGCCGCCTGCGCCAAGGCAAATGATTGCGAACCAACCAGGGATAGAAGTTGGAGGATATTTGCGAGCATTTTCGCGGAGAGCAGGACGAGATCGTGCGTGCCGGAAAGGAAAAGGAGAAGCAATATGCGGCGCTGAAGAAGGGGTTCGAGAAGTACAAGGCCGAGGCCGGCGCCCAGGTGCAGGCCTTCCGTGAAGAGACCCATCGGACGGCTCAGCAGGAAGATATGCATGGCGAGGAGGCGAGGAAAATGAAGGAGGAGATCATGCGGCTCGAAGAGGAGGCTGCGGAGCTCAGACAGAAACTGGTTTTGGAGGAGAAGACGCGCATCGCTGCCGAGGACGAACGCGATGCTGCAAACAAGTTTGCGAAAGAGACGATCGAGGCCAACGAACGACTCATGTCGGAGATTTCGAGAAAGCATACCCACCACCGTCATCATCACCATCACGACAGTAATCTCACGGAGTCAACGTATTGTAGCGGCGCAGTACGAACAGCCGCCGGTGCCTATAGTTTCGCCTGGCAGAACCTCGCACATTAATTTAGCGTCAACTAGCAAGGGATTGTCCATGGACTCGACGCGTTCCCGGATCGGCGCTGTTGCGGAGTATACGCGGACTCAAACAAGAGCGGTAGAATCGAGGGGGAGATGGCGGGACTGGAACGGAGGATAGCGGAACGAAGCCGGGAGTACAGGGAGCTGCTGGCGGGAATGGACAACGTCGAGACATCGGATGAGACGAGGAGGGACACACGAGAAAGGATGGAGGCTGCGTCACAGGAGATTCATAGACAGAGCGAGCGGCTGCTTGCACTAAAGCAAAAGATTGCTAATATATAAACAAGCGTTTTTCTTCTTCGGCTTTTCGTAGATCGTGCAGATATGGAATTATTGCTCTGTGTGTTCGCGTTGTATATATAGGAAAGGAAATTTGATCATATAGCAAGAGAGGATATGGAACTGGCTAGACATAGTACAGATGGGTGGAGCAGCCCTCGGACAGATTTGAATACGTGACGGCCTCGTTCCGGTAATACTTCAGGTACTCCAACCTGCTGTTGAACAGCTGCATCGCATTCGCGCCTATTCGTGTCCTGTCTCGCTTACATGAACTGAACTGGAGGATGCCCCGCAGCTTCCTGGTGATTTTCCGCAGCGCGGCCTCGTCGATCCTGCCATAGTACTCGAGTGCAAGCGGAATCACCGCCGCTCGGTAGAACTTGTACGTGGGCATCCCGAACAGCTTCCCGTACGTCTCGTGCACATCGATTATGAATCTATAGAGCAGCAGATCCTACGTGTGGTGGTGGTAACAATATCCCAGGAATGCCTGAAGCGTGGGCGTAGCGGCCTCAAGATAGCCCTTCATCGACCGCGCGGGCGGCATCGTGTCGTGCAGCTTCCTAATCTTCTCTCGGCTCGAGGCGTCCTCCCGCTCCTATTCGCGCGTGTTAGCTCTGAATCGACCATCGCCAGCGGAACTGCCTTCAAGTAGAAGATCAACGCCACACGAAACGAGTCTTCGACGGTGGTGCGAACAGTGGCCAGCTCGAGGCTGCGGGCGGCGGCGTGGACAAGCACCGCCAGCGAACTGTTTGCAGACTGGATGAGGCGGTTCTCAAAAATTTCGGCTTCCGTGGCGTTCTCCTCCTCCTCGTTGGTCGAGGACGTGCTTCTTCCTACGAGGCGAGGGCGACACAAAGAGGTACTTCGCGGGAGGAACGGGAGGTAGGGAGAAAGCAGCAGGTCGGTGAGGGGGTCGAGGTGGGTCGGCGGGACGGTGTGTCGCACAATCTATGGGAGTGAGGCGGAGAGAGGAAGTAATACGGAGAGCTGGGCGCGTGGCGAGGTCGAGGAGGAGGCGGGGTCGCTCTCGACTATCAGGAGGTACATGCTTCCTCCAGTGCCGGCCGCAGCCTCGCCGCCGGATTCGCTGCCGGTCCGCCGCCGCTCCTCGCCGTGGGAGGCAGGCCGGTTTGCAGGTGCGGGACCCCCTGACTCGGACGGTTGCGCCGGCGACTGATTGGGCGGCCTCTCCTGCGGTTGTGTCGGCGGAGGATTATTAGGATTCGTCGAACTTGATTCGCTACTCATGATATTGCTATGAATAAAGAGTATTGGCAATTTTATAACTATACTCGCGCCCGACCGTTCATTTCCGCACGCGTAACTCTCTAGATTTCGCTTGTGTTTGTCTTCGGTGTGGGGTTTTGGGGTGTTGGGGTG
>QFZN01006881.1_pt1 | contig 11980 bp, 9 predicted proteins | sample 1740101 | NCBI WGS metagenome assembly QFZN01 (sample SAMN09210849, study PRJNA391713) | Ciliate metagenome, whole genome shotgun sequencing project. | isolation source: combination of 50 Heterometopus sp. ciliate cells from an enrichment culture... | host: Heterometopus sp. ...
GTTGAGCGTTTCTACCAACTACCACAATAGTTGACTATAAATCCTCAACCAAGAGGATTTATATATATTATGGGGTAGTTTTTTTGTTTTTGTTCCCAGCAACTTATCTCGTGGTCTGTTTTCTCAAGGAAAATTTTTTATAAAGCACTGAAAACAAAAGACCTCTATTTATCAGAAAGAAGGAAGACAAATGAAAATGAAGAAAGCTCTTGCGCTCACCCTTGCCCTTGCCCTTGCTTTCGCACTAACTGCATGCGGCAGCAGTGCTAGCAAGACCAGTACTTCCGCATCCCCCGCTGCAAGCGCAGCAGCCACGACCAGTGCATCCAATGTAAAAATCGGTGTAATACTCGTTGGTGACGAGAACGTCGGCTACGACTCCGCACATATCTCGGGCATCAAGGCAGCTGCAAAGACTGCCGGAATTCCCGAAACCAACATCATCTGGAAGTACAACATCACCGAGGATGAGAAGTGCGCCGACGCAGCAAGCGATCTCGTTTCGCAGGGCTGCACCTACATCTTCTCCGACAGCTATGGCCACCAGAGCTATATGCAGCAGGCCGCGACAGATAACCCAAAGGTTACCTTCATCTCCATGACCGGCGACACAGCTGCGACCTCCAAGCTTGCAAACTTCAAAAACGCATTTAACGACACTTATCAGTCCCGCTATGTTTCCGGCGTTGTAGCCGGTATGAAGCTCAAGGAACTTGTTGACGCAGGCAAAATTCCTGCCAGCAGCAAGGACGCAAGCGGAAACATCAAAATCGGTTATGTCGGCGCATATCCCTATGCAGAAGTCGTTTCCGGATTCACCGGCTTCTATCTCGGAGTGAAGTCCGTCGTAGACAATGTTGTGATGTCAGTTTCCTACACGAACTCATGGTATGATCCCACCGCAGAAGGCGAAGCTGCAAATGCCCTTATCTCAGCCGGCTGCGTTATCATCAGCCAGCACGCCGACTCTACTGGTGCTCCCTCCGCATGCGAAGCAGCTCTGAAGAGCGGCAAGACAGTTTACTGCGTCGGTTACAACATTGACATGCTCTCCGTAGCTCCCACCTCCGCTCTGACCAGCGCACAGAACAATTGGAGCGTATACTACACTTATGCATTCAATGCCATTGTAAAGGGCGAGACCATCAAGACCGACTGGGCTGAAGGCTTCAACACCGGCGCAGTCATGATCTCCAAGCTCGGCGCTTCCTGCGCTACCGGTACAGATGCTAAAGTCAAGGAAGTTGAATCCGCTCTCAAGGATGGCAGCCTCAAGGTATTTGACTGCTCCAAGTTCACAGTCAAGGGCGCACATCTTACCACCTACACCGGTGCCTATGGCATGAACAATCAGGAAGCCATCAAGGACGGCGCTTTCCAGGAGTCCACTCTCCGCAGCGCACCTTATTTTGACCTCCACATCGACGGTATCACAGAACTTAACGCAAAGTAAATAAAAGCACAATCTCAGACGGGAAAAAGCCGTTTCAACGAGAGACTTTTTCCCGTCTGAACTATCTCACAAGGGGGTAATACATAATGAAAGGCTTAGAAGCGACCGTATGTATGCGTGACATTACGAAAACTTTCGGCTCAGTTGTCGCAAATGACCGGGTCTGCTTGGACATTTGCAGGGGAGAGGTTCTCGCCTTGCTCGGAGAAAATGGAAGCGGCAAAACTACACTCATGAATATGCTGTCCGGAATATACTTTCCAACCGCCGGTCAGATATTTGTTGATGGGCGGGAGGTTTCCATCCGAAGTCCAAAGGATGCATTTGACCTAGGCATAGGTATGATCCACCAGCACTTTAAGCTCGTGGATGTACTTAGTGTTGCGGAAAACATTATTCTCGGTATGCCGGGAAGTGGTCACCTCGACATGAAGGTGGTTGACGAGAAGATACGTGGTATCTGCTCGCTTTATGGCTTTGATGTCGATCCTAAGCAGAAAATATATGACTTGTCCGTTTCTCAGAAGCAGACCGTAGAGATTGTTAAGGTTCTCTACCGTGGCGCGGAGATACTCATTTTGGACGAGCCGACCGCTGTTCTTACCCCTCAGGAGACAGACAGACTTTTTGCTGTTCTCCGCAGCATGCGCGACGATGGCAAAGCGGTTGTTATCATTACGCATAAACTCCACGAAGTTGAGGAGCTATCAGACAGAGTCGTTACACTGCGCCGCGGTAAATTTGTCGGCGATGTACCTACGAAGGAAACTAACGCAGCCGAGATGACTAACATGATGGTTGGACACTCAGTCTCTCTCAACATTGATCGTCCGGAGCCCAAGAATCCTGAACCTCGTCTTACCGTTGAGGGATTGACGGTCAAAGACGCTGACGGTATCATTAAGCTTTCCAATGTATCCTTTACTGCAAATTCCGGCGAGATACTGGGCATAGCGGGAATCTCCGGCTGTGGGCAGAAGGAACTTTTAGAATCCATAGCAGGCCTTCAGCCTGTTGAATCCGGTAGTATCAGCTATTACAATGCGGAAACCGGTAAAAAAATTGATCTTATTGGTAAAAGTTCACAGGAGATTAGGACAATGGGAGTCGCTATGTCCTTTGTACCTGAGGATAGGCTTGGCATGGGACTTGTTGGCAATATGGATTTAACCGACAACATGATGCTCCGCTCCTATCGCCGCGGTAAGTCGGTATTCGCCGACCGCAAGGCACCGCGCGAACTCGCCCTTCAAGTGGTCAAGGAACTGGAAGTGAATACGCCGGGAGTAACTACTCCCGTCCGCAGACTTTCAGGCGGTAACGTTCAGAAGGTGCTGGTTGGACGTGAAATTGCGTCCGCACCTACTGTTCTGATGACGGCCTACGCCGTCCGAGGCCTCGACATAAACTCATCCTATACGATATATGACCTCCTGAACCAGCAGAAAGAACGTGGTGTCGCCGTTATATTTGTCGGCGAGGATCTCGATGTTCTTATGGAGCTCTGCGACCGCATTCTTGTGCTCTGTGGCGGAGAGGTCAGTGGCGTCGTTCGCGGTACAGAGGCGGATAAGCGCGAAGTCGGTATGATGATGACCAAACTCGGAGGGGGGAAAAAAGATGAATTCAAAAGCTAAAGAACCATTTGTACGAATAACGAAACGTGATGGTATGCCTATGTGGCGTGGCTGGATGGTAAGACTCATTAGCCTCGTCCTGGCGCTTATCGTCTGCGCAATGATAATATATGCCATGGTTAAGCTTAACCCGCTCAAGGTATATGGCGCTATGTGGAGCGGCGCTTTTGGCACCGAGAAGAGAACGTGGATAACCTTGCGCGATACCATGATGATGCTTTGCATCGGTATCGGTCTTGCTCCAGCGTTTAAAATGCGCTTCTGGAATATCGGCGCTGAAGGACAAATCCTCGTTGGCGGCATCGCAACCTCTGCAATTTTGATCTATTGCGGCAGTGCCATGCCTACTTGGGCGCTACTTCTCGTTTCGTTTGTTGTTAGTGCTGTTGCAGGACTTGTTTGGGGTTTTATTCCGGCGTTCTTCAAGGCTCGCTACGGAACGAACGAAACTTTGTTTACACTTATGATGAACTATGTCGCCATCCAGTTAACTTCGTTCTGCGTGGCAAAGTGGGAACATCCGTTCGGCTCCAACACCGTTGGTATCATAAATCAGGCAACGATGGCCGGATGGTTTCCGTCAATATTCGGTAAGCAGTATCTGCTGAACGTTATTCTCGTCATGGCGTTTTCGATTATCATGTATATATATCTCCGCTACTCAAAGCATGGTTATGAGATATCGGTTGTCGGAGAGTCGGAACGTACCGCTAGCTACATAGGCATTGATGTTAAGCACGTCATCATACGTACTATGATGCTGTCAGGTGCTATATGCGGTATTTCGGGCTTCCTTGCAGTCTCCGGCGCATCTCACACAATATCCACAAGTACTGCCGGTGGACGTGGCTTCACAGCCATCATCGTTGCATGGCTTGCAAAGTTTAACACCTTCGTAATGATTTTGGTTGCTCTGCTTATTATCTTTCTCGAGAAAGGATCAATGCAGATTGCTTCCCAGTATAATCTAAACGACTACGCCTCCCAGATGATTACAGGCATCATACTATTCTTCATTCTGGGCAGCGAATTCTTTATAAACTACCGTTTGATATTCCGAAATAATTCCGCAAAGGAGGCGACCGCGAAATGACACAGTTTATGTCTCTCCTTCAGGCCGCAATTGTTTTCGGCACCGTTATCCTGTTTGGCTCCCTAGGTGAAATACTATCCGAGAAATCAGGCAGTCTAAATCTGGGTGTTCCCGGTGTCATGTACATCGGCGCTATAGCCGGTCTGGCAGGCGCGTATTTTTATGAATCCGGCGCGGCGAATCCAGTCGGTATTACTGCGCTAATCATTGCTCTCCTATGCACCATTGTCGCGTCCATACTTGCCGGTCTTATATACAGTTTTCTGACCATAACGTTACGCGCGAATCAAAATGTCACCGGCCTCACACTAACAATCTTCGGCACCGGTCTAGCTAACCTATTCGGCGGAAGCATGAGCCAGATGGCCGGCGGCGTCGGACACATCTCTGTTTCAGTTACGAGCGGCGCTTTCCGCGCTACGCTTCCGTTCTTCTCCGGAGTCAGTGTGTTTTCAGGGCTTGGCTGCATGGTATATCTCGCGTTGATTATCGCGGTTGTGCTCAGCTATATACTCAATCGCACGCGCAAGGGTCTGAACGTCCGCGCGATAGGCGAGAACCCTGCAACGGCTGACGCGGCAGGCATTAACGTCACAAAATATAAGTATTTTTCTACATGCATCGGCTCGGCAATAACGGGCTTGGGCGGATTGTACTATACCATGGATTACATAAAGGGAACATGGGCAAACGACGGCTGTATTGCAATGCTTGGATGGCTCGCAGTTGCGCTCGTCATCTTTGCCCGTTGGAAGCCTCTTCAGGCGATCTGGGGCTCCTATCTCTTTGGTATTCTCTTTTGGCTATACTTCTACATACCCGGCCTTACGCGCTCATCGCAGGAACTCTTCAAAATGCTCCCTTATGTTGTAACAATAGTAGTTCTTATTGTTGTCTCGATGCGTAAGAAGCGCGAAAACCAGCCGCCACCAAGTCTCCGCCTCCCTTATTTCCCAGAGGAACGAAACGGTACAGCATTATTTACAACAAAATTTAATAATAGATTTATATAATCTCATAATATGGTTGAGTGTTTCTACTAACTACCCTAATAGTTTCTGCTATAAATCTCACTTCAATCGAGGCGAACAATAATATTCGCTTGTTTCCGTAAAATAATTTTGAGGTGTAGAGATGAAATTGAAGAGTTATATAATTAAGGGCGACATCTGCTTTAGCGCAGAAAAGGATAGACTTCTTACCTTTGAAGATTCCTATCTGGTCTGCGATAATGGCCGGTCAGCCGGAATTTTCAAGACATTGCCCGAGGAGTACAGCGCACTGAAGGTATACGATTATTCCGGAATGCTGGTGATTCCGGGTCTCATAGATCTTCACATACATGCACCACAGTTTACTTTCCGCGGTCTTGGCATGGATTATGAGCTTATTGATTGGCTAAACTTACAGGCATTTCCCGAGGAGAGCAAGTATTCGAATGTCGAATATGCAAACGAGGCCTACACCGCATTTGCTTCGGCAATGAAAAAAAGTGCTACTACGAGAGCCTGCATTTTCGCCACCCTTCACGTACCCGCAACCAAAATACTCATGGATATCGTGGAGAAAACAGGCCTTAAGACCTATGTCGGAAAGGTAAACATGGACAGAAACAGTCCTAGTTACCTGATAGAAAAGAGTGCCGCGGAGTCCGCGAGAAATACTGTCGAGTGGATTAATTCCTGTCGTGCCCGTTATAAGAATACAAAGCCTATTCTTACTCCTAGGTTCATTCCTTCCTGTTCAGATGATCTTATGCAGGAGCTGCATAAGATACAGCAGGAGTACAGACTGCCGGTTCAGTCGCATCTCTCTGAGAATCCGTCTGAGGTTGCGTGGGTCAAAGAGCTATGCAAAGAGGCCGAATTTTACGGTGATGCCTATGACCGTTTCGGACTGTTCGGAAAAGACGCGTTAACTGTTATGGCGCACTGCGTATATACCGAGGATAAAGAGCTACAAAGAATAAAGGACAATGGCGTATTTATCGCCCATTGCCCTCAGTCAAACACCAATATTGCTTCAGGAATTGCTCCTGTCAGGAAGTTCCTCGACATGGGATTGCACTGCGGTTTGGGAAGCGACGTGGCCGGAGGGTCATCGGAATCGATTTTCCGCGCTATGGCTGACGCGATACAAATGTCCAAAATGCGATGGAGGCTTCAGGATAGTGAACTTAAGCCGCTGTCCTTTGAAGAAGCTTTTTTCCTTGCGACTAAGGGTGGAGGCGAGTTCTTTGGACGCGTCGGCAGCTTTGAAGAAGGTTACGAGTTTGATGCCGTCGTTATTCGAGACGCTCCTCCGAAGCATTTTCGGAACATCACACTCAGGCAACGGCTGGAAAGGCTTGTCTATCTAACAGACGGCAACAATGTGGTTCACAAATTTGTCTCCGGCAAAAGGGTATTATAATAAAAAGTATAAGAAAACTCCGAAATCTGCAATTATTGCGGGTTCCGGAGTTTTTGCGTTACTTGTACTAAAAGTATCAGCAAAGACTTTCAATAGCGCGGAGCGCTGTGTCAACCTCCGACTCGGTATTAAAACAGCCAAGTGAGAATCGGACAGTGCCGGAAGGAAAAGTTCCCAAGGTCTTGTGAGCCAGCGGCGCACAATGCAAGCCGCAGCGCGTCAGTATCCCGTACTGTTCCTCCAGCATGAAAGCAGCCTCACTGTTATCTCTGCGTAAAAAATCAACTGAGATCACGCCTGTCCTCAATTCAATATCTAAAGTTCCGGGGATACGGATATTAGAATTGTCCCTAAGACCCTCGAGAAAACGCCCTGTCAGTAATTTTTCGTGAGTCCGATGTGTGCTTATACCCTGCTGTTCAACAAATCGGAGAGCTGCGCCCAGACCGAGGATGCCCGGCAGATTTATGGTTCCGGCTTCAAAGTAATCCGGCAGAAGCAGAGGCATTTCCGATAAGTCGGATTTGCTGCCCGTGCCGCCTGCAATCAGCGGCAGCATCTGTCCGAGAAGTCCGTCCCTGATAATAAAGCCGCCGATGCCCTGAGGACCGAGTAAGCCCTTATGCCCTGAAAAGGCAACGGCGGATGCATTCCAATCATCCATGCATACCGGACAGTGACCGGCGCTCTGAGCGGTGTCCACCGCAAAAAACACATTCTTTTCTTTACATAACGCGCCTATTTTGTCAATAGGCTGTATGGTTCCGCAGATGTTTGAGGCATGCTGAACTACGACCAAACGGGTATTTTCACGGAACATTCCTTCAAGGCTTTCCAACAACACAAAGCCATTCCTATCACACGATGCTATTGAAACCTCAACACCTTTATTCTCCAAAAGGAAAGCAGTCCTTGCTACGGCATTGTGCTCCATGCCGCTGATAATAAGATGGTCGCCGGCCTGCAAGAGACCCTGCATAATCATATTCAGGCTCATTGTTGCACCGGATGTGAATATGCAGTGACGGTAATCCCCGCCAAATCCAAGAAGAGCGCAAAGGTGCTCCCGGATTCCCAGAATTTCCAGTCCAACGTCGACCGACGACTGATATTCTGAACGGTTTATATTGACACCGGTATCTTCAATATATCGTTTCATAGCATCGCCGACGCCAGGTGCCTTTGGAAACGAGGTGGCTCCGTTATCAAGATAAATCATTGATTTCTCCCGCTTCGTTTTCTTATTAGTTTAGAAGTATTTTTGTGTGCTGTCAACATATCCGAAGGTTATTCGCGGTACTATCTGTTATACCGATGTAACGACGTTACAATTCGCAATTTGCTATCGTTAAACAAAGCGTTATACTTTGACATGAATAGCGGCAAATGATATCATATGAATATATGAAAATGCATAGCATTTTCAATACTTTATTTGTTGGAGGTAGCTATGGCTGATTATAAGAAAATGTGGGAAGAGCTAGGAATGGATCTCGAGACACATGACGCACTGTGTGAGGTTCTACCAATCGCATTTGGCGATACATATCTTTCGCAGGAGAACCGCCCGGAAAATATGGCGTTCTATGATTTTGTAATTTCCGAAATCCACGGCGTACGTCCCGCAGAACTGATTGCGCATCAGAAAAAGGGCGGAAAGGTATTTGGTACCTTCTGCGTTTTCGTACCGGATGAAATTGTATTTGCAGCTGGCGCTATCGCGACCGGCCTTTGCGGAGGCAGCCAGTTCTGGGTTCCCGGAGGAGAAAAGGTTCTGCCAAAGAACACCTGTCCTCTGATAAAAGCCTCTGTCGGAGCCCGCATAGACAAGACCTGCCCGTTCTTCAGGATTGCAGACATGTATGTGGGCGAGACCACCTGCGACGGTAAGAAAAAGGCATGGGAAATACTGGCGGAGGAAGTCCCAATACATGTAATGGACATTCCTCAGATGAAGAGGGAAAAAGATATCAGACACTGGGCGGAGGAAATCAAGGATTTCAAAGCCGTCGTTGAGGAATTTACCGGCAATAAGGTTACCGAGGAATCTCTCGCGGAAGCAATAACACTGATGAACAACAAGCGTAAGGCATTGGCGAGGGTGTTTGAATGCCGCAAGAGCGATATAATCCCAATCTCGGGCAAAGATGCGTTGCTGATGATGCAGATTGCCTTCTATGATGACCCTGCACGCTGCGTGGAAAAGGCGAATGCGCTGGCCGATGAGCTGGAGCAGAGAATTAAAGACGGCGTTTCCGTGTTCCCGGCAGGCACAAAGCGTATCCTGATTTCAGGGACACCCATGGCTGTTCCCAACTGGAAGCTGCATCATATTGTGGAAACAAGCGGAGCGGCTGTTGTCGTGGAGGAAACCTGCACGGGAACCCGTTATTTTGAAAATTTGGTAGACGAATCCACATCTACAATGGATGGCCAGATTCAGGCTCTTGCAGAACGCTATATGAAGTGCAACTGCGCCTGCTTCCATAAGAACACCGGCCGTATAGACGATATTATCCGCCTTGCCAAGGAATACAAAGTAGATGGAGTTATTGATGTTAACCTAAAGTTCTGCAGCTTGTACGATATCGAAGGCCGCAGTGTGGAGTCCGCACTCAAGAGCGCGGGAATCCCGGTTCTCGGTATCGAAACCGATTATACGGACACGGACGCTGAACAGCTTCGCACCAGAATAGGCGCATTTATTGAAATGCTGGGCTGATGACAGATTTTTACGTTCTTTTCGAGAACCATACGGATGGCATGGCGCTGTATCGGTATTGCAAAGATCACGGTCTTCGGATAAGAATATCTCCTGCGCCAAGGGCAGCCACGGTCTGCTGCGGAATGTCGCTTCTGGTTTCTCCAGAGGAGATTGACAAGGTGCGCTTCTGCATCGAGGAAAGCGGTGTTCCGATTCTCAAGGTGGTTGAATTGCCGAGGCAGATTAACCCCAAAAGGGATATTTACTGTTGAGAGGAATTCTATGGACTATGTCGGCATTGACATCGGCTCCACAGCGGCTAAGGTCGCTGTGCTGGGCGAGCATGAAATAAAATTCGTTCTCCCTACCGGCTGGAGCAGCAAGGAAACGGCGGAAGCTATCCGCAGAAAGCTCGCAGACTTCGGCGTTAACATGGCAAACTGCCGAACGGTATCCACCGGCTACGGCAGGAATGCTGTTTCATATGCGAATAAAAAACTGACCGAAATAACCTGCCATGCTGCCGGCGCCATGAGGTTTTCAAAAGACTGCACAATCATTGACGTAGGCGGTCAGGACACAAAAGTCATTTGTGTGGAGAACGGCGCTGTCTGTGATTTTTTGATGAATGACAAGTGCTCGGCGGGCACCGGAAAATTTGTAGAGGTAATGGCAACCCGTCTCGAATATGACATAGACGAGCTGTTTGAGCACGCCGCCGCAGGCAAACCTCTGGCTATCAGCTCTCTGTGCACTGTGTTCGCAGAAACCGAGATCATCAACTATATAGGCTCTGGTAAATCCAGAGATGATATCGCCGCAGGTGTTATAGACAGTGTGGCGGTAAAGGTATCCCAGATGACTTGCCGCTTGCCTGTAAAGTCTCCGGTGCTGCTGACCGGTGGCCTATCACATTTGCCATATTTCGCCAGGTGTTTGGAAACAAAAATAAATTTACCCGTCACCGGTATTCAGGACGGACGTTATGCCGGAGCTATCGGCGCCGCAATTCTGGCTCAGATGTGAAAATTATAACCGCTATCCCTGATAACAAAAAATCAGGAATAGCGGAATTTTTATTTTTCTTAGTTACATAAATTGTTGATATATACCTATGATTAGCAAAATAGTAAAATTGTGCATGAAGACCATGGAAATTACAATATTGACTAGAAAAAGAATTAATGTTAAATAATAACAATCAAATTGTTGACTAAGCCTTAAAAATGCAGTAGGATAATAGTAAATAATAGCATAATATGACATTATTTGTTGGTATATGACCGAAATAATGTGACAAACAATTTCTATGTTGTAGACAAAGAGAAATTGGAGTAAAGTGCAACCTAAAAAACATGGCAAACTATTGCGTTGGAAGGGAAAAGTAATGAAAAAAAGAATCATGATAGTGCTATTAGTAATTACGATCGCGCTATCAACAGGCGCTACCGCTTTGGCTACGAATGTCAGCCAAATTCAAGGGAATGGGAACACAGTAGTATTCATTGACGTTCCGGAAGGCTATTGGGCGCAGAACGAAATTCAGAGTTTCGCGAAACAGGGAATTGTATCCGGAAATACGGATGGAACCTTTTCTCCTGAAAGCTCTGTAACCAGAGAACAGTTTTGCAAAATGTTGGTTCTCACCTTTCAAGCCCCGTTATCGCCACCGGACAGCTCCGATTTTAGCGATGTTGCCAAGGACAGGTGGTCATATGGATACATTGAGGCCTGCAAGGATTTCCTTACCTGTTACTCCAACCCATTTGGAGGACTTCCCTCATTCCATCCGGAGGAAACCGCTACCCGCGAGGATATCGCGGTAGCTTTGGTTCGGATGATGGGTCTCACCGGCGATGATGCTGAAAACACAAATTACGCAAAAAGTAAGTTTTCGGATGGCAGCAGTATTTCTCCCAAATTACTGCCTTATGTGAGTCTTGCATGTGAAAGAGGCCTAATCAATGGTTATCCTGACGGAACGTTCAGACCGACCTACGGAATAACACGTGCGGAAACCGTTTCGCTGCTTAGCCGTGCTACAAAACAAGCGGTTACCGATGTAAACGCGGAGTTGGAAATGTCGGCAAACTGCGTTTACAGCAAGGATGGAAAGACAGCAACAGTTTATATTGAGGCTGAAGAAGGCACTGCGGTCACTGTTGATGGTAAAAAAATCGAAATGAGCAGTGATGGTAACAAAAAGTACGAGGGAGTTTACTCATATACCTTTACAGAAGAAGGCTCTAAGACATTTGCAGTTGTAGGAACGAAATCAGGAAAAACAAAAAGTATAAACGTAAATGCAAAATATGAAATCGGGGCTCCGGTGATAAATATAACCCAGTGTCCTACTTCGGTGACTAAGAAGGACATTACCATACAGGGTACTGTCATAGATACAAGCAACAAGGTCACTTTAACTATTAATGATGAAAGTGTATATGTTTCAAGCTATGATGGTAGCTGGAGCGAATCATATACCTTGAAAGAAGGCGACAACAAGTTCGTTCTTATCGCGACTAATTCTGCCGGAAAAACCACCAAGATGGAAAAAACGGTTACATTTGCGGTAGGCGGTCCAACGATAACAATTGCTCTGTGCCCGACTACGGTTACAACAAAAAGCATAACAATACAGGGAACTGCAAGTGACCCCAATTATCAGGTGTCGTTATCCA
>QFZN01006892.1_pt1 | contig 11980 bp, 13 predicted proteins | sample 1740101 | NCBI WGS metagenome assembly QFZN01 (sample SAMN09210849, study PRJNA391713) | Ciliate metagenome, whole genome shotgun sequencing project. | isolation source: combination of 50 Heterometopus sp. ciliate cells from an enrichment culture... | host: Heterometopus sp. ...
ACCCCAACACCCCACAACCCCGCTCTCATCGCACCACGAGACGAAAATAGTGCAAGAATAGGAAGTGTGTCAGTTTTTCATACCCATCATGAAATTGTCCACCCTGACCTTCGTCTTTTCGACTGTGGCACCCGAGGGAGAACAGTCTTTCATCTCGGTGATGTTGGGGTGCTCAAGACTGGGCGGGACCTTCGCGTGCTCCTTTGCAGGGTCCTTGCCGTCAGCAACATTCATGGTGGTGGAAGACACGTAGGACTCGTTGGCCTTCTCGAGTTTGCGCTTCTTGTACCACTCGACGAAATCAAGAATGCTGCGCACCATGCTGAGGATCACGTTCAGCAGGGATACAAAGACATATGTGTAGAGCACGATGTCACCGTAGCGCTCCACAGTCTCCTCAGACAGGTCCCCGTCGCATAGTTTGAAGTACACACCGTTAGAGATAACAGCAGCTACATCGCTCGAGATCTCGCTAATGAGCGAAAGCTTGTATTTCTGCGGACGAACAACGATGGCCCAGGCGAGCGCGGCGACGTTGAAGGCGAAGTAGCTGCCGACCTGCACGTACGGGTACATGTTGAGCGTCACCAGGAATATAGGAGCCAGAAACCGGATGCCGAGGAAGACCACGATGTTCCAGCGGGGCCAGCCCTCAGTTTTGACCTCCTCGTACATGCACCCGATCTCGTTGTGCACTTCTTCCTTATCCAGGTTCCCCGTATTTTTCCACATCTTGTACCAGGCGTAGCCCAGAAACAGTCCGAAGAACGTCTACATGATTTCGCAGGCGTTAATACCACGGTAAGGATCGCGAAGCAGCATGATGCTGTGTAGAACGGATAGAACCTGAACCTTGCCTACCGGGCGAGAGATCGGAAGGATTGAGTACGTATCGAAGCTGGACCACGGCCGACATCATGAGGTCGAGGGAGTTTATGATGACGAAGTCGAGGACGAAGCTCTTGAGCTCCTTCCGCTGTTCCTCGAAGAATTTGAAGTGCGGTGCCATGAGGAGTGTAACGAGCGCGTAGATGCCGACAAGAATGAACAGCGTGATTGTGTTGCCGGCGTTATCGAGGAAGAGCTTATCGTTGAGTCCTACACCACCTCGCAGGAAAAGCGAGTACCGGCATCATAGGCGCTGTTGTCGGTCAGCTGGTTCTCCTCGTCGCTAGACCGCACCACCGACGCCGGAATGAAGTACGTTACCGCGTTCGGCAGGAACTCGAAGGAGGTTATGCCCATGCCCGTGAAGAAGGAGCCCAGCTTGACCGGCATCTGCGGGATGTTGATCACGGAGAAGAGGTTGAGCATCTGCAGCGGCCCGAGAAGTGCGGTGAGCGCCCCCACGTTTCCGCTTGCCAACAGCGAGCTGAATATGCTTGTGCAAGAAAAGGCTGTTGTCGCGCTGTTTATTGCGTCCGTCAAGGTCTGCGTCTGCTCGAGATCCGAGTCCGATACGACCTGGGCATAGCAGACCATCATTTGCGAGTTGACCTTGTCTCCCGACTTGCACTGTGTCATGCATGTACCGGAGTTGGCCTTCTTGTTCTTGAGCCTGAGGTAGTAGAAGGAGGAGGCGCAGCCCATGCAGTTTCCGGCATCTGCGGGCACAGAGCAGCCGAAGCACGACGAATCGCACGCCAGACACGTCTTGTTCGTCGTGTCTTTGTACAGCGTTATCGGGCAGTCGCCGCCGGGGTAGCACTGCTTCTCCACGGGGTCGATGTATGAGTCGCTATAACAGGCGACGGAACAGTTGCCCACGGCGTAGCTCCAGGTTTCGGTCTTGTAAGGAGTGGAAGAGTTGCAGGTGAGACAGGCGGTGCTGTTTCCGGGCAGGACGCAGGTGGCGCAGGTCGAGTCGCAGGGCAGACACTTCTTCTCTGATACCGAAAACGCCGTCGCGTCCGGGCATGTGGTCATGCAGTAGCCCTCGGTTTGGCCGACCAGATAGTAGCCGGACCAACAGCTGGTGCACTTGTCCTCCCTCTCGCCCACAGAGCAGGTCTTGCAGGTTGCCGCACATTCCGCTACGCAGACCCCGTTGTCCTCCTCCTGGCCGTCCGGGCATGTCTCCGAACAGTAGCCCACCTTCTTCGAGCTTATAGTCGAGGTCACGACGAGAGACAGACCGGAGTAGCAGCTGGTGCACTTCTCGGCGTCAGCGGGCGACACACAGGAATAACAGTCCTCGCTGCATGTCTCGCACATCTTCGTGGTCGAGCTGTATGTCGACCTCTCGTCACATGCGCAGAGCCCGTTCGACCCGATCGTCGCGCCCGTTTTGCACTCAATGCAGGTGCCGTTGCCCGCACACGAAAGGCACAGCGTCTCCGGACAGCTTGTGCACGTTCCCGTCAGGTTGCATCCCGTATAATAAAGGGAGGCGCACGTGCTAGAACAGCTCGCGGAGCCGTCGGGCAAGGTGTCTAGCGAAACCGTGTTGGGGAAACACTCCGCACTGAACGCATCGCAAAGACTGCAGCTGGTTCCAGTCCGCTTCGAACTGCACCCTGTCGTAGCCAAGAAGAGCCGTGTCGCGTATTCAGCCAGATATCCGTAAACGTGAGTCAGATCGATGTCGTATTGGGAGAAATCGAGCAGCTCAGCCCTGCGGATGTAGCCGTCAAACTGGGCTGGAGAACTTCCTGCGGACGAGACGAAAACGCCCGAAGGGTTGAGCTTTCCGCCCAGGACCAGTCTTGGCGAGCTGACAATGGTGGGGGCGGCGCCAAACATAACTGCGGTGAAGGCCTGCTTCTTGGTCGTGTCGCCATCAAGCACAGCCACAGCCTTGAATGTCGTGGTATCCGTTTTCCACAGGATGAGTAGGTGGTGCCACTGGTTTGCGTTTATTGTTGTGGAGAGCGTTTCGCTGCCCAAGCTGGTGACGAGGGTCAGCGCAGTTCCGATGTCGAACTCAAAGTATGTCGCAGGAGTATCTACGGACCAGCCAGAAATCAACACCGCATATGTGGTGCTGAGCTTGAAGAACCACAGTGAAATTCCCGCGGTGCCGATCGCAGTTCTGAAGCTGTTATAATATGTGGAGTAGGTGGCTACGGTGCCGACGGTGGCGGCGATACCAAGACCGTGGTAGGCGCCGTAGAGGGCCCCGGTGGGACGAACCTGGCTGTCGAGGACGAGCGGGTAAGAATCGGCTAGCGCGGCAGTACTTTGCCACAGGTAGCCTCGCCACGGCACTTCTCCGTAGTCGAGCGATATGCTTATACGCGGAACGGTGATGGTCTTAGGCAGCCCGGCATCACCGGAGCTGAAACAGGCGTCGAGGGCAGGGGTGGAGACTAGGGTAGTCGGCACGGGGTAGAGTATCGACGGGACAAGTCTGAAGGAGGGCCCGGCGTAAACGTTGCTGCCCAGCCGGACCAAGGTGTTGCCCGAGACCAGGTCGGTAAGTGTGCTCCCGCTTTCGTTCAGCGGCCAGTAAGAGATCGCGCTTGACGCGTATAGGTATTTCACCATGTCTCTATCAGGTTTAAACAGGTGGCGGCGTTTACATGTTCCCCCAGTAGAGGAAGTAGAACTGGTCGGCAGATATCAAGTCGGTCATCACAAGGAGGTTCTTGAACTGGAGAGGGATCAGCGCTTCCGAAGGCATCAAGCTGTAGTATCCTGTTAACGGCGAGAACGCTGTAGTTGTCGGCACAATGATCTGGACCTTCTTCTGCAGGGCCTCGTACATCACACTGGCAGTGGAGCCAGTGACGAGCTCGACGGCGGCACATACGGCGTCCCACGTTCCCATCGTGTACGGGAAGCTGATGCTACCCTGACCTGTGCCGCCGACGGCCAGGGAGATCATCATCGTGGAGCTGGAATACGAGGCCGTGAGACTGAGGGTCGACCACGTGAATATGGTCTTCGTGAAGAAATAGTCCGAGATGCTCGAGTAGATGTACATGCAGACAGTGACCTTTGGTATCGTCGAGCCACTGAGCGCGGGGGTAGGAAGGGTCAGCGACGGATTTGCGCCCTCGTGTCCGTGGAGGTACACGAACGATTCGGCGCAGCAGACCGTCCCGTCCGACAGAATGGTTGGCGAGAGCTCTGGCGAACACAGATCTTCGGGACCGATGTCGACGCGCCAAATGATGCTCTCATCCTGGATCGTGTACTGGTCCTCGTACCGGTTGTACCAGAGCAGCGACCCATATGCCTCGTTAAATCTGCCGTAGAATAGTGTTTCGTCCAGTGCAGCCTGCGTCGCGGGGATTTGTCTTATAGGAATGAAAATGTGCGAAATACCGCATTGGAAGCACGAGGTCGATGCTGCTTGCGTAAGCGGTGGAAGAGATGAAGAGCTCGCGGACGAATCCGGTGAAGAAGAGCTTGTCCGCGTTCCCTCCGATGTACAGCTGAGAAGAGGTGTCCATGGTGGTAGCTTCGGTGTTGGCTGCGGTCTGTGTTTCTCTACTCGGAATATGAAGGGAATGACGCATACCCGCCACGGAGTTTGAAGTGGGTGCTGTGGCCGGTGTAGTCGTATGAGAATATGACCTGGGTCCAGGTGGTTGCCTGCTTGGGCACGTTGATCTTAAGCTGGGTTCCGCTCTTTGTGAAAAGGAGGATGAGCTGCGCGTTGACTGCGTTCGAGTTCTCGGTGGTCCCCCGGTCCAGATAGACCGTGGCCAGGTCGCCCAAGGCGAGGATCGCGCTCTTTTGGATCGACTTCGGCGTCCGCACAAAGCGGAACCAGAAACTGACGAAGACGAGGCTCACGACTTCAATGTCCGACATCGACTTCGATATGTAGTACGTCCCGTCGAAGAATAGGTACTTGTGTTCGCCTACACAGGAAGACTCGGTCAGCGGACGCTACGTACTTTTACAGGAGACGCCGTTGAATTTCAGGTTGGTGCAGTCCTGTCCCACCCTGCAGCATATCGGGTCCTCGTCTCCCACCTCCTCCTGCAGGGGGATAGTGTTGTAGTCGCCATAATCAGACGTGGACACGGTGTCGCTGATGATCATGCTGACAAGCGGCTTGGGATCGTTTGTGTCCAGTCGGTTGTAGTACATAAGCGTGCTGGGCGGACGCGGGGTGACCACCAGCTCCCGGTCGAAGTTGTCCTTCATTTCTGCCAGTGTTAGGACCTGGCCCCAGATGCGGAACTCGCGGAGCTCCCCGCTGAAGCGCTTGAGACTGGCGGGCCAGGAAGTCCCCAGGTACACCGGCTCGCTAGCAAGACTCTTTGTGTCAGAGTATGAGCCGGAGAGGACGAGGTCGGCACCGTTGAGGTACATTCGCAGCCCCCGGGTTTTGTCGTGGATCACAGTCAAGTGCATCCACTTGTTGTATGCCCCCGTGTAGATCAAGTTTGTATTAGACCCGAAGTAGCCCAGCTTGGTGTCCCCGACGTTGACGTTGTAGCCATTTATGTCTACATTGTACTCCCAGAAGATGTGGCCGGGCTGGAAGACGACGGTGCGGACGTCGCCGGCCCCGCCGGTGGGACAGGGCAGGTGCTTGAGCCACAGCTGCAGCGTGAACAGTTTTGGCACAATGATCGCCGGAGTGCGCAGATAGGACCCGGCGGTGTCGTCACACTTGACGCGTGTGAATACTTCCCACGTTGCGGCTACCGGGGTTAGGCTGGAAGAGAGAAGTACTCGCGTAAGCCTTGGCGCTCCCTGAGGGACAGTCAGCGCCCTGTACCGCGGGCCCGATGCTGGCGAACAGACAAATGGCCAGAAGGAAACAGAATCCCGATTGGCGCATATTGTTCTAACCTGATTCGATTATTATGTGACATATCGTAATAAATTTGCTTAATATCGGTTCGTCCGGGGAACTTTCCGATCAATATACTGAGAGCGATAACATTTCGCTCTGCGCAACACATTTTTGATTCAATCGGGCGGGTTCGAAGCCGCAGAATTGTTATACGCTCTGCTTGAGCAACTCCTCCTTGAGTCGCGGGACGCTCAAGAGCATGTTGATAGGGATCAAATTGAGCATGCCCTGGGTGAGCCACATCTCTTCCTTCAGCAGTTCCAGCAGACGCTCGAATATTATCGCGTAGCACAGCACCAGCGCGCTCGTGAAGCACACCAGCTTTATTAGAGAGATGGTGACGGAACGCTGGAAGTAGTCGCTCATCGAGTTGATGAAGACGTTGTAAGACTTCTCGATCGCGGGGTCCATGAATTCTTGCTTCGCCTCCACTATGTGGATGCCGTGTTATAGTATAATACGGGCAGTCATGACAGTGGCCTCGAGGGCCGGGTCGAGGTCGCCTATCGCCAGACTCGTGTTCTGGCAGATACTCAGCCGGGCGTCGCCGAGGGTCTGCACGAGGTAGAATACAAAGTTGCGAAGCCCGTTGAGGAGGATGCCGTTATCGATTGTGCGACAGAGAGTGTAGGCAGAACCAGTCTCAAAGTTGCAGAAACCCCCGCTGTCGAACATGTACAGGATGTTGCTGAAGTCTGTGAATATCGAGTCCGACGACTTCTTGTAATCCAGAACGCGTTTCTCGATGTCGAGGGCGAGGTTGGTAAACTGGACAAATTCGATGCTGTCTGAGTCGGATGCGCAAAGATCAGTGAGGTCCTGGTCCACGATGCCCTTTAGCAATAAGGCAGCAAGCATGGTGGTGCTGAACTCGCGCTTGGCGATAATTGGCAGCGCGTTAGAAGCGGTCGCATAGTTGGAGTACACCAGATTGATGAGGAACGCATCTATCCCGAAGTAAGCGCATAGCAGGATTGTGATCAGACTGACCTTCATCAGCGGCCCTCGCTTAATCACCGCTCTATCCGTTATCGTATCCTGAGGAAAAACCGTACGATTCATTTAGGTGTGCCCGTTTCTTCTCCATACGTACAGACTCAATTATGTTAGCACTAGCATCTGGGTCACCCTTCACCTCCTCAGAGGGCGCGAGCAAGGCCTGAGTTGTGGGCCTCTGTATTATCGTCTGTGCGGGTCGAGTCACAGTCTCCGCCTTATGTTCCTTCTTGTCCGTGTCCTTGTCGGACTCCCTCTTCTCGTTTTCCCGAAAGTCCGAGAGCGAAGGATTGTAGCGAGCCTTGCGGATGGATACACTCTGGGATGCCTCGATCAGCCGGGTGATCTCGGCGGGCGGGATGTAGGCAAAAATCGACAGTGTCTCACTCTTGCGGCTGCTCACCCGGAGGATCACCTTCACCATGAGTCCGCTGTAGAGCAGTGTGACCGCCCCGCCGATCATCACGAAAATAAGCAGGATCTATCCTTTGGTCAGCATGAGTGGTGTTACCCATTCCTTGTAGTTGATGTCGTCGACGAAGGTGTTGCTGAAATACGTCACGATTCCATCAAGTGCGACCCGCACCGTGGTCAGTCCGTTATTAACGATGAACTGGTAGGAGACGTAGAAGTCGTCGATGTCCCCTGACACGATCTGGTCGGCAGTGTTCGCGAGCTGGATCATCGCGGTTGAGAAGCTTGTCATTTTGGTCTCCGCATCGCCCGACACGTTCTTGATCATGGCGATCTTCTGCGACTGCGCTTCCTGTATGCGTGTCTCCAGACTCGAATACTCCTCGTCCAGCGAGTACTGAATCCTCCTGAGCGTGGCGGCGTACTCCGACATCTGTTCAGCGCGTTATCACGGCGAACATACATGTTCTCTGGCCTCGGTCTCGATGCCCTCGCTCCCGTACGTTGTCGCGGTCAGGATGTTTCTACGCAGACATGCATATCTCGAGGCAGGCTACCTTCTGATCCCGAAGACCTCGGTGGTGTACATGGCCAGACTGCACAGCGAATAATATTGAGTCGTGGCAGCGGACAGCAGACCGAACTTGTCGTCAAGACTGTCCGCCTGCTTTCGCGACACGCAATAGTCGGCCACTACAAAACTCGCGTGCCCAGATGTAATACGGTGCATTCCGGCGAGGACCAGGAACAGGACCACGAGACTCCGACGAAGGAAGAGTACGGAGGTCGGGTACTTGCGCTCGTAGAGCTGGTACTTGAACTGTCTCACGATATTGTCATCCGACTGGTTTGTAACAGCTGTGGTGGTGGAGTAGGGGGTCGGACCGGAGAGTGACCGCAGCTCGTCCCCGGGTGCCGGCGGCTTTTGGGACTTGAACGAACAGGACAGCTCCTCCGAGGCTTGGCATTCGTGGCCCCCGGCCTTGGAGGTCACCTCGTTATCGGCTTCTGGGCGGATCGCGGTAGCACTAGCAGCCGCAGAGTCCATGGGCAAGAAGTAAAATATGCGCACCGCCGTGCTTGCCCCCGTGTCCTCCCCATAATCCTCGTTAACGATCTTCCCCCATAGCGTGACCTCTTCGCCATTCACAGGGGAGGACACAGCATTTCCGGCGGTGTCCTCGTCTAGCCGCTGCTCGACCAGCTCCTGTGGCATCCGCTCCCGCAGTTGTTTCAGCGAAACTTTGAAGTTCCTCCCGTCCCGCGACATGAATTCTTGCAGCACGTCCTCGTTCTCGCACTCAGGAAATAGCTGCGACAGAGTGCAGTCGCGCTCCATGATTGTGGGCGGAATGCCCAGGTACTTCACCGCCCGGCTGTTCACCCCCACGATTTTTCCGTTCGGGTGGCTGAGAATAACGCCAGGAGACCTGCCGGTGCGGGAGATGAAGGAGGGGACATTGGGCCCGTGCTTGACCGGCCGGAGGAAGATCGCGAATTCGATGTTCTGCGAGTCCAGACGGGGTATCACGGCCTTCATGCATTCGCACTGGATGTAGTGCTTCCGCCGATGTTGGACGAAACATGTGGTGACCTTGTTCAGTGTCCGGGTCTTCAGGGTTTTGTAGAAGCCGAGCACCCAGTCGTCGTGACGTTCGCCAATCATGGGGAGCATGAGCTTGTTGCAGCTCAGGCCGGTGACCTCCTTCTTGGTCGCGCCCAGGAGCAGTTCCCCCTCGAAGCTGATGTCCTTGATGTGTGAGAGCGAGTTGCGGTCGCCGCTGGCACGAATGAGCGCTGTAGAACCGTCCCAGGCGTTCCATCGCTTCTCGTTAATGACAGTGCGACCACGTTTGAGCTTTGTGAGAACCTTGGCGGCCTCGATCTCGTCGTGCACCACAAACTTGAGGAACAGACCGTACTTATACAAAAAGATGAGACTCTTGTCGTTTAGCCCCTCAATCCTCCCGCACAGTTTGTGCACCTCCTGTATCCCCCGCGCCACGTTCCTCGCATTTAGACACATCTTGGCGGTGTTGGGCTCGTTCTCCACTAACAGGGACCAGAACGTGGCATAATCGTGTCCGCACGTTTCGGCCGTGTTTACAAACTGGTTCATGAGGGACATGTACTCGATGTTGGTTGTCACATTGACACTGCTGCACTCGCTGATGCTGCCCGCATCCCCCAACATTTTCTCAATTCGCCGCATGTGGTGGAACAGCTGGAAGGTGACGTAGAAGGCGGGACGGAGCGTGGAGGCCACGTGGCAACAGTACAGTGCCATGTATGGGTTCTTCAACAGATAGTAGTAGAGGTAGGCAATCTGAAGGTGGATCGCAGGGTTCCGCTGGTACTTGACTAGCGCTTCGCTTATCAGCACGATCACGAACTGGTACCAGAGTGCGGCGGCCTTCTTGTATTTTCGCATGAAAAAGGCCGTGCTCCGCGTCATTATGTGCTTCCGCATGATGCTCTCCGTGCCTGCGTTCACGCGACCGTACTTCTTGTGCATAAAGGTTTTGAGCTGGCCGCAAACGCAGCTGGGACTGTCGCAGGTCTGACGATGGTTGACGTAGACGGCGGAGAGACGCATGAAGTGCTTGCTCGATTCCGGATCCCGCACCGCCTCCACCAGCGTCCATATGTACTGTTCCAGGTCCCCCACTCGCTGCTGCTGTCCCGGCAGGCTGCTCATCATCATGCTGTCCTCCTTGTAGGACCGGAGGAACTCCACACAGGGGTAGAAGACAGGACTGATCACGATGCCCACATAGAACATCGTCTCCGACTTATCGATATAAGTCATGACACAGACGATCACGCTCCCGACGAGCAGAACCGTCTCTTGCAGCGTATTGAGGATCCTCCCCAGTCTCAGTCTCTCTCCACCCTGGGCCACGCGAACCGCCACCATGGTCAGAAAGAGCAGCGCGAATATCGCCACCGCAACCATCTGCAGCGTCGCCCCTTCGTCGAGGCTGACGAAGAACGCGATCGCCAGCTTCGTTATGTAGCGAAGATACAGGGTGTAAGCGTTGTAGGATGCGGCGGGAGTGCGGGACGCGGGTCCGGAGTCAGAGCAGAAGAACAGTGAGATAGTCATGGAAAAGACTAGGCACAGCTCTCCCACTGCGGCGAACACAAAGCAGACTATGTGTCCGGTGTCGAAACAGCGGTTGAATCCCTCGCAGGCAAATACGTTGCTCAGAAGCACCTGGAAGGGCAGCAGGAGGACGCACTCGAAAAAGCTGAAGTAAATCGCCGCAACGTGGACCATCAGCTGAATCACATATGGTGTCTTCATCCTTGTCACTTTACTCGGCATCAGCAACACAATTATGCCCTGCATCGTCGTTATTAGAATGATGACCACGATCGCAATCACGGTGAGATACATGCCGACGCTGGAGTCGCGGACCGGCCCCGCGAGAGTGAAGATTAGGAAGAAGGAGCGGAGATTATCGGCGGCCGTGGAGTTGTCGAAGATCTTGTAGCTCAGCGAGAAGAGACAGGCGAGGAACTGGAAGAACTCGACCAGCTTGAGGAGGCCGAGGAAGAAGGGGTGGGACACCAGGCAGTCGATTTGCTCAGAACAGTACATGAATAGCTTGTGGGTGATCGCTCGTGACTTTTCCTCCATTTTATTTTTGTTTAGTTCTCACCTGGTCGCTAGGTTGATCGGCTGTTGCGATTAAAAGAAAAGCCCCAATTATGACGCAGATTACGCAATATATAATTTTGCTACAATGCACAAAATATGAAAGAGGGAAGCTCTTACGCATGCGGCTCCTCAAGCTTGTTGCGCACCTGGCGAACCCTCGAAGCACATCGCATAGTGGAGATATCTTCCTCCATTCTCTCGACGCTGCCCACGATGTGCGCAATAAAGACAGAACGGCAGTTCCCGCCTAGTGCGTTCTTGAGCACGATGGTCACCATAGAGTTCCTGTAGGGTACAAAGGGATTCCCTTTAGCGAGTGCATATATCACCAAACCCAATGAGCTGAGCGACACGCTAAATATGGGATGTGGCCGGTCTGCAGCTGGAACCTTTTCGCTGGCCGAGAAGGTCGCAAATTGCAGGGACCGAACAGAAGTCGCTTTATTTGTTCTGGTTGTCAGCTCAAGCGAAAAGACGGAGGTGATGTATTGATCCTTTATTTGCTTGAAACGGGCAAGTCGAGCGATCATGTCCTTCCCCTTTGTGAGGAAGTAGAGGGCCTCCCCTGTACTTCCGACCACGAACTGCGACGCCTCTGTGCACTTTCCGAGCTGGTTGTTAAACCTAATTCGCTTCTGTGGAGTCTTCGACAGCATATCGTGCAGCCCTTCCTGAATCACTGCTACGAACTGGACCTTTATCGACGTGGTAACAGCCTCTGCCTGATCCTCCTCCTCCCTCAGCTTCCTAAACAAATCCTCAATCGCGCATTCCGCTACTCCCCGCTCCTTGGACCCAGCAGGATCTCCGTATGTGGTCTGAAATTTGTTAGTGTAGGACGGCCCGTAGCACATGACAGCGACATTTCTCCCGGAGAAAACGAAGCTGTCAATCTGTCCGGAGAGACTTTCGCTGTAGATCTCTTCAGGGGGCTCAGCACGGGAGAAAACGCGATCGAAGGTCACCGGCAGCCTTTGCCCGATCTGCAGCTGGTTTGCGGGCTGGGTCGGCAGCGCGAGCGACGTGCGGATTAAGACTTTTATGTTCTCGCCGAGTGGCATCATCTTTTCTATCTGAGAGGCTAGTTTGTTAGTTAATGGAACTGAAATTTTAGTCGTCCCGTCAGAACGGGCTCAGGGGTTTTGGGG
>QFZN01006902.1_pt1 | contig 11971 bp, 12 predicted proteins | sample 1740101 | NCBI WGS metagenome assembly QFZN01 (sample SAMN09210849, study PRJNA391713) | Ciliate metagenome, whole genome shotgun sequencing project. | isolation source: combination of 50 Heterometopus sp. ciliate cells from an enrichment culture... | host: Heterometopus sp. ...
CCCAAAACCCCAAAACCCCAACACCCCTGTGGCACCGCCTCTCGTACGATGCAATCAATACTAGCACCGTGCAAATACTCCCCGCAATAACTAACAAATAATAATACAAACGTAAGATTAGATCGTGAGAATGGAGAAGAAAGAGTATAACACAAACTCGTCGGCGACCTCTTCGCTGTAAAATGGCATGCGACTGGGGGTAGAATAAGGCGGGAATCTGAGGGACCGGACATGAGTGACCCTCGGGTGCAGCAACTCTACCAGATTATTCGTGCCGACTACATGCAGTCCATCAAGGTTGAGAACTACCGCGAGGTCAAGCAGGTGCCGCCGTTTCACCCATCTCGGCGTAGAGAGTTTGCTGTCCTATGCAGGCCTCCAATCCAATTTACGATCTCTCTGCTCTTCCAGCACAGCTGAGCGCTACAGATGCAGACAGTGCCGTGCCCATTTCTTACCCCGACATCTACGTGTGGATCTGCAACAAGAACCTCAGCAAGATTTCCCATCTAATAAAGACAATCTGGGACGGAACACCGGGCGGCGACTTGCTGGAACAGAAGACGCTGAATGACTTCGTAAGGGAGTATACGCGATTTCTGACGGAGAAGTTTCGGAAGTACAAGCGGAAGCTGCGGTTCGCACAGCAGTTTGTACTTTCACTTACTGAATGCACGATGGTAGCACGAGATATGCAAGGCGCTGCAGGCGAGCTTGATAGAGAGCGGCGGCGACAGGGGATCCGGCCCTGCCGAGGTCAAGTCTGACCAGATGTACAACTTCACGGTCGAGAACATCCGCCTCTCCAAGGCCGATCTCACCCACACCTTCGACGGCACTTCTCTTGGCTATAAGGCGGTGATATATTTCCAGCAGAAGCAGGTCATGGAAACATCGCGGAGGGAGGTCTCCGGCGACTCCATCAGTTGGGACGAAGGCTTCGAAATGTATTCGTTTTCCCATCCGACGCATGAAACTAGGGTCATCCCACTGGGTTGTGGACTGCTGGAGGTAAAGCTGTACGAAGACCTCGTGCCGTCGAGCGACCCGCGCGGCTGCGTAGTTTCGTTTCGCCCGACCCACGGTGTAGAGAGGCAAATACGCCGGGACCGCCCGCGTCGACCTGTTCCGCGAGGTGCTTTATGCTAAGGACAGCCAGAGCGAAGAACGCAAGGCAGGGGCAGGCGGGGAGGAGAAGTTTCGAGTCACTATTGTATAATACGATGGAAGGCAAGGAAGCGGTAGAAAATCCCGGTGACGGGGGCGGACGCGAAAGTAGGGAAGGCGAGGATATGCATGAGCGTGGAGACGGACGCACAATATTTCCGCGTCCGACGGAGTCTCCTCACCATGAGGCAAGAGCTGCTTCAGCAGAGCACCGACAAGGAAATCCAGCAGATCAGCGTCATCCAGAATGAGCTCCAGCAGCTCACCGGTATTGTTAGCACAAATCTACGGGACGTAGCGCCGTTTTGCCAGATCTCGTTCAATGAAAATGAGATTGTGGTTGTGGAAGGGAAGGAGGCGGCGGAGAAGGGCAAGGAGGGCACGGCGAACTGCGCGGCGTCCAGCTGTCTGTTACTGTAATATAGTTATTGTGACAGTTCGAGCAGGGCGAGATTAAAATAATGCGCGTTATTTATGTCGCCGCTCTTGCTTCAGCATGCAGGCACAACCGAATTAACGGATCGATGTTAATCGCACCTTCTGGCGCAATACGAAAATAGAGTGAGATTATCAGTGGTGATCAGGCCTTAGTTGATGAGACCAACTTCGGCATTGGCAGGATTAGTGGGGTCGGTGGGACCGTCGGGATCAGAAACGACGGGCGGTTTCTGGCAACGCTTGTAGACAAGGAGGGCGGCCACCACGAGAATGGATAAGGCGGTTATGGCAAGGAATATGGCGAAGCCGGCACCGTTTTCCGTCTCCTCCGCCTTCTTAGCTGAGAACCAGTACTCCGGGTCCAATATTGCTTTCACGCACTCGCTGTTGTTCGCGTATAACTCCCAGTGCAGTCTTCTGTATTGAACCATGAGGGCCTTGTGGAACTCCGACGGCATCTGATCAATGGAGTTGTATAAGCACAGCGGTCCCTTGGCCCCGCCCACGTGACATCTCACTGCACCGTTCGTTGAGAGAGCCTTAGCGTACGCAGCGTAGGACGGCATGTACTCGATATCGCCCACTCCCGGCCTACAGAAGGAAAGGTTGCCGTCTGTCCTTCCACACAGACACGGCCCGGTCGCGTGGTCGCCTTTATCGTTGTAATATTCGCAGTTCGTCCTGCTCCCGGTGCAAGTCAGCGGACCGTATTTCGGATCGATCTCAGCCGTGCTGTTGTACCTCAGCTTCAGTCCTGGCGCGCACGTTTTGTTCGCGCCAATGTATAGGCTCTTGCAGGCATCGACGTTGGTCGCGGGCTGGCCGTCTTCGAGGGAGCCGATTTCTACGCAAGTCTTGTTGTTGCACACCAGCGCTGCGTCGCACTTGTCCGTCGTGCAGTTGCCGTCCTTGGCCAGCGTCCCCACACACATTTTGTTCTTGCAATAGAGTCCGGCGTCACAGTCAAAATCGTCGGCGCAGGTCTGATTGGCGGGCTTGCCGCCACAATGATGATTCTTGCAACCCCCGCGGACGCACTCAGCGTCGTTGCGACAGTACTCGCCCGGGTTCATCTTTCCCGTGGTGTAGTGGTCCGAGCAGATGTCGCTCGTGGTGAAGTTCCCGTGGTAGTCGCAAATCTTCATTTCTCCTTTGCACACGCGCAGGTCGTAGTTGTCGTAGTCTTTATTATGCTTGGAGATGGCGCAACGCCCGTCTGCCATGTTGTCCACGCACTTGTATACGTTGCACTGCGAGGCGAGGACTGCGACGAAGAGCGCCAGAAAGATCGTGGCTGATGTTGTTCCCATTCTTGGAAGCGGTATCAATATTAATAATATAAGAGGATAAGGAATTGCAGACCTATCCAACATATAATCAGAGTGGAGAAATATAAAGAATTGTATCGTGGGCCCGCCCATCCATGCCGCGTTTTGAACCATCATCGATGCATAGCGCTCATCTGCGGATCGGGTCGCGGTGAAACAAAAGTGTGTTATAAAATTGATACTTCTGCTCTGCTGATTACTCACGCCCTACGACGTGTCCGCCAGCGGGAAGTGCCGCCGCGTCATCAGCTCCAGGATCTGCTGCTGTTCCTTCCTGATTTCCTCCAGGTAATCCTATTCGCGCATTGCTATCTTCGCATACGCGTTTGTTAAGCCAGAGCGGATCTTTCAGCCAGTAGGCCCGATTAGTGATCTGGGACAGGTTGCTGACTATCCCCTCGGTGAGCGCCTGCATCTCCGCCACCTGCGCCATAATCTTCTCCCTCTCCTCACTATTGCCCACCGCCGAACTCTGCAGCCGCGAGAGACAGTACTCGTAGTAAACATCCCGCTTGACCACCCTGCGGAAAAACGTCACCAGCTCCTTCCGCAGTCCCATCAGGTCCTTACACGCCTCTACCAGTCCGCCCGCGCTCTCCGGGCTCACGGTTGGATATCGTTGGTCCATGTCCACAAATAGGCTAGGATTCATCACTTCCTCCGCGATCCTCCTGATCGTGTTCTTCGCCTTCTCCCAGAGGTGCTGGCACAAGTTTTCCTCAATCTCGTCCTTTGCGAGCATAGTCGAAACGTAGGCCAGTTCCGACTCGTAGAAAACCGATGGATCGCCCTCAGAGTTGAACTCCGGGCTTTCCTTCATAGCAGCCCTGTAGACCGCAGAGTCGGCCCAGTCGAGGTGCGTTTCTCTTCTCATGCTTCCCTTGAGAGTGAAGACCCGCCTGAGCCTCTTCGGGGGCTGCCTCTGCGCCGCCGAAACAGTGGACTCGACCGTGGTGTTCATCACCTTGCTGCGGTTCCTTCGCAGCTTGACGTGGATCAGTTCGGCCACCTTTCCGCGGTCGGTCCTGGGCGGAGACTTGTCGCGGCCCGCCTTAAACACGAAGCTTGGGTCCCACGCTGGCTTCCGGATGAGCTCAAAGTACCCGCCCCGGCCCTTGGTTCGTCGACCCGTCTTGCCGTAAACTTGCGCGCAGCGGTCCAGGCTGAGTTCGCCGTTGGTGCACACCGGACTCAGTCTTCTGTCACTCGAGCAGTTGTGCATCGTCCTTAGCATGGACTTGGAGTGAACCCTGCGGTTGGAATCTCTAGCCTCCTTCCAGCTCCGGGCGGTCTCGAGGAAGCCCTTCTGTTGCTCTCGGCCCGCGACACCTTTTCTCTCTACTGCACACCCTCGCTCCTCGGGATTACCCTCCGGCAAGCCTCTGTTCCAGTCCGTCTCCTGTCTTCCCTATCGTTGATATAGCACAAATCAGATTAAAAATACAAGACGCACGATTTGCGGAGGCGATGGCCTGAGGCAAGATTTGCTGCGTCTCGGCTTCTGGATCTGAACTGCGGGGAGGCCGTGAACTGGCTGCTTTCTCTGCGATTTCACAACCGTCCGGGACACCGGCTTGGTCCCGGCGCGCCGGGGGAGCGGCGAGAGTTTGTTACGAGTATCCTTTAGTCCCCCAGCAGGGACGAGAGGACGAAGTTTGCGGCGTGGCTCGAGCTGCGGAGGGGTCGGTTGCTGCTGGTCCCAGGGAAGCGCCGACTCTTCTGATTTCAGCAGGTTGTATGAGTTGCGGGCCGTGGAAGCGGGTGGCTCCTCCGTCCGAGGCTCTTCTTCCTTGTCCGAGTTCGAGGCCTCGACCTCTACCGGCTGGGGCTCAATGCGAGAACGGGAGTCGTCCGCAGCCAAGCCAGCTTTTTTCGCGGCCGCTTCCTCCTTGTATTTCCTGATGATACGAAGCACGCCTTCTGGCAATATGCCCGGGACCGGAAGCGTCCTGTACTTTGGCACCCGGATTTTGACCTCCCGAGCCCCAGCCGCTTCCGTCCTGTACTTGGTCTCAGCCACGATCTCCTCGACCTTGGCCTTTGCCCGCTGCGTCACGCCCTCTGCGACCCGGCGATGCGCCTCGACTATCAGCTCAATGCAGCGCGACGGGGCCTTTCCAGATGGAGTTTCCTTCCGTTCCTCCGCCGGCGGGAAGTTCCCGGTTCGGTAGCCGGCGCTGGATAATTCTGAGGAAGCTGGCTTCGAATCTTCCAGCACGCTGGCTATGTCCGCATTCTTTTCCGGAGACCTGCAATCTTGCATCTTCTGCATGTGTAGGATCGGCTCTTCAGGCGGGGGAATAGGAGCAACATCGAAGCTGGCCTGCGGGACCGAGTCATATCTTGCCCTGATCCCTCGGGTCTCGTTCTCAGGCTTGGGAGTTTCCTGGCGGGGGAGGAGGACCGATGCAGCTGTCGTGGGCTCTGGCACGGCTGTCTGCGTCTCAGCGACCGCGGTTCGTTTCTCTGGAAGGGACACCGATTGTTTGATGTCGCGTACCGGAGTGGGGACAGCATCGGACTCCTCAAGCTCGATTTGCACGCGTTCCCAGCAGGACCTCCATGTATTAATAGCGAGAGATTCGAGCATGGTCTCCTCCGAGTCGGAGATGACCGCTTTTGTAGATTTCGCGATGCCTTCGCCCTCCTGTCCGTTTATAGCCCCCTAGCCCGAGGTCAGTATACGCGATAACGAATACGGGCGTTGAACACTTTAGTGGAGAATCGTATTGATCCTCGGAAACGAGCTCCAGCCGAAGATTGAGCACGGGATATTCCTCATCGGACTCGTACTCCATGTCGAAATGTGCCACCAGCACGAAGGAGTCGCTGCTGCCAGTCGGTTCTGTGGTCAGTTGTGTACCCGGATTCATGTTCAACTAATGGTGTCGTTATATAATCTTAAAACAACTTATTGCAATAATAGGATATCGCCCAAAAATGACGCCACTCGGTGCACACATTCGCTCTGAGCCTCATCAAATGCGCAGTAGTCTTGATTCTTCTATAACTTTAATCGATGAATAGGATGATGATACCATTCCGGTCCCCAGCGCGGGTCACCTTCGCACGGGAGGCTGCAGGAAAGCTTCCCTCCGTGTCGCCCACTCTTGCGGTCATCCTTGCTCATGAGGATGGGCATACTGTTCCCTGGCTCCAGCCCTACCTCGCGAACAAGTCCATCGCGGAAGATCTCAAGAAGGGCAAACTAGTCTGGGTCTACCCGAATGGTTCCGCGGAAGACGTGCAGCGACTCCTGTTGGTCCCAGCGAGAGAGAAGCGCGTGGGGGACAATCTCAGCAGAGTCAACGCACTGCGGAAGGCCGGACGCAACGCTATCACCGCATTGAATTCTCGCGGTGTTCGCGAAGCCGCCCTCGCCTTCTCTGGTCCCTTCTCCGCCGTCGAGATCGGAAAGTGCACGAACGCTGCTCTGCTGGCCAACTTCAAAGCCACCAAGCAGACTGCAACTGAAGATGCTGCCTCCTCCCTCGAGGGCATAGCAGTTTGTCTCAACGAGGAGCTGTACAATTCTGGAATCTCGGACATCGGCTATTGGATCGAGCTTGCCAATAGCACGATCCTTGCGAGGAATCTGCTCAACCAATCGCCCAGTCTGGCCACCCCTGCCTGGATTCACGAACAGGCCGGAGTCATTGTGGGGGAGAGAGACAGGAGATTGGAGCTCAGAGCGATCGTGGGCAAAGAACTCGAAGAGAAAGGCTACGGCTGCATCTACGCCGTAGGCAAGGGTGCAGCCGTGTCCCCGCGACTAGTCTCGCTCTGCTATAAGGGGAGCAAGACCGCAGGGATCTCGCTAGGATTCGTGGGCAAAGGACTCACCTTCGACACCGGTGGGCTGAATCTCAAGGGCTCAGGAAACATCGAGGATATGCACTTGGACAAGAGTGGAGCATGTGCGGTGCTGGCGGCGATGAGCTGCATATCCGCACTCAGACTGCCCATCAACGTGGTGGGCTGTCTAGCATTGGCGGAGAACGCGATCGGCCGGAACAGCTACAAGCCCAGCGACGTGCTGACCGCGCACAACGGGAAGACTGTTGAGGTCACAGACACAGATGCCGAGGGCAGATTGTGCCTTGCCGACGCCTTGTGCCATGTCCAGAGCTATTACAAACCGGATATCCTGGTCGATGTGGCAACGTTGACTGGGGCATGCAGGGTGGCCTTGGGGGATAAGACAGCCGGATTGTTCTCGAACAATGAGGAGCTTGCCAAGAGGGTTCTAGGACTGGGACAGGAGGTGGGCGAGCCCTTCTGGCGGCTGCCCATCCTGGAGGAACATGTTGAGGCCATGAAGGGAAGAGTGGCAGACCTGAAGAACTACGGGAACCGGTACGGCGGGGCGTGCACGGCGGCGGCCTTCCTGCAGGAATTTATAAATAAGGACTCAAAGTGGGCGCACCTGGACATCCTGGGCCCGGCGATCCAGAGCTCCTCGAAGTCAAAGATGTCGAACGGCACCGGCTTCGGCACGCAGGTGCTCGTGCATCTCGCTAAGTCGCTTTGTGGGGGCAAATAATCACGTGACTATCACTCATCTGCGCGATGATTTGCGTGAGGTCCAAATATTCGTAGGTCGAGAACGCAACCCGCACTTTAAAATAATAATTTGCTTCTCGTTTAAATGGAGTTAGACAACGAGGAAGACTTCGGCGAGAAAGAGACCTTGCTCCAAGACATCATCGACTACCAGAAAGCCTTCGTTAAGCCAAGTCTGCGCTCGACTCTCCGCGTAGCGTTGAGCAGCCCGGCAGTGACGTTCATTCTGGACCTTTTCAACATGATAGTGAGCTACATACTGCTTGTCCAGCGGATAACGTTTACATATTACCAGCAGAATGTGATCGACAACATCGTGTGGCAGATCATCATCCACTGCACTCTCCTCGTCGAGTACCTTACCCGTCTCTATGCTGACAAGTACACCTTGAAGTACATGTTATCGATGGACGGGATCATATCGGTGACAACCACTGTCCCGTACCTGATCGCGTATGCCGCCCTGGAGAGCGAAACGGCTGTGATGGTAGTCATATTCCACCACTGCGACGTCCTCCGTCTCCGGTTTGCGGAAAACATCTTCAAGTACATCGAGTCGGAACTGCCTCGCGAGCTGGGAAGGATTGTGCTGGACGTGTTCTCGTTCATCATCATCGTTACAATCGTCATGCACACGATATTCAGCATAAACACAAACAATGAGTATACGGGAGACATCCAGCTGCACGAGACCTTCTTCTTTATCATGATCACAGTCGGCATCATCGGCTACTACTCCGACTGCGCAACCACCGTTTCCCGCATAGCCATCACCTTCGTCATTATCCTGACGATAATAACGATCCCGCCAAAGTGCAGCAGCCTGATGGCGCTGCTGAGCTCCAAGCTGGTGTACACGCGGCGGAGATATAGCAAGATCAAGAACGTCTCGCACATCATCATCACCGGCAGCGTGAGCACCACCTCGACCAAGGACGTTCTCACCGAGTTATTCCACGAGGACCACGGGATAGGGGAGAAGCATGCGGTGATACTCTCGCCCGAGATGCCTGACATGCTCATGGAAAACCTGCTGAACAGTCCAGAGCACCGTTCCACCGTTTACTACATTCAGGGGAACCCGCTGTCCGAGCGAGATCTCAAGCGTTGCCAGGCCGAAAAGGCCGCCGGTGTTCTCATTCTGTGCAACAAGCACGCCGCAGACCCGGCGAAGGAGGACGCGAAGACCCTTCTAAGGGCGATCGTGATAAAGAGGTTCCTGAAGGCGCACGACAACACAACGGTGCGGGTGTGCATCCAGCTGCTCAAGCCTGAGAGCATCTCCCAGTACCATCTCTCGCTCAAGAAGGACGCCAAGTTCGACCACATCACCTGCGTTGAGGCCATTAAGCTCAGTCTTCTAGCCAAGAGCTGCCTGTGTCCCGGGCTGGTGGTCATGATTGCCGGCCTCATCTCCTCGAAAAGCGCCACGTCCGCCGCCATCCAGGATGCCTATCTGGAGGACTACATCAACTGCCAAGGATACGAGATATACAGGATCGACATACCGCAGCAGCTGAGAGGACTGCGGTTCAACAAGGTGGCGATAGACCTGTACAAGAAGCACCGGGCGATCCTCTTCGCGCTGGAGGCATGATCGTGCTTTTGACCAAAGTAGGAGGGGAAGACGAACGAGAAGCTGGTGGTGGTGCCGAACCCGGGGGATCAGTTCATCCGCGACTATCCCATAGTTCGGGGGTATATCATTGCCGAGAGTCGCGAGGTCACCGACAAAATACTAAAGGAATACGGCTTCGTAACCTCCCGCCAGCCATCCCGTAGGTCAGCGAGATCCCATCTATACCGCGACCAATCGAGGGGAACAAGGTGGTCCCCGTCGAGTTCGACACGCTTCCTCCCACCGACGGCAAAAACCCCACCGTCAAGCCCCCGACCGAGGCCGAACGGGAGGATTCTTCCACCGAGGTCAGCAAAGAATATGGCATGTCCAACGAACAGTATTGCCTCGCCCCGCGATCCCGGATAGACAGCTTCTTGACCAGTGCTACATCACGCCGAAACCTGTGCCACTGAAGAGCGTAACGTTTCCGTCGCTGGAGAACTCGCAGCTGGCGGCAAAGCACATCATTGTGTGCGGGATGGTGTCGAGTCTGACCTACTTCGTTATCCCCCTAAGAGCGAAGATCCTCAAGGACCTGCAGCCGATCGTCATCCTGCACACTGAAGAGCCCAGCGACGCCCAGTGGAACTCCATCTCCATGTTCCCCCAGATTTACTTCGTGAAAGGCTCTGCCCTCAACATGAGCGACCTGTCTCGTGTGAATATCAAGCAGGCGAAGAAGGTGGTCATACTGAGTTCGATCACAAAGTCGGAGGACGACAAGGTGAGGGAGGAGGTCGAGGAGGAGTCTGAGGACCATCCTGGGGAGGGCGAAAAGCTCAGCCGAAGCATGGAAGATCTGCTCGATGCCAGTTGCATCTTCATGTACAAGAACATAAAGAAGATGAGGAAGGACATAGAGGTCGTGACGGAGATCGTTTCGCCAGACAACATCGCCTTCCTTCAGTCCTGTCCCAAGGACTACACGAACATGAAGAAGTACGGATTCGACATCACCCCCACGTATGCGGGAGGAGAGGTGCTGCTGTCCTCGATTATGGACCGGCTATTGTGCCAGTCGTACTTTAACCCGGCGTACCTGACGGTGCTGAATCTGCTGCTGATCGGCAAGTCGCAGCTCAAGACGGCCAGCGAGCACACCGCCATGTCAAGTCTATACCAGATCCCCATTCCCAACATGCCGGACAATCGCTATTCCACGCTATTTGAGACCTTGGCAATGGGCAAGAAGATCATCCCGCTCGCCCTTTACCGGAAGAACACTGACAGCGACAAGCGGCAGTTCTCTTATGTCTGCACGAACCCGCCGCAGGACACCATACTGCGCAAGGACGACCAGGTCATCGTGCTGGCCAACGAAGGGTCGGAGCGTTCCCACGATATCTTCGAGTTCCCCGAACGCGCGGCTTCCATCAAAAAAGATCTGGGCGACGACATGATCCCCCTCATCAAGATCAAGGAGCTCAACGAACACAAGGCGAATCAGGAGAAGATAGAGGAGATTGAGAAACTGTACAACCGGATAGAGAAGAACATCGACGAGCTGAAGACGCTGAACGAGCGGATGGGCCGGCTGAGACAAGACATTGCCTCAAGCATCAAGGAGTCCATCGCCGCTGAATTAAAACAAATCTATGCCGCACACTAAATAATAAATACTATCCAAGGGCAAAATCTGTTCGGTATATTGGGATGTAAGCCGTTCGTACTGTGATAAAACGATCAATACATTTGTCAATAAGTCTACTTTGACTGACTGCTGAAGTATTTGTATGCCCTAGAGTAAGTCTCGGGGGAGTAACGGTCGGCCTTGCCGGTGGCTCGCTTGTTCCTGAGTCCAGGCCTGTCGCTGTGCGCCGACGCCTCCTTCTCGCACTTGTCGAAACATCTCGCCAGGTGCTTCTCCAGGTCTTTCGCTCCGATCCTGTGTCCGCAATATGGGCACCGCGAGTACTCATCAGCTGCCACCCCTCTGGAGGAGTGTTGCTGCTTCTTTCTCCCTGCCCCTGCCCTCGTCCCAGTCTCTGATCCTAGCGCGACCTTGCTTCCCCGCTGCGGCTTCTCAGTCCGAATGCTGTCGTCGGCAGAGCTCTCCGCAGTTTTCCGTTTGCACGAGGGGAACCCCTTCGGACGGCACAGTGCCTGGGGCGGCGCTGGGGGAAGAAGCGCGATTTCGCCCTCCGCCATCTCCACCGGCTTTTTCTCAGGCACTGATAGCTGCTCCGTCACGGCCAGTGGCGCCGCTTCTGCCGTTTCCGCCCTTGCGTTTGAGGCAGTTGTAGACACGGTGGAAGGAGTCGAAGGATCCTCCTTCGCGCCGGCTTCTTTCGGCGGGCGCGGCTTGTGGCTGAATGCCATCCACAGTTCGTCAAGCATGGAGTGGCCGACGGAGTTTTCCTTGCGGGGCGGGACTGGACGGCCCCATAGTTCGGCCTGCTGTATCGATTGAGCAATGTCCTTAGCCATCTACAGCTTCAGTTTCAATCCGCGACTTGCCTGCGACTCCGTGCTGTTGAAGGTCATGACGGGGAGCTGGAAGGCGAAGACTAGTGGACGATTAGCTTCAATGGCACGCTGATACCGGGATCGCGGAAGGGCAGCTTGCGGAAACTCGGCGGGACCAGCTTTGGACGGAGACCGGTGACTCGCGCGCGGAGGCCCGCCAGTCTTCGCGCCAGCTCGTTGGCACTGCTTGTTTCCATCTTTCTTCTTCGTATAATATATTTCGTTAGCTTTACGGGACGAGGCGCCGGTGGAGACTTTTGTATATGCTTATAATGCAACTCGCCCATGCTGCGGATGGTGCCCGCTTACATGGCAGATTATTTCGTCGCATTGTGTCTCGCAGCAGACACGACTCAGAGCGAGGGGTTTTGGGGTTTTGGGGTGTTGG
>QFZN01006914.1_pt1 | contig 11951 bp, 7 predicted proteins | sample 1740101 | NCBI WGS metagenome assembly QFZN01 (sample SAMN09210849, study PRJNA391713) | Ciliate metagenome, whole genome shotgun sequencing project. | isolation source: combination of 50 Heterometopus sp. ciliate cells from an enrichment culture... | host: Heterometopus sp. ...
CCTTAGTAGCAAACACGAACAGAAAGTATTATTGGTTCGCTATCCTGGCTTACGTCTGGCTGTTCTTGTGTCCTTTCCTTTGGATCGGGGGCGAGATCAGCCCGATCGGATCGTTCCCCACCCTTATGTTCACAGCCTTCCGCTTAACCGTGCCGACGCTCGCCGCTATGGCCGCGGGCTTGCCGAGGCTTTTCTTGATGATTTCGCCCACATCTGCAGCGACCTCGGGCGGCGACTTCTTGGCCCCCTGCGGCGACCTCACCGGCTGCTCCTGCGACCCCGCCTCGCCCTCCTGCGCCAACGACTCGTAGTTCTGCGACAGCAGACTTTTGACCTTCGAACTGTTGTTTCCGAATCCCGCATCCCCCAGGCCGCTGAGGTAGTCATCGAACCGCTTCATGTATCTTTCGTGGAAGCTGGCGGAAACGTCGCTCTTTTCGCGCATCTTCTTGCCCCTCGGCGTGATCTGTGGCAGCAGTCCGCGCTTGTTCGGCTCTTCGGGCTCCTCCGCGTCCTTTTCCTCTGTCTCGGGCTCGGCTTCTTCTGCACTAGGCTCCGGTTCCAGTTCCGCATCCTCATTTTCGTCTTGGGCCTCAGCGATGTCGAGTTGTTCCATCTTTTCCAGCTGCTTCTGCTGTTCCTCGTTCTTGCGGTCGGCGAAGGTGGTGATGAACCGGGTGCGCAGCTCGTTGGCCTTCTTCATCTTCGAGAGCAGGCGTTTCATCCTCAGCACGTCCTTGGTCTTCGCCTGCATCTCGGCGTGGTGCCCCCTGATCATCTCCTTCATCACTTTCAGTTCCTTGTCCTTCTCTGCAAGCTTGGCAGTGACATCAGCGGCTAACGACTTGTTGAGCTGCCGGATCTTCAGCTGGGAATCGTGCAGCTGGTTCTTCTTCTCTTCCAGCTGTCGCACCATCTTTCCGAAGTAGTTCTCACGTTTCTGCACTTCAGCGTCCTTCTGCTGCAGGGCAACGTCCAGCTGTTCCAACGTTTCCGCCTGCTTGGATATCTGGGCCTCTCGAACCTTGACGGTGGCCTGAAGCTGCTTGCACTGCGTGATGAGCACCTCGATTTCGCCCTTCATTTCCTCCTGCGTCTTTTCGAGGAGGTCAACCTTGTCCCGCAGCATTTCGGTGCTGCCCTCCTCCCTCTGGGACCGTTCCTCCGCACCTCTTCTCTCAGCCTCCAGCTTCGCATTCCGCACCTCCAGGTCCCGGTTCGCGTTCTCCAGCCGGTCCACCACCGCGTTTCTCTCTTCCAGTCTGACGTCGCGAACCCGGAGCTCCTCCCCTGCCTGTGCCAGCCGTTTGTTCATCTACATCGCGGAGTTGTGTGAAGATGGTACATCAAGCTCCGCAACCTTGATGGAGTCGCATTGGAGGGCCAGCTGCTGGGCCAGCGCCTGCGTCTGTGCTTGTGCGGACTCACATTGCGCGTCAGAGTCCTCGGCACGTTTTCTCGCCCGCTCAAGCTCGCGCCGAAGGATTTCCAGCGCAGCCGCATGCTGTTTCTCCTTCTCCGAATCCATCTCATCATCCACGGGGAGAAGGTCGATTCGCAGCTGGACTGGACAGTAGTCGTCCTGGGAGGGGGCGAGGTCGCGGAGTCGTCCAATCTCTTTCATTTTGGCATCGAGTTCACGTTCCATGTCGCCGATGCGTTCCTTCATGTCGGTGATGAAGATCTGCTGTCCGCTTTTCTCCTCGGTTGTGCGCTTGAGGGCGGCAATCTGGGACTGGTACCCGGCAAGGCTGGATTGGCTTTCAGCCCGCTGCCGCTTCAGTTCGGCGGAAAGGGCCTCGATCTGCTTGTAGGCTGAGTCTGCGGCCTACGGCATGATGATTCTAGCGGAATAGTACGTCCTTAGCCTTTTGCTCAGAAGCCCTCAAGGCATCGGTAGTCTCCTTCAGCTTGGCGCTCGCGGCGAGCTACTCGCGAACAATAATGCACTGCGAAAATGCCTCAGCGGCCCGGAGCTGCTCGTTAGCTTTCTTTAGCTCCTCGATGACCGGAATGCTGTGGGCCTCGGCCTCCTTTATCCTATCCCAGAATGGGAGCTGCGTGTATACCTTGCGTCGAGCTCCGCGAGTCGTTTCGTCTTCCCCTCGATCTCGGCCTCCCTCTTCCTGAGCAACTATAATCGTTTGTTCTCATCGCGCAACCTCTTCGGAGGTGGCAAAGGTTTTCTGCTTGGCGTCGGCCTCGTCCCTCAGGGAAGCAAGCCGCCTCTGCAGCTCGTCCTGCTCCTTCCGCAGCGTTTCGGTCTTTATCTGCTGAACGTTGGCGTCATGCAGCTGGGCCTCGAGCTGGCGTTCCTTTGCCTTGACATACTCGAGGCCGATTTCGAGCTTGTCGTTCTTCGCCTGCAACGTCTTCGCGGCATTTGCACTCTACGACTCGTTCGGGTCGGTTACGTCGTCCATCTCTCCCTGCGTGAGATTGCTTTCTTCTATATTTTATTGCGATCACTGTGCAACTGCGTTAATCAGCGCGCATAATGCGAAGGAAAAGTGACAATCGCACGTTACGTGACGTTGCAAGGGGAGCATAGTATGAACATGCAGAAAGCGTACTCGCAATATAACAGCAAGATCGAATGTAACTCGTGTACAATAACTAGCTAAGCACTAAATATAGACAGCGGGCATAACATGGATGCCTTTACCAAGAGTAACGAACTCGCTTATTCTAAGTCAGCAGCGTCGCCGCCTCCAATGAGCGCGACGAGCAGCGCCATGACCAGCACACCGATCTATAGCACAGTCTTGCACATCTGCTCCTTACCGCAGCCACCATCGCCCACCTGTAGCGGACAACGGAGCTCTGTGCCACCCTCAGCTCAGCCTGCAGCTCGCCCCTTCGCTTTCCCATCTGCTGGAGCTTCCACGCCGCACTCGGCTCTTTTCTGCACCGCTCCTCTCCTTCCGCGCGCTAGTTATTATAGATTATATCCTAGAGCATGATACCGACTGCTGTTCTAGGGCCTGAATCTCCCCCAGTTTTTCCTTCAGGCTCTCCAACTCCCGCTCGAGGACACGATTTTCCTCCTCTGAGAGACTCTCTGCGGCACGCAGCTGGACGACCTGCTCCGTCTTCTTGGCCAATCTCACGCCGAGCTCCCTCGTTTTCCGTGCGTTCCTACTGTTCTCCCAATATACCCTCGGTACCTGTTCTGCCGCTCCTTCACTTCACTCTCTTTTGCTCCAGCGGCCAGCGTGCGTCTGAGGCTCAGTTCAGCCGTCTTCGCTCCCAGAGTTTGTCTCAGTCTTGATTGTTCCTCACGTAACGCCTGGGCCTCCTTCTCCAGACGAGCGACCGTATTTTTATCGGCTGCGATCCGATCCGCAGACTGAGAATTTGTCGCATCCTCCGCCTGCAGCTGCCTATTAATTTTCTCCAACGTTCGCGCCGAGGACCGCTTTTCCCACTCCATCCGCTTCGTGGCAAACACGGCGGTTTTTAGCTGCTCGTCGAGGTCCTCCGCTCTGCTCTGCAGTTCTTCCTTCGACTTCCCGTAGAGGGCCTCGCGAACCGTGGGTTTCGGTTTTGTCTCAGAGACCTTCGGCTGCTTCCTCGCGGGGTCGTCTTCCCGCCCGAGCTTGCTCTACGAATATATGCTATGACCTGCCAGACATGCCTCGTCATCGCTGGAGTTGGAACCAGTGCTCTTCCTCTCGGGGACCGTCCTTTCGCCGACGAGTACTAGCGAGTCTGCGGAAAAGCAGTTCTCTGGAGACTCTACCATGGATTTGCGTGCGGAGAGAGCATACGAGGAGTTCCGTTGCGCGAAGGGACCGATGATTGGCAGCACTTGCAGTCGGATTTCTGTGTGGCCTGAGTACTGGCGGGAGAAGGCGGGCGGGAGGTCGGGGTTGGCGCCGACATGTTTGATAGGAGGGGCCTACTTGGTGGTTAGGTGGGTCCACGGTGAAGAGTACTTGGAGAAGAGACTGTCGCTATCGGTGGGGGAGGACTTGTTGGCCCGATGAGCGCACGTGGGGCCGGCGGACATGGCCAAGGCAGGGGCTGATTGGACTTCCATTGCTTTGTATCTGATGCAGAAATATATATCCTAAGTCGCTTTGCCCCTTTGAACTGTTCACTAAGACAATAATGGAGTGGCCGCTTATTTTATATCGAATAATGTGTTACAAATTCGCAGCCCTTCCCGCGCCGAGGTGACATCTAATCGAACAGTGCAGCGGCCAGAATGGAGAGAAGCAAATTCTAGAATTCAGGTTTAGACTGCGGACAGAAACTGGATATAAATAGCGAAGATACGAGGAAGGTATATCTTTGCAATTACAGTAACCGATCCACATGGAGATGGAAATGGTTCCTAACAAGGGATCGAGACGGGCACCCGGCAAGGCTGCCAAGGGCCTCAAGGCGAGCGGCGACTCGACCCTCGATGCCTTCGAGTCCTACATCCTTTCCGGCGGCAACGTCGAAGAAGGACTGAAGCACCTGGTGAAGGGGTCTGAGGAATACAACAGTCTCTTCTTCCTCGACCTCCTCAAACGTCAGGGCGCGAAGCTTAACGCACAGGAGGAGGCAGACCTGGAAAAGTATCTGAAGGAGTCCCAGAGCCCGATGGCCCGCAAACTGCGAGTCTGGTACGACTTCCTCCGCTACTCGCCCGAGAAGTCCAAGGCGCAGAAGGACGCGATCCTGGACGAGCTGAACCGGAAGTACCTCAGGCAGGGCTTCGACTTCCACAAGCCTGTGCTCTACGCCAAGCAGAACGTCGAGGAGGCCAAAGAGGCTCCGCGACTTGCCGAGGTTGACTGGCGCGCTGAACTCTCAAAGGTTTTTGACAAGCCCGATCTCATCCACAACGTCAGCATCAGCGGTCTTCGTCTTATCGATCCGATGGGGTTCAAGACGGTCAAAGACTTCATTGAGTTTATGAAGAAGTGCGGACAAGATGTGGTGACCCTGCCGCAGGAGCCCTTCTTCAAGCGTCTCAAGGTTGAGCTCGACCAATTCGACGAGTATCTTCTAAAGAACAATACGGATTTGGACGGGGACGTGCCCAAACTGCCCGGAAGACTGAGCAACGAGCAGCTGGAGCGTCTCATTGCCCTGGCTCCAAAAGTTCTGGACGACACCGACTTCTTCTCGTCCTACGTGGCAAAGAAGATGTACAAGGAGCTGGATGGGGCGGGAAGCGCTGCGCCGAACGCGGAGCGAAAGGCCAACCTGCAGAAGCTGCTGGAGGAGTCCGCGAAGTGGGCCGACAAGCATCCGGGCATGAGGAGCGTTATCATGCTCGAGCAGCTGTATCTGGGCGAAAAGATGGACGAGTGGTCGAAGACTCTGCTCATAGACTACCTCAAAGCGCCCTACAGAAGCTACAGGTGGATGCTAAAACAGGAGCACAAGGATAAGAACAAGATAAAGTGGGACAACGTGCTGAACCAGGCGCTGGCCCTGGCCTTTACGCTGCAGCAGGGGAAGTCGCTGGAAACGATGGACTCGGAACTGCTTGACCGGTACCTGATCCAGCTGCATCGTGCGGGTGCGAAGAAGGAGGATTTCGCGGAGGTGCTCGACCCGAAGTTCCTCTCAATGCACTGGGATGAAGTCAAGCTGGTTTCGGGGGAGCCGCTGGAGGTGCGGCCCAAGTGGGTTGATCGCGTGGAGGAGATCACCAAGGAGACCCGGCTGATCATTTGCCCCCACAACAAGTCTGAGTTCGCGGTGGGAGAGGAGCCTGCCATCGAGCTCGACCTCAAGAATGTCAATGCGCTCTCCATCAAGGTCTTCGAGGTCAACATCGAGGGCTACTACAGGCGCAACAAGATGCCATTTAACATTGACACGAACATGGACGGACTGACCCCGTCCTTCGAGCGGATCATGGAGTTCAAGAACCCCTCGTATCTCATCTTCAGAACTGCGGTCAAGTTCCCGGAGATCGCGGGCAAGGCTGGCGTTTTCCTGATCGACTTCAATGGCAACGGCCGCCACTCTCGCGCCGTGCTGAAGATTGGCTCCCTCTCATACGTCGCCATTCCTTCCATTCTCGGCCAGGAATACTACCTACTGGACTCGAAAATGAAGGTCTGCGTCCCGTCGAAGGAGACCGGGACCACTGGAATCCTGATAGAGGACGACCTCTTTGCGCCGGATGCAACCGGAAGAATAATCGTGCCCTACGTATTTGAGGACCGGAGCATGCCGGCAATACTGCTGCACAACAAGCTGGCTACGCTCGTGGAGCTGACCCGTCGCAAGGAACACTACACCATGAACTGTTCCTTTTTCCTCTTCCCCGAGTCAATGCTCATGGGCAACCAGGCGACCGTGGCAATCAGACCTTACCTCTACTTAAACGACTGTCCGGCTCCAGCCAGCCTGATAACCAAGGCCAAGTGCTCGGTCATTTTCACCAACTCGCAGAACGAGGTCCACGTGACGAAGACGTACGAAAATCTCACAGTGGGGGACAACGAGGAAACGAAGGTCACGTTTGAGGTACCGGCGAACATTTCGGAGGTGCGGATGGAGTTCTCGGGACTGGTGAGGAAGACGCTGGTGAACCAGCAGCAGACCCTTACTTCCAGCTACACGTTGCCCATCCAGACCCACAAGGACGACAGTCTCTACTTTGAGCTCTATCTGAGGAACAGTCCCAAGGACGGATACCAGATCTTGGTTCTGGGAAAGAACGGAGAGCCCATCTCGGACATCCCGCTGACCCTGCATTACTACTCGGACCTACAGAACAGCGAGGTGAGTCTGAAGGCGGCAAGCAGCAAGTCGGGGGCCGTGCAGCTAGGCTTCCTCCCATATGTGGCCCGCATTAGGGCCGAGGCCTACGTAGACTACGCCTCCTCTTCCCGCACCTGGATCCTTCCCTCTCCCAGCTTCGTCCGCTACCCGCCTCGCATCGATATCATTTCCGGCGAGGCCGTCACTCTTCCCAACGCTTTCCCCGAAGAGTCGCTGTTCCTGTTTCTCTACAATAAGTCGAGTCCGGTCGAAGACTGTGGAAAGTTTATGAAGCTGAAGCCGCAGCGGAAGGGAGAAGCTTGCGGGGAGATCACGATCGCCGGCCTTCACGAGGGCTCGTACCGACTCTGGGGCCCCACGGCTCTAGACATGAAGATCGTTGTTCACAGAGGAGAAGTGTGGCCGCTGAACAAGAAGTTCATAATGACTGCCGGAGCACTCATCGAGCGAAGCAACCTGCCGACGCTGCTTCCGCCCCCTGCGATCACTCTCGGGGAGAAGGGCGAGCTGACAATCCACGTGGGCAAGGGTGCGAGGACGCACCTGGTCCTGTTCAATTTCATCCCGGCGAACCTCAACATGCTCACGTGTGCCATGGTGTGCTGGACCGCCGTGCGCAACTGGAAAAATCCGATGCAACGTGCGAAGAACTACTACTTGTCCAACCAGGAGATGAACTCTGAGCTCCGCTACACCTTTGGTCGCAAGACCATGAAACGCTTCACCGGAAACATGCTTGAGAAGCCGCCACTGTTGATCCGCCGGAACTTCATGCAGATCTGCAAGTCGACGGGCGAACAATCAACTGCGGGCACCGCGTTCGAAGGAACCCTCGTGGAAGATCAAGCTGCACCGCCCAGTGTGGAGGGCTTCAGCTATCCTGCCCTGCCCTCCAGTGGCAACGATGACACTGCCTACTGGTACCAGAACTTCCTCAAGCACTCTCCTATGGCAATGTGGAACATGGTGGCCGACGAGACGGGGAACGTGCGGGCGCAGATCGACCCCGCCCTGCTGCGGGCGTACAGTGGAATGTACGTGGTTTCGCTGGGAAAAGAGGGCGTGAGTCACAGCTTCCGCTCACTCGACTGTGACGGAATCGAAAAGCGCGATCTCGCTCTCAGGACTCCTCTGGATGCAGCCAAGAGCTTCAGCGAGCTGAGAACGACGAAGTGCATTTTGAAGAACGAGTCGTATATATTCGATGACATAGCGAGTGCGGAGACACAGATAGTGGACTCGCTGGAGAAGGTGCTGGCGGTGCAGACGGAGCTGATCAAGAGCAAGGCGCTGGACAAGTTCCGCGACCTAGTGCACTGGAACTCCCTGCCCCGCAGCAAGAAGGTCTCGATCTTCAGCCAGTACTATTGCCACGAGATGAACCTGTTCATCAGCAAGAAGGACCCCGAGTTCTTCAAAACAGTGGTGCGTCCCTTCATCCAGAACAAGATGGAGAAGACCTTCATCGACCACTACCTGCTCCGGTCTGCGAAGGTCATGAAGAAGTACGCCACCCGCGTGGGTCTCTACGAAAAACTCAATTACCTCGAGAAGTCGCTCCTGGTAGAATTCGTGGCCACCGACGGCGACCTCGCTGTGGCCAAGGTTCTGGCACAGCGTCTGACCAACGAGCTCCTCCCCCACAAGATCAGCATTCAAGAACAACAGTTGGTCTTCGGGCTGATCCTGTCGCTCAATCTCGGGAAGTCGAAGGAAGGTAACGTATTCTGTGTGAGAATCCGGGATAGAACTGGGGGAGATGATGGAGGAGGAGAAGGCGGCTGCGGGCAGGGCCAAGTCGAAGAAGCAGCAGGTTGATACGGGCATGGTGATCTTCGTCAAGACGCTCACCGGCAAGACCATCACGATCGACGCCGAGCCTAGTGACACCATCGAGCAGGTCAAGTACAAGATCCAGGACAAGGAGGGCATCCCACCCGACCAGCAACGCATGATCTTTGCAGGAAAGCAGCTGGAGGACGGCAGGACCCTGTCCGAGTACAACATCCAGACTGAATCGACGCTAAACCTTGTTCTGCGGCTCCGCGGTGGGCCGGTACGATACCTCAGTGTAACACTGCTATATAGCCGCCAACGATGACGATGAGCCAGGATGCCGCTAAACTGCAAGAGACGGGCGAGACGAAGGAATTCGTGGAGACGCACTACTTCGGGGTGACGGGAACCGACTTCAGGGACCTCTCCAGTCCTGTGGAGTTCTGGGCCGAATATGCCCAGCACGTAGTCGATGACCAGACTGCCAAGCGCAGGACCCCCTTCATCTCCAGCAAGTTTGCTGATCAGATATCGACGGTGACCGATGTGTTGGGGATGCTGAGTCTTCTGGATCTGCCGGAAGATAGGGTGGAGCATGGGTTCAAGTCGCTCGAGGGGCGCAAGGCGGAGCTCAAGGCCGCCGGCAACCTCATTCTGTATCAGAAGGAGATTCGCGAGAGCAAGGTGAACATCAACAAGAACATCCAGGTCTCCCAGAAGTATATCGACATCGAATCAAACGAGGAGATGCTGACGGACGAGTTCCTGGTGAACAACCCGTATATGGCGCAGGTCATCTTCACGAACATATCGCCCAGCCAGCTGGACCTGGAGGCACTGACCCAGATTCCGGAGGGTGCCCTGCCCCTGGGCAACGCGTCATATCAGAAGTCCACTTTCTCCTCGGTCGCCAGCTACAGTTCCGGCAAGGTTTCCTACAAGTTCTACTTCCCCACTCCGGGCAAGTACAAGCACTTCCCCGCAAATATCTCCATCGGCGAAACCGTGGTTGCCTGCTCGCTTCCGGGGGCACTGAACGTGGTGGTGACCAGGACCAAGTTCAGCGAGGAGAGTTTCAAGGACGTTCTAGCCACTGGCAATAAGACAATGATACTGAATTTCCTGCGGGACAAGCCTGTGGAGTCGATCCCAGGCTTCGATTGGGCGCAGCTCAATTGGCTGCTCCTCGACCCAGACTTCTTCCTCTCTCTCGTCAAGCTTCTCCGTTCCCAGCACCGCTTCGTTCCTCAGGTCTGGGCCTTTGCGCTGCACCACAAGACGGATGAGATGCTGGTGAAAGAGTACCTGAACTCGCGGGACGACGTCAAGCGGCAGTGCGGCACATGGTTCAGATCTGAGCTGCTGCGGGTGAAAGGCTCGGACACCGGATACCGGCACCTGGAATACTACCCGCTGATCAACTCGCGGGCACACAACATCTCGGAAGGACAGTCCACCCTGGCGGTCCAGCCGCAGCTTTACAACACCTACAAGCAGTTCATTGTCTCCATCGCCGAGAAGCCAGCGCTCAAGGTCCAGGACAAGATGCGTCTTGTGCACTACCTGATTGCGCAGGAGCGGATAAAGGAGGCGCTTGGAGCGTTCGGGCACATAGACGGGGCGAAGGAGATCCCTGAGGAGGGGTTGCTGAGACTGCAGTACGACTACATGTCCGCGTATCTGGATCTGTTCGTGGGCGCCCCAGAGTTCAAGGTGGCGAGAAGGGTGGTGCCAAAGTACGTGAACTACTCGGTGGCGGGCTGGAGGCTGTTATTCCTGGATGTGCAGACACAGCTGAAGGAATACGACCTGAAGAAGTTCGAGGCGATAGAGGAGTCGAAGCAGCCGGAAGAGAAAGGACAGGTCCGCGAGCCTCAGCTCAACGCCACCCTCGAAGGCAAGGAGATCGTCCTCGACCACCTCAATCTCACCCACGTCCAGCTCCAGTACTACCTCATCGACATGGAGGCGTTGTTCTCCCGCGCCCCGTTCCTCACCGGCGGCACTGAATATTTCAGCTACGTGTACCCGTCGAAGGTGGAGACGATCCAGCTGGACCCGACCCAGAAGCTCACCAGAGTGCGAGTCAACCCTGAGTTCATCGGCAAGAATACCATCATCAACGTGGTTGGCGGACACATCGAGCGGTTGCTGAAGTTCTTCTCCGCCTCTCTCAAGGCTTACATACAGGAGAAGTACGGCGAACTGCAGTGCACCGACCTGGAGGGGAACATCCTGCCCGAGGTCTACGTCAAGGTTTACGCCCAGCACACCAACGGCACTATCAGCTTCTACAAGGATGGCTACACGGACATTCGCGGCCGCTTTGATTACCTGTCGCTGAACGCGTCGAAGCTGGAAACTGTGAGGAAGTTTGCGCTGCTGGTGATGAGCGACCGCTACGGAGCTTCGGCCCACGAGTGCAATCCGCCAGTGGTCAAGATCTCGACCGAGACCCAGCTTGAGGCTGTCAACTGGAGACTCAACCAGTACACCGAGGAAGAGGAAATGACGGACATTATGACCGAGTTGAAGGAGCTTAGCAAGGAGACCGCTCAGCCCATGAAAAAGAGCAAGAAGGCTCTGGCCTGGAAGAAGTGCTAAAGGCGGGATAACGTTAATAACCGACCTCTAATTTCGAATCGTGAATTGTTGTGCGCTGGGAGAAGTGACGTATTATGCGATTGCGGGCGAGGTCGTGGAAGATTATAGACCAGCAGAGGAATCCAAATTATTCTTGCTGTATAATAAGACGAGAATAAGGCTGACAGTCTTAGCCCTGCTGGTGCTGCTCGCAGCGCTGGCAATGGGCGCGTCCTACACGAAGGTCGCAATCAGATCGAAGTGCGGATGAGGTCTGGGGCGGGCCCACCCAATAGTACGTCTCCACTCTCTCAATCTCGATTAGGCTAAACAGTTTATGGACAACCACGCCAAGCGCTACGGCATCCCCATCATAGACGACCCGAACTCGCAGCCCACGTTCCTGTTCTACGGAGAAGACGGAAAGGTAGCGGAGGAAGTGAACTTCGCCACGCTCACGATCCAGCAGATCCAGGACATCCTGCGGGCCCACGGCTTCCTTCCGATGCACTAACGAGTCCATAAACTTGCGCCAGCTGTCCGCGCTCTATGTGACGGCCGAACAGGAAAGCGCGAGCTCTGTTCGGCCTGAAGCGGGCGCACATCTGGCCTTAGTTTATCATCCTTTACGCGATAATAACCAACAGCCGAGAATCTTTGTGTTGCGCAAACATCTTCTCCTTCGATATATTGGCCTAAGTCCATTTTAAGTTTGCCTGGCAACCGCTAATCAAGCAACAACAAAAATAGCAATGCATTCAACGCTGATGCTAATTGATTTTGTGTGTGCACTAGTGTTTGATTCTCTCATCTCTGATAGCCGCCGTGGGGTTTTGGGGTGTTGGGGTTTTGGG
>QFZN01006926.1_pt1 | contig 11941 bp, 7 predicted proteins | sample 1740101 | NCBI WGS metagenome assembly QFZN01 (sample SAMN09210849, study PRJNA391713) | Ciliate metagenome, whole genome shotgun sequencing project. | isolation source: combination of 50 Heterometopus sp. ciliate cells from an enrichment culture... | host: Heterometopus sp. ...
CACCCCAACACCCCAACACCCCATGCGAGACCATATCGTAGTCATGGGTCCCGCAGCCTATCAGGCGTGCACCATGAATGCCAGCATTCAAAGCTTGTTGTATTTAGTCATCGTCCTTGTATGACGAAAGCGATATCTTCGTGTGTGTTCTTAATAATACAGGAAATATGCTAGTCCTAGCGAGGATACCAGCTTACTAAACGCCTGTGTCCGCATTTTATTATTGTTTCAATGGAAAAGAAGCAAGATACAGCTCCAGTTGGACCCAAGGTCACGAGCTACACAGAACAGGAGGTCCCGAAGGAGAAGGGCGGCTTCGTTGCCTATCACAGCTTCGAGGCAGAAGAGCTGAACACGTTCCTTGCGTTCATCAACGATGTGCTAAAAGACGACGCTGACGTGAAGCCCTACCTGCCACTAGCCAACGAGGATGCACTCATCAAAGCCTGTGCCGACGGCATCCTCCTCTGCAAGCTCATCAATGCCGCCGTCCCCGGCACCATCGACGACCGAACAATAAATCACAAGTCGCCGCTGAACGTGTACCAAAAGACCGAGAACCTGCGATTGGCCATCAACGCCGCCGTGGGCATCGGCTGCAGGATCATCAACATCACCCCACAGTTCATCATGGAGGGCAAGCTCCACCTCATCATGGGCATGGTCTGGCAGATCATGCAGGTCTATCTCTTCAAGGAAATCAACCTCAAGACTGTTCCAGAAATTATCGTGCTGGCAGAGGCAGGCGAGAAGATGGAGGATATGCTCAAGCTCCCGTCCGAGAAAATCCTCGTTCGCTGGATCAACTATCACCTCAAGGCTGCCAAGCAGTCCACCGTTATAAAGGAGATCGGACCAGAACTGAAGGACTGCAAGACGTTCCTGTACCTGCTGAACCAACTGGACCCGGAGAAGTGCAGTCTGGCGGCGCTGTCGGAAGGCGAGGCGCTGAAGCGGGCTGCTGCCGTGGCCAAGTACGCCCAAGCTATTGGCGTCAAGTCCTTCCCCAACGCCAGCGCCCTCGTCCAGGGCAACGCCAAGCTCTACACCATCTTCTGTTGTCTAACCTTCAATGTGAACCACGGGCTCAAGATCTCGCAGGAGAAGAAGAAGGAGGTGGAGAAGGCCACTATGCTTGAGGACGCGAAGGGCGCCACGAAGGAGGAGCGCACATACCAGCTGTGGATGAACAGCATGGGACTGGAGACACCGGTGAACAACATTTACACCGACCTTAGGGACGGCCTCTCGATGATAAAGATCCTGAAGTCAATCTGGCCGGAAGTGCCGGAGGGAAGGTACGAGAAGACTCCGGGGACCAACCGCTTCAAGATGATTGCCAATGGCAACTACATCGTTGAGCATTGCAAGAAGCAGAAGCTGGTGCTGACTGGCATCGGCGGGATGGACATAGTCGACGGCAAGCCTACCCAGCTGCTCGGTCTTATATGGCAGCTGATGCGTGCGAACTATCTGCAGATAGTGGGCGGAAAGTCGGACGAAGAGCTGGTGGCCTGGGCAAACAAGATGGTCAACAAGCCGCCCGGGATAAAGAACTTCCGCGACCCCACCCTCAAGAACTCCAAGTTCCTCATCAATCTCCTCGCCGCTGTCGAGCCCGATATAGTCGACTGGAGTCTTGTTAAGGACGGGGCGAATGACGAGGAGATATCGCTCAACGCGAGATACTGCATCTCGATTGCCAGAAAGCTCGGCGCCAAGATCTTCCTCACCTGGGAGGACATCAAGACGGTACTTTTGCAATGACGACCAATCATAGGTGAACGGGAAGATGATCATGGTTTTCGTGGCCGCCATTATGAACCTGTTCAACGAGCGCGCCGCCGCCGCAGCCGCAGCCAAGGCGAAATAACATGCTCACTTGATTGGTTATTCCGTGTGTGTCGCGTTGGGTCCTGCCGCGGGTGGACGCTATCCAGAAATTTGAAACATAATAATGTGCATGTCTTAAGCAAACACCGGAATGGTGATCAACATATAAAACAGGTTAAGATGGCAGCAGGCATGAGAGTAGGAGGCCGATACCGGCTGGGGAAACGCATCGGCAGAGGCTCCTTCGGCGAAATCTTCGCGGGTAACTCGATTTCCTGATCCGTAGCCACCTGCATCGAATCCGAAGAGGAGGTCGCGATCAAGCTTGTAAAAAGCCAGATCATAACGAATGTGGGTAGGAGAAGGCGAACTCATCTTGTCCGCAGCTCCTCTACGAGTCTCGTGTGCTCAAGAGCATGGCCGGCGAACCGGGGATCCCGAGGATTCACTGGTGTGGGATGGAAGGCGACTATAACATAATGGTGATGGACTTGCTGGGCCCAAGTCTGGAGATGCTGTTCAATATGTGCAAATGCCGCTTCTCTCTCAAGACCACGCTCATGCTCGCGGAGCAGATGTTGGCCCGAATAGAGTTCGTCCACTCCCGATTCTACATCCACCGTGACGTCAAGCCTGACAACTTCCTCATGGGCCGCGGCGATAAAGCCAATATCGTTTATGTGATCGACTTCGGACTGGCGAAGCGGTACCGCGACCCCAAGTCGAAGCGACACATCCCATATGTGAGCGGAAAGAGTCTGACGGGGACAGCACGCTACGCCTCGATCAACACCCATCTGGGGGCGGAACAGAGTCGTCGCGACGACCTCGAGGGCCTCTGCTATGTAATGATATACTTCATGCGGGGGAGCCTGCCGTGGCAGGGACTGGGGGCCAAGAACAGGAACGACAAGTACCGCCGCATCATGGAGACCAAGGTGGGCACCTCCGCCGAGACCCTCTGCAAGGGCTTCCCGCGTATCGGACTTTTCCGCCGGAACTTTCTAGCCGAATTTCTGAAGCTGCTCAAGTACTGTCGCGGCCTCAAGTTCGAGGAGGACCCCAACTACATTTATATCAACGGTCTTCTAAAGGACGCATTCTCGAGAAACAAGTTCCGATGCGACCTGGAATTCGACTGGAACGTCCGCCCCAGACCAAAGCGAAATGCGAGCTACTCGAAGCGGCCGCAGCAGCAGATGGCACAGCAGAGAAAGACGCCGCCGCGGGCGCAGGGGGACCCGGACAGCGAGGAACGGTAAAGAGGTACGCTAACTCTGCTGAGAAAGGAGACGCGACTACAGACTGACGGCAACTCGAAGGCTGACAAGCCGTGTTCCTCTGTGCGGGGAAACCTTTGTCTCGCTGATGTGATCGAGGAAGATTCGGAGAGCAAAAAGTATAGTTAAGGCAATAAAAGTGCTTGTGTAGAAATGTGGTCCCGCTGCCGGCCGTGGCAGCCGCGGCGGAGCAGGGGAACGAAAATCGGAGGGCCGAGTCGGGCGGCAAGAGGCAGGTGGGGTCCGCCAAGAGCAAGTGCTGTTGTTTGCTGATGTAGCGATCGTTCTTAGTGTTGATATGCGAACTAAAATTCTCCTTAATTTTCTGCGGACTCCCCCGTCATCCTCCGAAAATGTTATAAAACTTATTGCGATATTGTGGAAGAAGAATAAGAAGTTGTTATTTTCTTACACACCATCAATCGTTGCTTTGTTACTTAAGAAAAACTATCAGAGAGTTAAGTTTACTTTTTATATTTTATAGCCCAACTCGCAGCTCGCTCCTGGCCGCGCGATTTCGCTCCGCAATCACATTTGCTTAAAACTACCGCTTCTCCGGATAATAATATTATGAAAATTTTAGTGATAAACGGCTACGTAAGAGGAAAGCACCCGAAGACTCGCTTCTCGGTCTTCTCTGCGGCAGTGAAGGAGGCAGTCGCCACGGTCACCGCCATCGGCTACCCCACGCCCGCCATCATCTTCGCCAACCTAGATTCTGTTGATGAATACCTGTACGAGCGGAACACGCCCTTCGTCCATGCGGAGGCCAAGAAGGTACCTGAGAATTTAGCCAGAGCGGTAGATGTTCGACAACGTGGACATGGTCCTGCTGGATGGCGACAACTCGACCCTCCCCTGGCAGCATTCGGTCTTCAAGGTTTATTTGTGTGACTGAAATACGGGGTTAGATCAGACGACTCTTCAGGCTGTGCAAGCGAACTAACAAATGCCTGTTCGCAGCCGGATTCGGCCTAGGAATGCTCACCTACTACTGTGCCACCGCCTGCGCCGAGCTGCACGTCATTAATGGGAACGAGAAGGGGAGCGGGCCGGAAGAACTGTACAAGGTCGGCCCGGAGGAGATAGCGAAACTCTCGGGTCTCGACGTTTTCCTAGATTACACCACGGGCGACTACTACGGTTTCAAGTCTGTATCCATTTTTATTGCACACACCAACTAGGAAGCGAACGAGTGGCGGGCCGAGGGAAACGTGAGTCTGCACTACACGAAGAAGAGCGCTGTGATCGCCCCCAACGCCGCCTTCATGACCAACAAGCCCACCTACAAGCCGAAGTCCCTCCCCGAGTTGTACCAAATCTACCGTTCGCGAAGGGACGAGACGATCTGCACGATAAGGAAGCCGTACCTCCATCACTGGCTCTTTGACGACCTTTCCAGTCAATATCTCGTTCTTCACGATAACCTCTGGGACGTGCATCCGGTCAATCTCACCTATGTCAGCTACATCAAGAGGAACTACACAACACTTTCAGATTGCGACCGGGGGCCCGAGGTGGTGGAACATGACAACTCGATCGCGATGCAGAGTAACGTGAGCAAAACGTACCCGCAGACCATAGCGATTCTGCGCAACTTTGTCCGGCACAAGATGCTCGAGATCTTCTCCCAGGGAAGACAGGACATCGCGGTCGACGTGGTAGAAAAGGAAGAACTGGAGCCGGGACATTGCGAGTCCGTAAGGTTCAACTGCCCGCGAAGGTCCCGCACCTTTTCCCGCGACCGCTCTCTCTCCAGCGGGAGACCGCCCACGACCACTACCTTCGCTTACTCCGGAATGAACTACTCGAAACGACGAGGCGTGCTCCTGGTGGCCAACAACGCGGTGGCAGCCGAGCCCTTGCGGCCAGGAGTGTGCACCAGCAGGGAATCCACCATGAAGCTCGGGTCCAGGCTGGGCTCCGACTCTGGGCTGAGCAGGTTCCCTCGGAACTCGTCGGCTCTCCCCACTAATATCAGCAGCATTCCCTCTAGTCCGGAAAACAGCCGGTCGAGTCTGCGAAAGGCACTCAGCAAGAAGCGCAGTTCCGCTTCGGAAATCGAAGTGCTTTACAAGCAAAACCTTCTTAATTTCTACAAGTCGACCACGTTCGAGCCCAACGCGATCAGTAGATTCCTGCACCCGCGCCTGCCGAAGGATATGGCGCAGACTGGGGTAACCGACGTGCTGCGGGAGAAACGCATGCTCGAGATGGACCTCAAACGCGTGCTCACATCAGTTAGCCCACGAAGGAAGCACGCTCACTACAGAGGGAAGGACGAGGACGGCCCGCTCCACCAATCCCCCGCCTTTCTCTTCGCCCGGACCCCCTACGTCTCGCCATACGATCGTCGTGTCCAGGAGGAAAAGGTAGATCCTCGGTCAGCATTCGGGATAGAAGGGGCGCGAGAAGTGGATCGACAAGAAGGGCTTCGTGACGGGAGCCGCATCAAGGGACACGTTTGGCGCCGCAAAAACTCTGGGCATGATAGGCAGCGATGGCGCGCGGCAAACTTTCCGCGAAGACGACCCACAAAAGTGGCTGGCCGGGCCCTTTGCGTGTTAGCGGAAAAGCTTTATCCATAAGACTTCGTCTCGTTCCGGGGGTTAATGAGCGATAGAAACGAGTGCACGTAAGAGGACGCATACGCAACTGTATATAATGGGGTTATATAAATTCAATCGTTCACAAATAATAATGCGATATAGTAGTTCGCTAAATCCCTTCTTTACGGATAATCTCAATCTACAAAATGGCTCCGTAAAGTTCAAGCCGCTGCGGCCAGCCCGTCGCTGTTCCTGTGCTCTGGCAGCCAAGGTCTCGGCCTTCGTGCTGGTCGTGGGCCTGGCGATCGTCTGCGCCTTCTTCGTTCGCATCAATCGCGTCGCCTCTGCGAAGGCTGTGACCAAGTCCAACTTTCTGACGCACTATTCGGTGGAGAACGGCAGCATGCGCGTGGAAGAGTTCCGAGTGCTGTTCACCCTCCGTCGCGACCAAAGTCCAAACTACGACGGTGACATCATTGCCCCCTCCGAGGGCAACACAGAAAGCAAGTTACTCGACGTCGAGGTCAGCTCCGAGACCGAGCACCGTCTTCATTTTATGTTCCGGGACCACGACCGCCCGAGATGGGAGATCCCCTTCTCGACCTCGGACCCCTCGAGCCCGGAGGACAAGTACAGTCGCTCGTCGATATCCAGCCTCGCTCTAAACGTGACGACGCAGCCGAGATTCGAATTCGCACTTGCTGACCAGGACTGCAGGAGGGGCGACCGGTCCCGCTGTTTCATCGTCGCGAATCGCGGCGGCTACTTCCGCTACATGGAGAAGTACCTCGCGATAGAGCTCGTGGTGCCTGCCGAGCGCTTTCTGGGCCTGGGACAGCGCATCGCGGATCTCAGTCTAAGGTCGGGAACGTACACGCTGTTCACGAAGGATGGCCAGGGCACGCCGGAGACCCGCGAAAATCCTGGCCACAATCTGAGCGGGATGCACCCATTCCTGATGTTCCAGCTGAACACGCACGCAAGCAATTTCGTCGGGGTGTTCTTCCGCACCTCCAACGCCCTCCAGGCCCAGCTCACTCCCAATTCCAGCCTCGGTTCTGGGACCACCACTCTGAGGTACACAACTGTGGGCGGGATCCTCGACTTCTATGTGTTCTACAGAGGAACCGCGCAGTCAGTCCTGCGGCAATACCACCAACTGATCGGGAAGCCGCCACTGCCCCCGATGTGGACACTGGGGTACCAGCACGGGCGGGCCGGGTTCCGAAGGCTCGAAGAAGTCGCAAAGCTGGTTCGAAGACTCCAGGAGAGCGACTTCCCTCTCGACGGGCTCTGGGTTGACAGCGATATTTTCGAGAACGGAAAGTCTTTCGTCATTAACAAGACGGGATTCAAGGGACTGCGGGAGTTCGTGGAGTATCTGCACGAGCACAAGGTGCACTTCGTTCCCACAATCAAGGCCGGAATTAACATCGACAACAACTATTACTACTTCGACAAGGCTGAACAGAAGCGAGCGCTCGTGAGAACTGGGGACGATACCAGAATCGTTTACGGGCGAGATGCATACGGCAACGTGTCGTACCCGGACTTCTTCAGCCCCGACATGTGTCCAATCTGGGACGAGGGACTTACACTGCTGTACAACAGCTCGGTCTTCGACGGAATCCGCCTCACCTCTAACGAGTACAACAATCTTTGCAACGGCGACTGTTTCCACCCCCAGAGCAACGACCCGCTCGACAACCTGCCCTTCGTGCCTGGATCCACTCCTCTCAACGTCTCCGCGCTTTCCATGTCTGCAAGGTACTGTTCGGGGGACACAGGGCTGGACCGATTTCTGGTTGAGCTCAACGTGCACCCGCTCAACTCGGTGCTGATGGCCAACTGCACCGCTGGGACCATTTCGCGGCTGCGTCCGGGCCTGCGAGGATTCGTCGCCAGTCGGAGCACCTTCCCGGGCACTCAGAAGTTCGCAGCGGGACATCAGCTGCCGTTTGGCGGGTCCACGTGGGAACACATGCGCTACTCGATCCCCGCGATGCTGACGACGCAGATTTCCGGGGGACTATCAATGGTGGGGGCGAGCATATGCGGATATGAGAATGACACCGACGAGGAGCTGTGTGTCGACTGGTTCAGACTAGGCGCCTTCTACCCGCTCTCACTGAACTTCAACTCGAACTCTTCCCGTCCCCAGGAGCCCTACTCCTTCTCTCCTGAGGCCCTATCCGCCATGCGACAGGCCATCAGATTCAAGTATTGCCTGCTGCAGTACATGTATACGTCACTCTTCGAGATGTCGCTCTGGGGCGGAACCGCGGTGCAGCCTCTCTTCTTCGAGTTCCCAGAAGACGACCTAGCCTTCCGCTCCAGCAGCCGAGTGTTCCTGTTCGGCCGCAGCCTGCTGGTCACCTCTCCACCGGCGCCCGGCGGCCAATATTCAGTCTATTTGCCAAACGCACATTGGTACACTGTGCCAGCAGGACAGAAGGCGCTGACGCACAGGAAGACCCGGGAAAATCGTGGCGCATTCGTGCAGCTCGATGCGGACAGCGAGTATCCCAACGTCTTCCTCCGTGGCGGCAGCATCATTCCTTATCAGGACGCCATCGGCTACAAGGTGAAGAATGTAGAAGAGCTGGCAGAAATCCCTGCAACCATCATCGTGGCGCTGGACGAAAACGAGCACGCCAACGGAAGAATCGTGGTCGACGACGGGATCTCTTCTGACACCATTAGTTCTAAGAAATACCGACACTATACCCTCGCGTTTTCGAGGAGGATCCTGAGGATCTCGCTCACGGCCGGCTACGTCACGAACCTGACCTCTTCTTCTTTCCCGGAGCTTCACAGTCTCGAATACCTGCGACAGATCCAGATCTGGGGCGCCCGTTCCCTTTCTAATGTGACCGCAGGTTGCATGCTCACGTCCTTGTTCTACCACATGTCTCTGCCCGCACGCTACGACCCGGCGACCGAGATCCTGACTCTGGAATACGCCGGACAGCCTCTTCCGCTTGCCTATGTGGAGGCGGTGGAGTTTCCGCGGCCGAACGAGTACAGCTACTGCGAAGGACAGCACTTTGCCTCGCACACAGTGCTGAGCAAGGATTTCACCCAGCTGGCCTCCTCCCTCGAGTACCGTCGCGGCGACTTCAGTCTCCTCTACCGGCTAAAGGCAACAGTGATGTCCTCGAGCGTGCTGAACCTGAAGATACAGCCGCGGAACTGGACGGCCTGGGAAGTGCCGGACCTCAACGGCGTGGAAATCAACAAGGACGGAAACTCGGCCGAGGGCAGCACCACCCTCGCTGACTACTTCTTCGGCTTCTCCCAGTTTCCCGAGGAGTTCTACTTCATGGTAGCACGGCCAGAAGACCTGGACCGGCCCATCCTGACCACCTGGGGCCAGCTGCTGCAGGTCACCGAGCGCTTCACCCGGCTTCCTCTCCGCATTCGTTCGACCGCCGTCTATGGGATTGGCGAGCGGGCCACCGACCGCTTCCTCCTCTCCAGCGGACGATACACAATATTCCCGTACGACAACAACGACACGACGAGCGCGGAACGAAGCCAAAACATGCACGGAAGCCACCCCTTCATCATGTTCCGGATGCCGGACGGGATGTTCGCAGGACTGTTCCTCATGAACTCTAACGCCATGGACATTGACGTGGACCAGTTCTCTCCCGTCGAAAGCACGATCACCTTTGTTCTTTCCGGGGGAATAATCGACCTATACGTGATTCAGCGGGGGACACCGCAGTTTGTGATCAGTCAGTACCACATGATAATCGGCCGGGCCTTCCTCCCGCCGTTCTGGGCCTTCGGCCACCATCAGAGCAGAGAGGGATACAGGAACGCAAAACAGCTGAGGAAGGTGGTTATGAGATATGAGGAGGAAGAATTGCCCATAGACTCGCTGTGGCTGGGTGCGGACTATATGATCGACATGCAGCCGTTCACTGTAGATACAGATCGGTTTCCAGATCTTCGCAGCTTTGTTCACTGGCTCAAGTACAAAGATATCATGTTTGTCCCAGTCCTTCTCCCGACCCTTCATGTTAACGAAAGCTGCGAGGAATACAAAAGGGCTCTGCAGCGGGACGTTCTTATTAAGACCAGGGGACGTAAGAAGCCGCTGATCGGCGCGGAGCTCTGCGGTCGTTCTGTGTTCATTGACTACCTGCATCCCAACTCTTCCGTGTTCTGGGTCAACGCCCTGGAACGCTTCAAGAACGAGTTTGCTCCCTTCGACGGCTTCTGGCTCGAGGGAAACGAGATGACGCAACTGTGCAACGGCGCCTGCGACGGTCCCCGCACCGCTGACCCCAAGGCCTCCTACAATCTCCTCTACGCTCCCAGCCATCGGAACCTCGAAGAACGCACCCTTCCTCTCGTCGCCTGTCACTATGCAATGCGGCCGGAACAGGTGCAGGTTAACGTGGAGTACAACATGCACTCGCTCAACGGCCACATGCAGGCCATGGAGACCAGCTCCTACTTCCAGCAGGAAAACCGTCGCGGATTCGTGATGTCGAGGAGCACTTTCGCCGGGAGCGGACAGTATGCTGCCCACTCTTTCGCCAACAGTCGGTCCACCTGGCTGGAGCTCCGCAGTTCGCTCGCTCAGATTTTCAACGCTCAACTATTCGGGATCGCGATGACAGGCGCAGATGTGTGCGGGTACTACGGGAACGCAGGGGAGGAGCTGTGTCGGAGGTGGTACCAGCTGGCCGCATTCTATCCGCTCTGCAGGAACCACAATGAGGTTAAGGCGAGCGACCAGGAGCCGTATGTGACGCCAGCGCTGGCCGAGACCGCACGTGCGGCGTTGAGGCTGCGGTACTCGCTGATAAGGTACATATACACGCTGCACTTCATGGTTGCGCTCAACGGGGGCGCGTACTTCACTCCTACGTTCTTCGAGTTTGTCGAAGACGAGAACACGTTCCGCAACCCCGAGAAGTCGTTCATGCTGGGCCCCGCGCTCAAGGTCACGCCGGTGCTAGAAGAGGGCGCCAACTCGGTGACCGACTATTTCCCGAACCAGGACTGGTTCCGGCTGGTCGACGGGAAGCGGGACATGTACTATTCCTCAAAGAAGAAGCACGGCCGGAACCTTACGCTCTCGGTGCCGCTCTCCGCAAACAACATTAGTGTGCACATACGCGGCGGGTGGATAATCCCGTTCCAGAAGGCCATGGACCCCTGGAAGCCGCGCAACACTCGACAGCTGACACAGATCCCGATAGCGCTGATGGTGGCCCTGGATCGGGAGGGACACGCGCAGGGTCGGGTGGCCTACGACGAGGGCGAGGGCAGCTACACGATAATGCACCGCGAGTACCACTTGTTCAATGTGTCGTGCAGCGATGGACAACTCTTCGTCACGCTCATCGCCAATGCTAAATACATGAGGAGCAAGGCATTGAAGGACGAGACTTTCAACGAGATCATACTGTACGGGGCGGCCCAGCACAAGGAAACGAGCGTGGTGTGCGCCTACACTGTAGAAGGGAGGACGTACAGGGGCACTGCAAAGTACAACGCTGAGACCGAGAAGCTGGTTCTGTCGTTCAAGGAATCGATTAGCCTGCTGACGTTGCACGCTGTGATATGGCAGAACATAGAGAGGTGCACCGTGGACCATCTCCCACGAAGAGAACATAGCTAGTAGCTAATCGGGGCCTACTTGCTTTATTAAACGCAGCAACGATACGCTGTGATTTATTTCACCGATGTGCCGTTGACTGGGGGAAGAGCAGGCGCATATCAGAGAGAATAATTGCTATTATTGGACTTTGCGCAACAGACCTTTACTATATAAAGTAACGCGGATATTTTGGGTAACATAACAAAGCAAAAATAATATGGGCTGCTGCACGTCTAGTAAGCACAACTCTTTATAAGCGCCGCGTGGTAGGAGAGGGACAGATACGGGATCTTGAGGGCAGACAGAAGGAGATCGAAAGGGAAATCCAGCACAACCAGGAGGCGATCGACCGGCTGACCAGCGAGGCCAACGCCAAACGCATCGCCGGCAGGGACACCTCCGGCGAGGAGGACCGCACCCGCAGCCTCCGCGAAAGGAACGAGGCTCTCCGCAATGAAGCTGCCAGCAAGGGCGAACAGATCCGCGAGCTTGTAAGAGCCGAGGAGAGGGAACGCGCCATGGCCAAAGCGGAGGCATGAAATTTTTCTATTCTGATTCACCGACACGGTGACTATGTGCGAAGCTGTCTGATTCTGTTTAAATTCTGCTTGCGTGTTCACAATGCGCCGCGTCGGGGTTTTGGGGTGTTGGGGTGTTGG
>QFZN01006937.1_pt1 | contig 11895 bp, 10 predicted proteins | sample 1740101 | NCBI WGS metagenome assembly QFZN01 (sample SAMN09210849, study PRJNA391713) | Ciliate metagenome, whole genome shotgun sequencing project. | isolation source: combination of 50 Heterometopus sp. ciliate cells from an enrichment culture... | host: Heterometopus sp. ...
ATATTATAGAAAAGGGAAAATTCACTTCCGTTTCTATTATATGCCACATTGCACAATTTTTCGATATATTTTTGTATATTTTTATAGCTTTTTCGATATATATAGCTTATAATTGCTTTACAGATGGATTCTGAAGGCTTCTACCAAAACTTTTGATAACGGAGGATAACATGAAAAAGAAGCTGTCAACAAGAATATCGGTAACGGTGGCAATTATGATACTAATTGGCTTAATCGCATTAGTATCAGTATCGGTGTATATGTCCGCCAAATCAGTAACAGACGGCACTAACGGAGAACTATCCTCATATGCCAAGCAGAATTCAACTCAGATTCAAGCAATGCTGAATCAGGCTGCTGACCCTGCGGGAGATTTAAGTGCATATGTACTTCAGCAATACTCCTCACCGGCATCCAAGTCGGAAAAAACAGCCACAAGTAAAGTATACAATACGCCGCTTACACTCGCAAACGAGGCAATCGAGAACTATGCAATCGAAAGCGGATGGCGTATGGTAAAAAGCAGTGAAAGTTTGATCGGTCTTGGTGTGTTTTTTGAGCCCTATGCCTTTGACAGTACTATTGACAGATACGCAATTTACATAGATGAAACAAGTGCCGCTAATAAAACAGTTACCATGTACACTGAGGACTATACTACTCAGGATTATTACAAGGATGCTGTTCAGAATAATAAGGTTGTTATTACAGAGCCCTATGTCTGGAACAATATTTATATGGTTTCCATTGCAAGCCCGATTGATGTAAACGGAAAAGTAATTGGAGCAGTAATTTCGGATATCAGTATGGACAGCTTTAATGCTGTTCAAACCGAATCAGTAAACCATCCGACAATATATTCAAGCATAATTAGCGGAACCGGAATGGTAATGTATGACAGTAAAAGTAAAGAAAACATTGGAATCAATCTAAATAAGCTTACATCCGAAACAGAATACAATTCAGTAATGCAGCAATTCAGCAAGGGAACTGCATTTACCAGCACCTCAGTCAACAGCGCGGGCAAAAAAGAAATGCACTATTACGAGCCGATAACGCTGAGCTCATCCACTTGGTGGTCTATGACGTCAATTGATACGAGCGATTTTAATTCCGCAACGGTTAAACTTGTTACAATGCTTGCTATTATCTCCGTTTTAGCGCTGCTTTTAATAATCTTTTTCACCTTCTACACTGTAAAAAAGCAGCTCGATCCTATCCGGTACATTGTCGACGCGGCTAACAAAATTGAGAACGGCGATCTCAACATTGATCTTGATTATAATACCCAGGATGAAATTGGGCAGCTTGCCTCGTCCTTCAAAAATATGACCTCTGGCTTGAAACTGGTTATTAGCGATACAAATTATCTTCTGACCGAACTCGCGAACAATAATTTCAGTGTCAGAACCAATAATGAAGATAAGTATATAGGCGAATACAGCAGTATTCTAACTTCTCTTCGGCATATTAAAGGCACGTTAAACTCAACTTTGTATAATATCAGAGAATCTTCAGATCAGGTGTCCTTAGGTTCCAATCAGGTATCTTCCGGCGCTCAGACTCTTGCTCAGGGCGCAACCGAGCAGGCAGCATCAATTGAAGAACTTTCCGCCAGCATCACGCAGGTGTCCTCTCAAATCGGAGAAACGGCAGAAAACGCAAACGTTGCCTCGGTGATTACAAATCAGGTCAATTCTGTTATGAATCAAAGCCTTTCCGAAATGCATCAGCTTATTGATGCCATGACCGATATCTCCAAGGCTTCCAAGGATATCGGAAAGGTAATACAGGTAATCGATGATATAGCCTTCCAGACAAACATTCTGGCCTTGAACGCGGCAGTGGAAGCTGCAAGAGCAGGCAGTGCCGGCAAGGGCTTTGCCGTTGTTGCGGATGAAGTCAGAAATCTTGCTCAGAAGTCTTCCGACTCGGCAAAAAACACAACCGCTCTGATTGAAAGCGCTGTTGCCGCCGTCAACAGAGGCGTTGCACTCGCCACAAATACAAACAGTGCCTTTGAAGAAGTCGGGCATAAGGCTGTCAGTATGAATGCTTTGGTATCCGAAATTTCAACGGCCGCTCAAACCCAGTCTGAAAATATCAGCCAAATATTGATTGGCGTTGAGCAGATTTCAAGTGTAGTCCAAATGAACTCCGCAACCGCCGAAGAAAGTGCGGCGGCAAGCGAGGAGCTCTCCGCTCAGGCAAACCTGCTTCGGGATTTGGTTGCACACTTTGAGCTTGACAGCGAGATGAATAATTAGTGCTCCAAATAATGATTTTCGACCATTTTCGAGTCCATATTTTGTCTGTTTGTCCTATTTCTTTTATGAAGCCCTTGACGGTTTACATAAAATTGCATATAATGTATGTTGCAAAACCTATTTTGTCATAAAGAGGGTTTGAAGATGAACAGACAGCAGTTCCTTGCGGAACTAAACCAATACCTTACATTTTTCTCTCCCCAGGAGCGGTCTGCAATAATAGCGGAATTCGGAGAGAAATTCGATGCCGCCGGCGAAGAGGGTGAAGCGGCTTTGATTGCGGAGCTCGGAACTCCGATGAGGATTGCTATCGACCTTAAGAGGCGTAAGGAATCCGGCGAAAAAGTGACATTTTCCTCAGTTAATATCGAGGTTACCTCAGACGGATTTATGGAGAGATACTCCGTAGAAACAGAAACCTATGAATCGATTATGGCTCCAGAAAGCATTGAGGATGTTCTTCAATACGAAGAATTAGAAAAATCTAATACGACAACTTTGGTCACGAGGAAAAAAGCTTCACCTGTAAAGCACGTTTTTGCTCTCATCGGTTCAACAGTTCTCAGTATCCTTATTGCCGCTTTATTTCTTGCAATCGCGGCGGCAGGCGTTATGCTTATTGTTGCCATGTGCTATCTCCTGCTCGCAGGGCTTAAAAGTCTCCTCTATGCTAACGACGCGCTTTTACTTTTTGGCGGCGGGCTTGTTTGCGGCGGAGCCGGGTTAATAATTATATGGTTCGGCCTTTGGTCTGCTATCAGCCTCATTTCGGCGCTCTTCCGCGGCTCAAAAAAGTTCAGCTCGGCTTCCGTTGAAAAGGAGTGTGCAACGTGATGAAAAAAATCTGGAAGGTCATTTTGCTCATTTCCGTCATTCTCTGCGTGGCGGGCGTCATCTGCGGTGCTGTTTCCTACCTGTTGGGCGGCAGCGTGGACAGCCTGTATCAAAACAGCGTTGCTTCCCCGGTGCTGGACATGCTCTCCCCCACTAACATTCTAAACAACATATACGCATTCTTCGGCATATAAGTCTTTTCAGACTGATATAAAAAATATCGGGTGTTTTGGTTTTGTAATGCCAAAGCACCCGATATTTTGTGCTTTTGTTGCAAAATAGCCAGTGTGTTTTTAATAAATTGATTAAATTATGTGTCATTTTATGCAATTTAACAGTTGATAATTTATCAGTGCCATGGTATTATTCTATACACAATAGAGCAACATTTGACTTTCACGGGGGGACACTTTCAATGCCAAACGCTAACGATCCCAAGTTTTATCTGGTAGAAGCCGATATGCTGCCCGAGATATTCGTTAAGGTCGCAAAAGCAAAAGAGCTTCTTGAAACAGGTGAAACCGCAACAGTCGCAGAGGCCGCAAGCTTTGTCGGAATAAGCCGAAGCGCTTTTTACAAATACAAGGATTCAATAACACCGTTTCAGGACTTGAAACGGGGACGTATTATTACTTTTCATATTGCGCTCCGGGATAAAATGGGTGTACTATCCTCAGTGCTTTCCGTTTTTGCAAACACGGGCGCAAATATTCTTACAATAAATCAGAGCATTCCCATAAACGGTATTGCACTTGTCACAATTTCCGTTGAAACCACGGGTATGCTTATTACAAGTGAGGAATTGCTTGAAGATCTTCACAACACTGTAGGTGTTAAAAAGGTCGATGTTATCGCGGGCTAACCACATTGCCGCATTATATGCACATTTGTCCGTGATAGAGCAACAATCCAGCTCAGAGATACATATTATAGTTAATATACGGTTCACCGCACAGGAGGTACCATTATGGCAAAAATTGCGATATGCGGTTATGGAATAGTCGGCAGCGGAGTTGCCGAGGTTATCGCAGAAAATGCGGATAGCATCGCGAGAAACGCAGCGGAAGATGTTACGATCAAATACATCCTCGATAAAAGAGCTTTTCCGGGCGACCCTTTTGAAAACACAATCATAAACGATTTTTCTATTATTGAAAACGACCCCGAGATTTCTGTGGTAGTCGAAACCATGGGCGGTGTCGGCGTCGCGTATGAATTTACAAAGCGCGCACTGCAGGCCGGCAAAAGCGTTGTTACTTCAAATAAGGAGCTTGTGGCTACAAAAGGACACGAGCTTATTGCTATTGCCAAGAAAAAGAATCTGAACTACCTCTTCGAGGCAAGTGTCGGCGGTGGAATCCCCATCATCCGCCCCATCACGCAATGTCTGACCGCCAACAAAATTGACGAGGTATATGGAATACTTAACGGCACAACAAACTATATTCTTACAGAGATGATTCAGAACGGCGCGAGCTTTGAGGATGCACTTCATCAGGCGCAGGCGAACGGCTATGCCGAGCAGGATCCGACTGCGGATATTGAGGGTATTGACGCCGCCAGAAAAATTTGTATTCTTTCAGATCTGTGTTTCGGAAAACACGTCAATCCTTCAGATATCAAGGCTCAGGGCATAAAGGGCGTTACCTCCGCAGACGTAGATTATGCGAAGCGTCTCAACTGCAAAATAAAGCTTCTGGGCCGCGGACTTCGCACAGGTGCCGCCACCGCAACGGCCTATGTCGCTCCTCACCTTGTCAGCAACTCCAGTCTTCTCTCAAATGTTGACGGCGTAATGAACGGCATAGTGGTTCACGGCAATGCGCTTGGCAACACCATGTTTTATGGCGCTGGCGCCGGCAAACGTCCCACCGCAAGCGCGGTTGTTGCGGATGTTATTGATGCCGTCAAGCATTTCAAGGCCAGAAAATACCTCGATTGGGACGATGCCCCCGCAGGCTATTTCACTGACAGTGCCTATGTTTCCTCACGCTGGTATATAAGAGCGGCAACCTCTCTTCAGCAAATTGGCTGGGCTTTTGATAAGGTTAACTTTGTAACCTACCCCGGTGCGGCCGCGGATGAGTATGCCTTTGCAACCGAGGCCTACGATGAAAGCACAGTTACAAAGCTTACAGGCGGTATGAAAGTACACTCGATTTTCAGAATATTAGATTGATTTTACCTATCAGCGCAAACCGTCGGCCTCAAAATGCTGCCGATATTTTAGCTGTATAGTCTAACAGGAGGAATTCTATAAATGCTAATTGTACAAAAATTCGGAGGAAGCTCTGTTGCGGACGCCAAAAAAATCATGCGCGTGGCGGGGATTATCGCCGATACCTATTGCGAGGGCAATGATGTTGTTGTCGTTCTCTCCGCGCAGGGTGACACTACCGATGATCTCTTAGAAAAGGCCGCTGAAATCAATTCCAACCCCTCAAAGCGCGAACTGGATGTCCTTTTATCGACAGGTGAGCAAATTTCAATTGCTCTAATGGGCATGGCTCTAGAAAAAATGGGTCTGCCGGTCGTTTCATTGACAGGCTGGCAAATTCAGATGAGTACAAACTTTGACTACGGCTCTGCGCGTATACGCTCCGTTTCAACCGAACGCATACGTCAGGAGCTTGATAAACGCCGCATCGTGATAGTCGCTGGATTTCAGGGGGTCAACGGAACCGGTGATATCACCACCCTTGGCAGGGGAGGCTCGGACACCTCGGCAGTAGCTATTGCCGCCGCTCTCCATGCCGATAAGTGTCAGATATTTACGGACGTTGAGGGCGTGTTTACAGCCGACCCGCGAAAGGTCAAGGATGCGCGTAAACTCGACGAGATTACTTATGACGAGATGATGGAGCTTGCTTCGTTGGGTGCGCAGGTTCTGCACAACCGAAGCGTCGAAATGGCAAAACGCTATGGCGTTGACCTGGAGGTTCTCTCCAGCTATGAAAGAAAGCCCGGCACAAAAGTTAAGGAGGTCGTGAAAAACGTGGAGCAGATGAAAATAAGCGGAATTGCAAAGGATAACAATGTGGCCCGAATAGCGGTTGTCGGAGTTCCCGACGAACCCGGTATTGCATTTAAGCTTTTCAGATTATTGGCAAATTCGAAAATTAACGTTGATATCATCCTTCAGTCCATTGACAGAAACGGTACAAACGACATTAGCTTTACTGTTTCCGAAAGCGACTTTGAAAAGGCGATGGAGCTAGTTGAGGAACGTAAAAGCAACATCGGCTTTACGGAGATTTACGGTGACAAAGGTGTTGCAAAAGTTAGCATCGTCGGTGCTGGAATGCTGTCCTCCTCCGGTGTCGCCGCAACTATGTTTGAAGCGCTCAGCGAAGCAAAAATCAATATTCAGATGATATCCACAAGTGAAATCAAGGTATCCGTACTCATAGAAGAGGAAAACGCCGACAAGGCGGTTCAGGTTATACACAACAAATTTTTTAATTAGTCAAATGTGCATAATCAAACGACCGAAGCAATAAACAGCTTCGGTCGTTTGATTTTTTTGTGTTCAGTTTTGAATGTTTGGAATAACGGGCATCAAAGAGCCATTTGTATTGTTTTGAGTGGATTGGTTAGTCTTCTGAGTGGCTTGCGGTGTTTGGGTAGGAACCGCTTCATCCAAGGTAACGTTGATATCGGTATATGATCCGCTGCGATAGACCTTAAGAGTCACCGTATCTCCCGCTTTGTATTTCTTTTTTGCATTTGTAAGCTCGGAGGAGCTTGTGATTGCAGTCTTGTCGATTGCAGTTATGATATCTCCGACCTTGATTCCTGCCTTGTCGCTGCAGCTTCCGGAAGTGACAGCATAAACATATGCGCCCTCAACCATGTTGTAATACTGAGCGACAGTACTGTCAACCGTAGTTACGGTTATGCCTAAATTTGCTTTGCCTGTGACATAGCCATTTTTGATAAGCTGATTGACAATATCCGATACATTGTTAATTGGAATTGCAAAACCCAGTCCCTCAACGCCTGTAGAGGAGTACTTGGCGGTTACGATTCCCACGACTTCGCCCTTGGCATCGTATACGGGGCCACCGGAATTGCCTTCGTTGACAGCCGCGTCAATTTGGAACATGTTGTTGGTAGTCGTCTGCCCGGTTGTCTGATCCTGCGTCGTAATGTCCCTGTCAAGAGCGCTGACCATTCCGCTTGTCATCGAGAAGCTAAGCTCTCCCAGGGGGTTTCCGATAGCGTAAACCGTTTCTCCTACCTGCATCTTGTCGCTGTCTCCCAAAGTAGCCGGTGAAAGGCCTGTTGCATCAATTTTGAGGACGGCCACATCGCTGGATTCCTCAACACCTACGATTTTTGCGTCGTACTTGTCTCCGTTGTAGAGAATTACAGAAACCTTGTAGTTGCCTGTGTAAGCATCCGCAATAACGTGGTAATTTGTAACAATATATCCGTCACTGGTCGCGATAAATCCGGAGCCGGAAACGGCGGATTTAGATTGCATGCCGAAGTAATTGGTGTAAGTGATATCTGTTGTCACACCCACTGCCTGAGCACAGCCGAGACTGTAAATCTGTGAGCCGGACAACGTACTGCCACTTGAAACCTGACTTGCGGTTTGTGTATCGGTTCCGTTGGAAGTTGCGTAATTAAGCTTGCTGTTTGAGGAAGTGGATGAATTGGAAACCCGACTTGCGACTATCGCCCCTCCGCCGACTCCGCCCAGTATAGCGCATACAAGGCAGACGCAAATGAGCTTAACCAATTCAGAACCCGGTTTCTTTTCTTTCTTCTGCTTTATTGGCTTTATCGGTTTCTCAGGAGGAGTGTAATAGGTTCTCGGAGCTGTCGGTCCCTCATTGCTCGGGACAAAATTTGCATCCATATAGGCGTGATGTGGAATTTCTTCGCGTGTGTAGTTGTACTCGGTGCTTTGTACGTCAGATGACGGATCGCTGCCTACACGAGAAGACGGAATGCTGTTCTCACCGTCAGTGTTATTTTCCTGGTCGTACATAACATCAACCTCCTTAGTTGGTCTATCCCTTAGTTGGGTTTATTTTTGTTCTGTTGTCATAGTAATATTCATTTGTTACGTATTAATGAACAAATGCCAGAGAATTTTTTAATTTTTTAGAAATAAACGATGAAAACAGATTTCTGTTTACAAAACCAGTCTATCAACCTATAATACAGGATGTAATCAAGTATCAGTTTGTGCCCTGAACGCAGCGAAAGGAATGGCCATATAAATGGAGCGAAGTTTTGGAAACACATTGTCGGAGCTCAGGCGCTCAGGTGACTTAAGTCAGCGAACGCTAGCGAACGATCTTCACATCAGTCAGGCACTGCTATCACATTATGAAAACGGTACACGCGAGCCGGGTCTGCCCTTTGTCTGCCGTGCATGTGATTACTTTGGCGTTTCAGCGGACTATATTCTCGGCAGAAACGACGAAAAAACCGCCGGCTTATGCTTTACTTCCGCCACTACCGAAATGAACAAGGTCCTTTCCACCGTCAGCGACCCGATGATTCGTGACGCCGCACTCACATATGTGGACAGCGCCGCAAAACGCATGGTTTCCCGCCTCACGCTTTCTTCCGACGAACTTGATCTGGCAGAGCAGTCGGCGTCAATGGCAAGTTCGGAGTTGAGAGTCGTTCGGGCGATGTCCGGTGCTATGGACTTAAAACGCAACAAATAAAGAATACATCATTTCATTGCGCCATGTAAATAGAAATATACTATTAATCTACAAAATTATACATTTAAACAAAATTTTCGTCCATGGAGTGACAATATGACAGAGCAGAATAAAATCAGGAACTTTTCTATAATAGCACACATTGACCACGGGAAGAGCACCCTTGCTGACCGTATTCTCGAAAAATGCGGGGCTGTAGAAAGCCGTGATGTTACACCACAGATGCTGGACAACATGGATCTGGAGCGCGAGCGCGGCATTACAATCAAGGCTCGCGCTGTCGGACTGAGCTATAAAGACACTGACGGCGAGATATACACGTTCAATCTTATCGACACCCCGGGACATGTGGACTTCAACTACGAGGTCTCGCGCTCACTCGCAGCCTGCGAGGGCGCTCTTCTTGTTGTGGACGCAAGTCAGGGCGTTGAGGCTCAGACTCTGGCAAACACCTACCTTGCGCTTGAGCACAATCTTGAGGTTCTGCCTATTATCAACAAAATCGACCTCCCCGGTGCGGACCCACACCATACAAAGGTTGAAATTGAGGATATCATCGGCATCCCAGCACTCGACGCTCCCGAAATTAGCGCAAAAAATGGTATCAACATTGACGCTGTTCTGGACGAGATTGTAAAAAAAGTGCCGCCCCCGAAGGGCGACCCCAATGCTCCCCTGAGAGCGCTGATTTTTGACAGCCAGTATGACAGCTATCGCGGTGTTTTAGTCTTGATGCGGATTATGGACGGCGAAATCCGTAAGGATATGAACGTTCTTATGATGGCATCTGGCGCAAAATATAAGGTTGTGGAGGTCGGGCATCTCCGTCCTTTCGGTCTTGACCCCTGCGACAAGCTCTCGGCAGGTGATGTGGGTTACTTCACCGCAAGCATAAAAACCGTTTCCGATACTCAGGTCGGTGATACCGTAACCGGTATTGACAATCCCGCAAAAGAGGCCGTTCCCGGCTATCGTCCCGCGCAGCCCATGGTCTTTTCGGGCATATACACGGCTGACGGATCAAAATATCCCGAGCTTCGCGACGCTCTCGAAAAGCTTAAACTCAACGACGCTGCCCTACACTACGAGCCGGAATCCTCTGCAGCTCTCGGGTTTGGCTTCCGCTGCGGATTCTTGGGACTGCTCCATATGGAAATCATTCAGGAGCGTCTGGAGCGCGAATATGACCTTGACATCATCACAACCGCCCCCAGTGTTATTTACCACGTTACAAAAACCGACGGCGAAAAGCTCATCGTCGATAATCCTCTCAACTATCCCGATCCTGTGAATATTGCACTTGCCGAAGAGCCCTTTGTCAGCGCATCGATAATGACTCCGCCCGAATACGTTGGTAACTTAATGGACTTATGTCAAGACAGACGCGGCGAATATAAGGATTTAAAGTATCTTGACGAATCGCGGGTTGAGCTTCACTATGACATGCCGCTTAATGAAATCATCTATGACTTCTTTGACGCGCTGAAGGCTCGTACACGCGGCTATGCCTCACTGGACTATGAGCTTATAGGCTATCGCGAAAGCGAACTAGTGAAGCTTGACATCCTCCTGAACGGCGATATAGTGGACGCCCTCAGTTTTATCGTTCACAGGGACAAGGCGTACGCAAGAGGACGTAAAATCGTTGAAAAGCTAAAAGATAACATTCCCCGTCAGCTTTTTGAGATTCCGGTCCAGGCCGCAATCGGTGGAAAGATAATCGCCCGTGAAACCATCAAGGCAGTTCGCAAGGATGTCCTCGCCAAATGCTACGGCGGTGACATCACTCGTAAAAAGAAGCTCCTCGAAAAGCAGAAAGAGGGCAAAAAGCGTATGCGTAGCTTCGGCAGCGTTTCCGTTCCGCAGGAAGCATTCATGGCAGTTCTTAAATTGGATGAATAAAGGTCAAAACTCATTTCTTCGATTTCACACTCCGCGTGAATAAGGGCGAAACTCATTTCTTCTTTAGCGAAAAGAAAAAACGATTTTCAATTTCAAAGAAGGACCGCCAAGTGGGCTTTTTACAAATGCCGCCCCCTTGGAACCCCTCCTAAACCGTAATGTAAATCCACATGGGTACCAAAGGGCTATCCGATTTCGTAATATGGTACCAATTGTCGCTACAATGCACAAAGGGAGTACGAAGCACATCTTCGTAATAGCCGCACAGATAACGCGACCGCCAACTTCGTTATCGTCGTACAATCAGCGCGACTACGCAGTGGAGCGCGTCTCTTCCGCCGAAGGCGGCTAGAGGACAGAGCGAAGCGGTATTTAAGCAGGTTTCCAAAGGGCGGCTAGCCCTTGGCGTCCTTCTTCTCTACGGAAATTGCTAAAAACCAGCTCTCTTTTCCACGTAGAAAAGAGAACCGGTTGTTAGCGCCACCACGTAAGTCTACGTGAAAATAATATTTAATAAATATAATGCACAACAAGTTCACAGGCCCTCAACCAGCAGCTTAATTCCGATTCCGATTAGCACGATGCCGCCCACAATGCCCGCTCCCTTGCCCGCGCCCTTTGGAAGCTTAGAACAACGCAGACCCCCGAGCATACAAATTATTAAGGTAGTCACCCCGATAATTGAACACGGCAGGAAAACATGGCTCTCCGTAAACGCAAAGCTTACCCCAACGGCAAGCGCGTCTATGCTTGTGGCGAACGCAAGCACAATGGTTTTTGAATGGCTGAATTCCATTGTGGCAGCTTTTTCCTCCTGATCTACCTTTCCCTTTATTGAATCAACTAGCATTTTGCCGCCAACAAAGGAAAGCAGGAAAAAACTGATATAAGGACCGAGTGACATGACACTCCCGCTGACGATGCCCGCCAGATAAAAGCCTATAAGCGGCATGATTGCTTGAAATATCCCGAAATATGCCGATTGTTTAAAAGTATTGCGGATTCTTCTTTTGGGGCATAAAAGTCCCTCGCCTACCGTCACAGCAAATGCGTCAATTGAGAGGCTCGCGCCCAGCAATATGTCTGTGATTATTTCTTCAAGCATTCTTTCCTCCATGTATATGTTGTCAATAAGGTTGGTCTGTATGGAACACGAATATTATATGCGTATGGCTCTTCTCCTTGCGCAGGAAGCCTTCACT
>QFZN01006947.1_pt1 | contig 11888 bp, 16 predicted proteins | sample 1740101 | NCBI WGS metagenome assembly QFZN01 (sample SAMN09210849, study PRJNA391713) | Ciliate metagenome, whole genome shotgun sequencing project. | isolation source: combination of 50 Heterometopus sp. ciliate cells from an enrichment culture... | host: Heterometopus sp. ...
AATGTGTGAGAGAGAACGTTTAATCGCACAAATTTGCTCCTACTGTGGGCCGGTGCTGTGTAAGGTGTGAGTTAATTCTTAATCTAATAATAGTTCTCCGCAAGCGGACGAGTGCTCGGGAAAACAAATATAATAGTCGCTACACAAGAAAATAATAATGTCAACTTTAGCCAACATAAAGGGCGGGCTCAGGGAGCTCCCCGCAGTACTTCGCGAGTCCGCCGACTCTTCCCCCACAATGGGTCTGCCCAAATTCATGCGGATCCGGCAGGCCAGTGTCGAGGCCGACGCCTTAAAGGATATGATAAAGAAGGGCAGGTCGATCATGCTGTCTAACCGCATTTCCCGGCTGCGGAAGGCCAGGTAATGTTCTCATATTCCAGCAACACATAGTGGCGGATTTGCGGAAATCGTTCCCGAGGAGAAGGAGGCAAAGAAAGACCAATCGGGCCCGTTCGTGCCGAAGATTGATGAGGGGAAATACCAGCGCGAGGTCCAGGCGGTACTCATCCTGAGGGGGTGACATCGATCGTAGATAGAGACACGCAGGAAACGCCGCGAGAAGGAGCTGCTGAAGAGTCTCGCAAAGCTCTCCAGGGCGACCGCGCTGCACATTTTGCCGACTGTTCCGGTTCCCGTCGCAAAAACGCAGCAGGAAGTCCAGCCCGCGATGGAGGAGAAGAAGAATCCGACTAATAAGCCCGTCCCAGAGGTTTCACTCAATCCCAAGCTGGAGTGCGTGGTCGCCGTTGCCAGGATCGCCCCGGTAGTTTCGGCCTCGGTTTCCAGTCCTATTAAGATGGAGAAGATTCCCGATACGAAAAGTCAGGATGAGTCGACATCACTTCTCTCCAAGGGGATGACAGTCGATAACCCTTCGGCGGAGGAGAAATCCACAACAATACTGAAAAAGAAGCAGAGGTCGCGGGTGGTGTTCAACGCTTCGTCCATAGGGATCCTGCCTCCGATCCCGATCCTGAAGCACCCGAGCGGGGTCACCACTTCACGCTCCAGAGCGGCAAGTCTCAAGCGGGTGCGTCTTGACCCGGAGTACACCCACAAGGCGGGGTGGAAGGTCCCATGCCAGCGAAAGTCCAGCGGCCGGCTGGAACCCTTCGACAAGCGCGGACTGAGAAGACATCTTGGGGAAGAGACTAAGGTCGAGCCGGTCGGCATCGGCAGACGACGCAAGTTCACGTTTCCGGTAAAGTGGGAAAATCACACGCTCGAGGGCCTCGAAATGTCCCAGCACAATCCGGCCTTCCTGAATGAGAGAAGGATACAGGGATTCATGTTGGTGGACGAGCTCAAGGTCCTGATCGACAAGGTCTTCCAGATCCGCTTCACCCTTCAGCGCGGAATCAAGGTACGTTTTCCCTTCCCTGACGCCACATAGCTTAAAATTGCAGACGTTCTGCGCCAGATGTCGCTTGCGAGCCGAATCTCGCTCAACTCCAAGCTGGAAGAGCTGGTTGGCCACCTCTACATGGCCAGTTCAATGTTGCTCCAAGGTCTTGTTTAGACGATTTTTACCCTCCCATAGAATACCGGAATTCGCCTGAGACGATAGGCATCGACGGCATGGGGGAAAGTCTGGTGGAAAAGGTGGTGACCAACGAGATCCGAAACTTTTACGAGGTTCTCGACCTCCTTGGCTCCGTCTACGACTTCCTCAAGGACTGCACCAACGCATATAAGATGATGCTCAAGAGTCCTGGCCACCCCGGCTTCTCCCTCGACGACTTCAACAAGCTGGAATATTTGGTGTCGAAGGCGAGATTCCTGGTGAGCAACCTCGAGGAGGAGTACAAGGAGCACGAATATTCACTTGCGGACGAGGGAAGGGCGGAGAAGCTCGTGAAAAACCGCTACAACGCATACGCCAGCGCCGACAACTACGCGGCTGCCACCGACGGCAAAAACAAGAGGGACAAAGTGTTCGAGCGATTGGCGCACAGGATGAGTTCGACAGAGCTGCGGAAGGTGCTGAACGCCAAATCTCCGAAGCGGACTGCGAGGAAGCAGGGGGAACAGAAGAATGTGCTCGAGGACCCGCTCCCGTCCAAGGCCGATCGGCTCAAGATCTTCATAGACAGTTGTCTGCACAAGATATACCCGAGGAGAGCCGAGGCGCCGGCGGGAGCCATGGTCAAGAGGTACTTTTCCCCCACATGAGAGAAAGGCTCAGTAGGAACGACCTGCTGATCGACAAGCATGCGCGGAACAAGCAGTTCATAGGTGAAACGCTGGAGGTGCTGAGAAAGTGCATGCTGTCGGAGAGTCCGGCGCTGCGGGCGGATGTTAACGACCTGATGAAGAAGTTCAAGGAGGAGTATCTGAGGACGCAGGAGCGCATTAATCGCGAGGACCGGCTGAAGATGTCACCCAACAGCGATGACGAGGAGGAGAAGGCTTTCATGAACAAGTTTGTATAAATACGACCCCACTCAGATCGAAGCGTATAGCGATTATACTCAATCTTGCTCGCCGGAAATCTTTTCTCCGCGCATAGTGAGGATTAGATTTCACATATCGAGTGTGCAAATCGGACGCGCATAGCATACGCATTCCGTCGTTATTATTATCTTACTTTATCTCATGATTATTACTTCTTATCCGAAGTGGCCGCGACCGCTGCGAAGCTGGGTAGGACTCTGTGCTTCTCTTCCCCCGGCATCGGCGCCGCAGTTTTCGCCTCTCCTTCCACCTTCATCCTCTTGTTGTTAAAGTCGTGGATAAAGGCCTTGCGCTTTCCGCGGTCCTTGTGGAGGAACCCCATGGTCGCCTGCCTCCCCAATCCAACACGAAGCTTGCTCTCCTCAGCCGTGTTGCCGTCCGCGATGTCTTCCATAGGAGAAACAAGGCTCGCTCCCTTGACCTCTTCCCGGATGTCGCCCATGCTGTCCTGGGAGTCATCGACCTTCCGCTTGTGCATCATCATGCCGGGCAGGAGGACGGGCTGCGGGTTGTTCTGCAGGTCGTCCTGGATCTCCTTCTGCAGCGCCTCCATGTCTATATTGAGCAGGCTCTTGACGATGTTGTTGTATGTGTCGTCGAGGTTTTCGCCCTTGAAGGCCTGGAACTCTGGACTCTTCTCGCAGATGATCTTGTTGCCGAACTTGCTGATCTCCGTGTACACTTTGCGCCAGGTCGCCTCGATCGTGTGTCCGGCGTCGCTCTTCTTCGTCGCCTTGTCGATTATGTCCATGAACTTGTCCGCCGGCATCACTCCGTCCGTGCACTTCTGACTTAGTTTCTTCTCGATCTACGAACGAGTCTCGCGTATCGGCAACGTACCATTATGTCCAGCTGCTTCTCCGTGGGGTCTTCCATCTCCTTTACATCTTCCGCGTTGAACATCTCTACCGGCTTCTCCGTGCCATCCGCCCTCTTTATCTTCGGCTCAGAAGGCAAGTGCATGGGCCGCTTGTAGAACTTTATGTAGTCCCGCTGCCAGTTCGCCACCCTTCCTTCCAGATGTTTCGTGATGAGTCTCGTATTTATGATCGAGTACCCGCTGTACTCCACCTTCAGTCTCAGCAGTGGCAGCTGTTCCTTCTTCTTCTCCCCCGGCTTCCGCACCTTCTGCATCAGCTCGTCGTACTCCTTGTTCGACCTCTCTAGCATGGAGTTGATGCGGTCCTCGATGAACTGCATCACGGTCGCATCGTCATGTTTAACCCCCGACTGCCCCAAGTCGAGCTGGTCGTAGATGAAGGGCCTTGCGGTCTGGAGGGGGATGGGCTCGAGCTTGAAGTCGCGCTTCTGCACGTTGAGCATGAAGCAGTGCTTGGGCCGGGCCTCCGAGTCGATCAGCGAGGTCACCACCGTGCTCCCAAGATACAGGATGTTGGAGCCAGTCTGGGGACACTGTTTGACCACAGGGATGCACTCGTGCTCGTGCCCCCAGATAACCAGGTTAAAGAAATCGGGAAGAATGCGCTCGCGGATGGTGGCACGCTTGTTCATGCCAACGGCGGCGCCACGTTCCTTGGTCTGGTGAATAACGAGGATGTTGAACCAGTCGCCCTGGGGACGGAGGAACTTGATCTGCTTCTTCTCGAAGGCGAGGTTGAGCCGCTCGTCCTTGATGTACCCGATGCCGTACAGAGCGATCCGCGTCTCGCCCCGCTGGAACAGCACCGGCTCCACTTCGATCTTCTCCAGGCATTCCACCTTCCCGATGTAGTTCACCTATTTCCGGTCGGCCTGAGGCTGATACCAGTTTCGCCGAGCTGACTATGTCTATGTTCGACATATTGCCGAACCCGCCTGGGTCGTCGTGGTTCCCGTGAATGATGAATATCGGCAACTGTATATTCATGTTGGACCGATGAAAGTTGAGGTCGATCTTTGAGCACGCCTTGAAGTCTTGCTTCCCGTCCCCGAAAACGTGCCGCGTCAATATGTCCTCGGTCTTTATGAGGGTTTCCTTGGAAGGCTTGTGCTCGTGGAAGAGATCGCCGCCGTGTATCAAGAAGTCCACTTGCCGCGCAGTAGCTCTACCGTGGGTTGTACATACATGGTACATTTTAAGGACCTCCTCAAACGAGTTGAAAGAGTCATTCTCCAGCGTCGCGTCCTTCTCTTTGTAGCCCAGATGCGTGTCGCTGCACACCATGATCCGGAAGTCGAATTTCTTTGTCTCGTCCGTCATCCCTGCTCCTCTAGCTGATAATAAAATACAATTGGCGCCTTTTATCTTTCGGCTATCTTCTTCGTGCGTGTACACATAATATCCTCGCTGTGTTCTCCTAAGCGCACACGGACCCTGGCAAAGCATCAAAGAGGGCTAAATTTGAGCAGCGCCCACACGCCATTTATTATTTTATTCGCACAGTCATTATTATTCCAACCAAATATGCAGGAAGCCGCGAAGGAACCAGAGCCGGAACCCAGCCGCCGATGCGCGCCGTTTCTGCTGCGGAACTGGAAGAAGGCCTTTCCTGGCGCCAAGGGCGTCTACGACAGCTACTTCTTCTGTCACAACCTGAGACCGCTGGGCGACCTCCCCGGCTGTCTTGACTGCGGGCCCAAGGCTGGTCTCGCCCGTCTCCGTGTCAAGGAGCTTAGATGCGTCCTGTGCAAACGCGAGTTCGTATCGAGCGCCTGCCTTCTGCTCCACTACATCTGCACCCACCGGGAGAACTCCTTCTACCACAAGGCATCCATTCACTCTCTATCATGTGTGCTTATAGGTCGTGTCTAATTTCAGCCCAAACGGAGACCACGGGCCCGCTCTGCTCATCCTCTGCATGAAGAAGCCGGAAGCCTCCGAGACTGGGGCGGACGATTTCTTCGAGCGATACGACGGCCTAGCGAGATACGCCCGCGCGAAGGAGATTTTCAAGCGGACCGACCTGACACTCCTCTGCGACAAGGACAAGATTCGCACATTGAAGTCGCTGCCGAAGCACTGGGAGGCGCAACAGAAGGCAGTGGCCGGATTTCTCAAGGAGAACGAGCCGAGGACGCCCAAGCACCGCGGAAGGAAGCGCGTGGCCAGGCCGCAGGAGGACACCGACCCTGCCGACGCCCAGTCTTCTGGCTCCGGTCTCCGTGTTTACTACCACTCCACCACCGGGGAGGAGATGGCGGAAAACGTATGTTTGAGCTATGCACGAACCGTGTGCTTAGGACCCGCAAAGTGATGAGGAGATCGACTACGACTGGATAACGGAGTACGAAAATCGGGTACGCGTGGAATCATGAAAGACTCCTCCAATAGAAGGTGGACGAGTACACAGACGTATGCGAGCCGGACAAGAAGTTCATGAAGATGTGGAACGGGTACATGAACAAGGTGAACATTCGTCGGTGCGTTGTCTTCAATATAATCACTTCCGGGGGATAGAACGATGCCGAACAAAGAGATGTGCGAGGCCTGCACCGCGTTCTGCAAAAAGTACGCTGCCGGCCTCAGGGGACTCCGCGACAACACGCTCATGCACCTCCTTATGCTCACGGAGTACAGGCTGCTATCCACAGATGAGCTCTACCAGGTCATGCTGGTATGCTGGAGGATGGCACAGTGTATAGGAATTCGACAGGGCGCAGATAGGGCTCGAACAGTCTAAATAATATATGTCGTTAACTCAGCCCATCAATACGATTTTTGTCATGCTGATATCACGCAAATCCGTTGAGCCACTGCTTATAATTAGTAATACACGTCACAACGATATTATAACAGAATCAATCTAGCAAGCAAGAAGAATGTCGCAGCCGGTTCTACTCAATATCTGGGGTCGTTCGGTCGCCAACTCGAGGACAAACTCGTGCTACGGATTCCCGCAGTCGGTCTCATTCCCTAGACGCCCATCGCAACGGGGCCGTGCCGCACATGTGCATATTCCACAGCCCCGACACGTGCCCAACAGGAATATCAGTGCCTTCGTTTGCGACTCTCCAGAGGGGGCTCATGTCGATACTGTGGCACTTCCAGGACTGAACAGCAAACGACACACTATGACCGCCGCGGTGCTGGCAGAAATCGCAGGGCCCGCTGCCGGGCTGGAAACAAGGCCAATGCACGCACGGCTGACGACCAACCTTGGACGGCTTGAGCGAAATCGTGAACGTCTGGCCGGCTTCTCCCCTCCGAGAAGGGCTCGTGGGGACCAACACTACCACTACGGCACCACCGAACCGGACGAGAAAACAATACTAACCAAGGCGCAGAAGCACGCCATGCGCGCAAGAAGACACTATAACTACATCATGCAGGGGGCCCAGAAGAAATCTCCCATTATGTCCTCGCCATCACCACCGCCTCATAGTCTCATCCCACCATCAGACCCAGCCGCTAAACCTCCGCCACGATGGATCCTGGTGGTTGACTCCCACTCCTCCGCGGATCAAGCTTTCCTCTCATCAGCCAAGAAGTTCGCATTGAATTTGGATTACCTGATTGCATACCACCGCCCGGACTGCGGGAGACAGGCGAGCGGATACGTGCGGCTGCTAGGACTGTGCTCGCGGTACCTCTCAGACGGGGCCCGCGAATTCGTCCACGTTTGTGACCCGCGCAGCGGCGAGATCATAGAGGATATTGCGGCGTTGCCGAAGGATTGCCGGGCCGTTGTAGCTGTAGAGAAAGGTGCGACATTCGGTGGGTTCCAGCCGCAGGAGCTCCGCAGTTTGGAGTCGTTTATTGAAAAGAGCGCAGGATGCAGACGGGTTTTCGGGGAGAGGAAGGCGACGGGCTTCGTGAGGTCTAAGAGCCAAGTGAAACGTGCGGGAGGGATGATGAGGCCCGGACGCTCGCAATATTCTCCTGTCCGGGACACTGAGAGTTCGGACGAATTCGTCAGAGCCGCCCTGCAGGGACTCAAGACGCGATACAGTCTGAACAAGGACCTGCTCTACGACCTCTTCACGCAGTTCATCTGTCTCCTCACCATCGATAAAGCAGAGACCAGTCCTTCCCTCTCCGGTCAGCATCAATATTGCATTTCGGCCCTCGTCGTGGCACGCTTCAGTCCTGTCCTCAGGAATAAGTCAAAACCCACACAGGACCGACTGCTCGTCTCCGCGAGACTGCTGTGCCCCTGCGGACGGATCAGCGTGGAGGGCTTCGTTCGGCTGAACTCTCTCTTCCGTGACCTTAGCGCAGACAGCAAATTGACCCGAGCCGAGTTCTGGGGCCGGTACTTCGACCCGGCAGATGTGGGCAGCGTGAAGGCAGGCGACTTCTGCAAGCTGGTTCGCGGGCTCGATGACCAGATTGGAGCACCGGATCATACCGAGAAGAATAAGAATCCCTTCGCAGATCGTGCGCTGAAGGAGCTCAGAATTTCTGGCTGTGCAGACAGAGACGCGGTGGATGTGAGGAAGATGTGCGAAGGGCTGGCGAAGGGAACGGTGGACGAGCGGGTTTTCCTTGAAAGACTCGGCGTCGATTCGCTGCAATAATATAAAGATGAGAATGTAACGATATCGCATTAGTAACTCACTCTCAATAACGATACTAGTAAGTAAATATTCACCAACAATAATAACACCGTCACTGAGAAATTGTTTTCTTTTCATTTAACTACCACTCTACGTATCCCAATCGTGCTTCAAGAACTCGACAAACCCCTCGGTCACGAAGCCGCCCTTGTGGTAGCTCTTCGCGGGCGGCTCGACGGGGGCCGGCGCCCTCGGAATTTCTATCGGCCTCACCGCCACATCGCTCGCGTCAGTTCCCAGAGTCTCCGTTATCTGCTTCTGTTTCTCCATATATTTCGCAGCTTTGCCTATGGCTCGCTCGGCCCGGGACCGCACATCGACCTCTTCGAACAGTTCCTTCCTCCGTCCGCTCACGTAGAAATCTTTCTTCGTCTTTTCCTCGCTGCTCGATCTCCGATACTTCCACACATAGTGTCTGCGCAGCGTGTCCGTGACTTCGTCCACACTTTTTCCCCCGCCCACCTGCATCCGCTTCAGTCCGTGTGAGTCCCTTGCAAATGCCTCAACCGAAAGTGTCCCAATGTTATCCGTCTGGAAAACCAGGCAACAGCCATTTCCCAGCTCAACTGGCTGGCATCCTCTCACCTTAGAGTATTCGGTCACAGTGCTGGGACTGAAGACGAGAGTGGGGAGAGGAGTGCGGTTCCAGGCAGACCGGGAACGGTAGGACTCGCAGAAGACCTCGGCCTTGCACTTCTCCACCAACGATTCTGCGGTGGCGCGGTGCGGGGCCAGGTGCGAGTACTGGCTTAGCAGACTGTTGTTGTCGAATGCCATCGCCACGATATATGATGGCACCGAGTCGTTGTACGCGAGCAGAATGTCGGAGGAACAGCTGCCCATCCCCGAGGGGACGGATTGCAGGCCGCCGGGGTTCTCGGCCGCAAACTTGTACGAGTTGACGGCACCACTGCTCGGCGACACCACGATCATATTCGGCGGATTCTCCGGGAAACAGTGCAGGACGCGATGCAGCGGGGTCGCAGGTTTCCGCAGATCATATACGGAGACGTGCTCGTCCTGTGAAACCGCATACGTGAACGGCTGTTGCGCGAACCGTAGTGCGTGGATCATGTCGCTCCAGTGAGGAGAGTCGTAAACCGGCCGGGAGAGGAGGGCGGAAGACTTGGAGCGATAGTCGCAGAGTTTGACCGTGTGCGGAGTGGCGCAAATGAAAGTCTTCGGGTGCGGGCCGTAGTCGAAGTGTATGACTTGATCCTTGTGAACGGTGGTTTGCTCGCCAACGGGGACGGTGACAGACCCCTCCTCGATTCTGACCGCGTTGTTTCCCTTCAGAAGAAGCGACAGCTCCTCCGAATAGAAGGGGGAGACCACGGCGTCGTAGATCTCTGTGCTGGCGGAATAAAGTACCGACGGCGCGGCGGCCTCAGATGCGATGCTCATCCTGTTAACTGTGAAGTGGTCGCGGAAGACCAGCTCCGGCCCGGTGAGAGCAAGTCTGCTGAGGACCTGGACGGGATGCAGTTCTGTCGGGATCAGCCTCTGCTCGAGGACCGCGACATCCGCCATCTGTTCCGACCGGCCTTCCTCGTGTCTTGGCGACACCTTGAGGTCCAGTCGCTGGATGTTCTCCCCCGGAAACGACGAGAACAGACTCATCTTCTCCCCCTCTCCGCGGACCACCGTCAGCGCGTTTCCTCTCATCTTTTCCAGCGGGGCAGCCTGCTTGTCCTCAAGATAAAGGGAACGGAGGAACTCGTCCGGAATCGAGACCTCGGCGTAGTGCTTCCCGAGGAACTTTTGCTACCCCAGCGTAATCATGTCCAGACATACAGTGTCCGCCCAGCCTCTCTCGCGTTTCTTCTGGTAATATTTCTTGGCGTAGAGGATCTTGGCCCTGGGGACCCGAAACAGGCCGGCAGAAGAGAGGACGCACAGGTGCTGTCGTGCCTCCTCCGCGTTGAAGAGCAGGGTCGAAGTCTTGCTGGTGCGCCTGGTCTTCACCAGCGCCCTCTGCGTCGAGTTCTGTATCGTGTCCTGCATCTGCTTGTCTCGTTCCTCCTTTCTGCTCGCGTGCATGGCAAGTGAATTATAATTTTATTATGCGATTGCCGGTGGCCGATTTGATGGCGCATTAGTGCGTCCGTAGGTCCTGAGCCGCGTGACGTATACACGCCGACTCCTTTCCGGTACAATAATTCCTTTAAATCAATATGGTGGAAGCATCGGAACAGAAGGGGCCGCCAGAGAAGTGCATCCGGCTCATCGTCCTGGGCAACAGCAAGGCGGGCAAGACATCGCTCATCCTCCGTTACACCGACAACTCGTTCTTCAGCAACTTCACGCCGACACTCGGTATTCATGCATGCTTTTACTAAGCAAACAGGAGTGGACTTCAAACTGAAGAAGACGAAGGTGAAGAACGTGCCCGTGAAGATGGAGATCTGGGACACCGGCGGGCAGGAGCGTTTCCGCACCATCACTCGTAGCTACTACGAACGGGCCATGGGCGTTGTGCTGGTGTACGACTGCACGGACGAACGCAGCTTCCTTGATATCCGCAACTGGGTCAAACAGATCGACAACCACGCCCATCCGGACATAGTCAAAATCCTAGTGGCGTCGAAGTGCGACATAGCGGAGAAGAAGGTGGAGGCGGGGACGGGCAAGGCGCTAGCTGATGAGCTGAAGATCGAGTTCTTCGAGACCTCCGCAAAATTGAACAAGAGTGTGGACCAAACCTTCACCTGCATCGCTGAGCAGATAATCGACAAGGACATCCAGTTCAAGGAACTGAAGAGCTCGGTGTCAGTAAAGCAGCCCGAACTGGCGCACCGCAAAAAAGGCTGCTGCTAATCCCCCGCCTGCCCGCGGTTAGTTTCTGATTTTCTTTCTATTCATATATTCGCTCTATCGCACGCACGCGCACACACAGGGAGAGAGAATGTGACTCAGGATTGAGCGATAAGATATCGACGACAGTGCATGGCCGCCTTACTTGCCGATCTTCTTCTTCTTCCTCGGCTCAGAGTTGCCGCGCGAGGCCGAGCCCATGGCATGTTCCGAGTTGCCCGCATGCGATCCAGCCGGCATCTTCTGTCCCTTAACAGGCATGGGCGGCGGAATGCCTTGACAGCAATATGAGCACTTCCATATCCCGTTCTTGTCCTTTGACAGTCTCTCGAACTCTTGCGGCGTCATGTTCACGCACTCGATATGGTACCAACGTTTGCAGATGCCGTCGCACTCAATCATTTTGTCGCCTTCCTCGTACCCACGGTCGCAGACGCACCACACATCGGGCTCTTCCTCTGGCTGTTCCACCACCTTCCTTGCCGGCGACTCCCGTGCCTCGGCCGACACGTCTCGGCTTGAGTTCGCCTGCTGTCTCTTCCCGGGCCGCTTCCTCCCCTGATAAGCGGTGGACTTGGGCTTCTCCAGCGCGGGGTGCTTGTCCTCCTCCGGGGCCACCTCGGGTTTCAGCGGCCGCTCGAGTCGAGCCTCGACTCTGGACGAGTTATTGGAGATTGCGTACCGGTCGTTGAGAAGGGAGGGCATGCTGGCGAAGTAGTATGCCGCCTCAGTGGGAGGGAGAGCGTCGGTCTGCACGGCGTTGATGACCACGGGCGGAGCCTTGAGGTCCAGTCCGGGGAACAGCTCCCGCTTGGGCTCCGGGTCCTTCCCAGTCTTTAGTGCAGCCTCAATCTTCTTCAGCGTGGCCGCCACCGGAGTCGCCATCTCCTTGTGCTTCGCTGCCTACCCGCCGACGTTCCAATCAAGCGGATTACTATCTGGTTAAGAAGCTCAACGACGCGGTCCGCAGGCAGTCTGGTCTTTACGCCCAGGCACTTGCTGATTGCATCTATCTGCATGTTTGGAATATAATTATCTGATAAGCTGAGTTCATATTATCGCCCAGCCCTCTCTCGGCGCAGTGCCCGCCCACGGGGTTTTGGGGTGTTGGGGTTTTGGGG
>QFZN01006958.1_pt1 | contig 11855 bp, 12 predicted proteins | sample 1740101 | NCBI WGS metagenome assembly QFZN01 (sample SAMN09210849, study PRJNA391713) | Ciliate metagenome, whole genome shotgun sequencing project. | isolation source: combination of 50 Heterometopus sp. ciliate cells from an enrichment culture... | host: Heterometopus sp. ...
CTGTCGAGCATAGCAGCAGTGCAGTTCAGCTGCCAGTCATAATGTTCTGATGATATTGCGGGAGAGGGGACCTATAAGTTGGGCCATAATAATATAAGCATTATTGTTAAAGATATGACAGCAACGAACGACCTGAAGACCCTCGCACTGAGTTTCAAATCTGACTTGGAGGTGCACGGGGAGACAACCGCGCTGCTGACACAGGCCACAAAGCTGCTGGACGACTGTACTCAGCCAGCCGAGATCTTCGCAGACCCGAAGGCACGGCAATACTTCTTCGAGGAAGCTCTCCGCGACATCGTGCTGACTTTGGCCAAGCAGACCTCGTTCGCCCGTGCTGAGGTACCTCCATGCTTGTGGTAGATACCGTAGTATGCCGAAATGGTGAAGAGGTTCATGCACTCCTCCGTCAGGGCCCTGGCCGCCGAACTCGACCGCGATAATATCGACCTCGTCCTCAGTCTGCGGCCATTATTCGACCCAGAGGGGCCGCTCTATGCGAGTGCCTTCGCCAACATGAGGTCGAATCTGATCGATGTACATCATTTCAACACCCAGTCGTATAGCCGTACCAGCCCTCGCCTCCTGTCGCAGACTGGAAGGAGAAACTACACGCTGGAGACAAGGTGGACGCCCTGCGCACCGAGTACGTTCAGGGGGAGAAAGTGCAAGGCTGGGCCCCGAGTCTGGTCGTGGAGGCTGATGCCGACTCTGTCTGCTGCGAGCCTGAGGCCTTTGTTGAGTCCGCTAGAGAGCGCTTCGATCGCAAGGGAAACAAGCTGGCCCCCTACGGTTTCCGCTCCGGCGACTGGTCCTGGCGCGACAAGATCTCTGCTGGTGAACGGCTCGACATCTTTGACACCCAAGGAGTCTGGTTCCTGGGAACGGTGCTGGATGTGAAGGAGACGGAGGTGAAGGGGAAGAAGGTCAAAGAGTACTACGTGGGCTACAGAATCTACCTCAGCGAGGGCACCAAGATGGATTCCAAGGGCCGCGCCTACGAGGGCTGGAGCGAACAATATGACGCGTGGATCCCGGCGTACTCGCTGCGCCTGCAAAAGTGAGTGTCCCATTCCAATATCGTCGCATAGGCCAAACAGCATAACGAAGCTCGGGACGGTGTACTGCAGGAAGGCGTTAGATAACGAGGCCCCAGCGCCGGTCGACAGCACTGACCTGCTCGAAAGTGTACTGCTCTTTGCAAGAAATCGTTGCAATAGGCGCCGGTCAAGGGCGACTACCTCTATGTGGTCTACCGCTACAATCGTTGCTACTCTGCACTCTACCTCGAACTTATGGGAGAGTTCGGGAAGCTGGGCGGGTTCCAGAAAATCGTAGTGCGAGTGACAAAGCCAAAGACCGACCTGTCTGTGGACCAGCTGTTCGCCTATCTGGAACTGATATCGGCACCATACAGTCTCTATCACCGAACCTTCGTGTCTGACGGCATCTCGTCCTTTGTCCAATCCGCTTGCGCCTACATGTCCAACATTCCTGATACCCAGCTCAGAAGCGTCAAACAGCACAAGCTCGACGCCGCTATGAACAACATCGAGTGTCTCATGCGCCGGGTTTACACGGCCAAGACTAAGGGAGAGAAGGTGATCGAGCTGAAGGTGGGGATCGGATTGAGTCTGTTGCGGTCGGAGCTGCTGGAACGCCGGATACAGGCAATAAGGCTGATATCGGACACGTGCAAGGCGGCGAAGGAGACGCACATGATATATCAGGCAAACGTGCCCACGGTTAACGACAACGCTGTGCTCAGCAGCCTTCTCCATGTTCCGCAGGTCATCGGCGAGATCTTTGGCAAACGCAGCCACATCCAGCTCATTCAGCGTTCTACTGAGATCCTGAAGTTCTTCCTGCTCAACGGCAACATCACTCCCAAGGACATGCAGGTGATATGGGAATGCTGCGGGCGGGACGAGCAATCTCAGATCGAGATATTCAAGGTGATCTCGGAGTCGTCCAACCTGGTCCCGGCAGATCTCATCAAAACCATCGTTGAGCAGTACAAGAGCACGCCGCCAATCGGATACAAGGACCAGGACATCGAGCTGCTTTGCGACCTCGGCTGGCGCTACTCCCACCCTACCATCACCACCCTTTCCGAAATCCTCAAGATCCAGTGGCGGGTCATCAAGGAGGAAATCACCGGCATCTCTTCTGAGACCTACAAAAAGACCATGGAGCGCTTCTGTGATGTCATCACAACGCCCACGATGGTCCAAGAGAGCATAATGCGGACGTACTTCGCGGAAGCATACGAAATGCTCAGCAGCGGGTCAAATCCGCGATTGGGACTAAAAGTGCTGAAGAAGTCGCTGGCACAGCTGCCGCTGCTGATGAGGTTCCCAAGCAGGCAGGCAATGATTGGGGAGGCACTCAGCGATGGAAAGGTTGTGGAACACCTCTTCGAGGTATGATAATGCTATTGGCAAAACAATCGGATAGAACATGGAACGGTATCACGCCATCGCCCTGGGCAGGAAGGCCGACAGGTCGCTCCAGCCCGCCCGGCACAAGCTCGAACTTGAGGAGAGGCTTGAGTTCCTCGTCTTCGGTACAATGCAAGGCTTAACCTCGTCCCATAGCCATGGAGTACGGGAACTACAGGGCCAGCAGAAGGCACATGGACATAATGTGGCGACTCTTTGTCCAGGACGGCGTGCTGCAGGAGGACCAGACCATTTATTACGCCTGGCTGAAGGACCTGCTGGGAAACAGCATGCTGGAGTACCGCGTGGAGTCTCTGGCCGACCTTTCCACTTTCTTCGGAGAAATCGTGTGCGAGGAAGGGAGCTACCAGCACCTGCCGCTGGACGGAATGCTGGCCATCGAAGCGCTGCTCCTCCGGGTCAACACTTCTCTCGGCTACATGGAGGAGGTCTCCAAGTTCCAGCACATCGGCAGCAGTTCGGGCAACGATCCTGACTTCAAGGTAAAGGTGCCGCCGGCAAAGCTTCGGGGCGTCGCGGTGCTCTGGAAGATCGTCCTTGAGTCCACCCACGAGGAGGTGGCTTCCCGCGCCATTGAGCTGCTGAACAAGCTTTACACCAAGCTCGGGGAGGGACTGGAGGAACAGGTGGCGGAGATCAGCGGCGACTTTGTCCAGACCGCGGTCGATAAGCTGAAACTGTTCCACGAGCTGGTGGTGAGCACGAAACAGAGTCGCAGCAGGGAAATCGTCAAGCTCCTCCGGCTCATCGAGCAGATGCTTGATGACTCCGAGCGCAAGGGCAACGGCGGCATCACGCCTCTCTGGGGGCTTCCAAAGGGCTGTCCGCTGCACCTCGATGTGGTGAACCACGCGGTGGAGGGAATGGCGAGTCAAGGAGTGCCGGAGAGGTTTGACCTGGAGGTGCACTCGAGAGTGACCGTGTGGCAGCTGAAGATGCTCATCGCGAACCGCATAAGAACTGTCCCTGAAATCGTAACAAGCCGGAATCATATTTTCTGGTAGATCAGACTGACGTTTTCGTCCGGCTCGGCCTCTGAGCAGGATCATGGGAAGACACTGGAAGAGGTCGGAGTGGCAGATGCTGATATAGTCAAGGTGTTGAAGCGGAACGAGGACTACATCGCCCGAGTGAGCCTGCTGGCCGTGGACCGGAAGTTCACCGAGGCTGCCCACAAGGCATTCTGCGAGGCCTTCGCGAACTTCTCCAAGGCGGGGAAGATGAACAGAGAAGACTGCGCCTCCTTCGTCAGGGTCTGTTGCGGTACGTATGCCTATATCATCGGGGTAGTTGATTCCACCGTCGATATTACCGACTCGCGAGTGAAGGACGTGTTCGCACAATACGACAAGGATAACAGAGGGTACATTGAGGAGACGCAATTCATCGACTTCTACGAGAGCGCGGCGTGGCGGAACGAGGAGACGGTGTGGAGCAACCTGCGCGGCCTGGGCTACGGGCCGGACTTGAAGCGCATCGAGGTGTCGAAGAAAGTGATCACCTCCTGTCCGGTCACATGCAAACGACTCCCGCGACACATCTTGTCGAACAACCCAGGCTGCCTTCGTGTCCTCTTCGACCTGCTTGGTATCCTCACTTTTCCCACATCGGTCTCGTAGCTTTGGGCGAAGAAGTGGCGGACGCGGTCTGGCACCTCATCTTCCGACTGGCCCCCTCAGAGCCGGTCCTCTCCTCGGTCTCTGGGTTCGCGCAGACCACAGAAATCTGCTGGGACTCGCTGTTCTCCCCAGAGAAGAAGTACGAGTCGATATACGCGCTGTACATCGCCGAGTCGCTGCTGAGCGACACGTCAACTCCCGAGGTCATGGAACTTCGCAAGGAGCCCTCCGCAGATCTGCGCAAGGTCTGGAAGCGCAATTTCCTCGACCGCGGCGGGCTGGTCTGGGCCGTCAATGTAAGCTTCTAGGAACGATTTCTGGTAGACATTGAAGGCCCTGCTGGGGAGAGTTGGCGAAGACGGCGCGGCAACCTATGTTCACATGCTGGTGGTCTTGGTGGGGATATACGTGATCACTGCACTGCATGCGAACGGGCGACTGCCGAAGGACCTCAAGCATTTCGGCGTTGAACCAAGGGAACTGGCCAAGAGGGCTTTCCAGGATGCCCAGCAGCAACAAGTAAAGGACGACAAGGTGCGGGCGGTCTTCGGAATTCCTAGTACGAAACACTCGCAAGCGGGGATAGAAAAAGAGTACATCCGGCCGCTAGGCGACGACTTCGTTCAGCCGTACCAGGACCTTTGCGCTCTTCTCCAGGGCGACTTCGGTCTCTCTCTTCTCAGCTCGTTCGACCTCGTCTCGCTGGGCAACCTGACGCTATCCCTCATGAACGAGCTGCTGAGTTCCACCTCGGTACCTTAATTCCCTCCGATATACCCCGCCATAGTACAAGATATCGGACAAGTCGGTGTCGCTGTTCCAGACGCTGATGCTGGTGCTAAAGTGCGTCACGATCAGCAGGCCGGAGTCGTACAGGGAGCTGACCGGGGTCAGGGAGGTGCTGCTGCGGGGGCTGCTGTGCAAGTCAAATTTCGCGGTCCGCAACCAGTTCCAGCAGCTCGCCTACTTCCTCTGTGCAAATATCAGTCCGCAGAAGCTGGAACTGGCCCAGACACCGCTGGGCGACTTCCTCCCCGCCATGCTCGATCCTCGGGTGCTGCTGGTTGAGTGCGAGGAATACACAGAGCTCCTGAGCCTTCTCATTGACATGTACAAGCAATACGATGTAAAGGGCGAAAAGCTTATCAACGTCGAGCAGAAGCTGAAGGAGCTGCAACAGCGATTCTCGCAGCACAAGTCTGCGGAGAGCTTCAAATCCGCTCCAGACTTCACGCTCCTGGCCTTGATCCGGATCATTGACAAACTGCTCTCCGTTCGGGATCACCTCGACCCCGCCACCCGTCGCACCATGATCGATGACGTCTTCTCAAACTGTCTGTTCCCCATCCACGAGTCGCCCGATAGCACCAACATCTACGGGTTCAAGTGCAAGTCGCAGCGAACTCGCGAGGCCGCCTTCTCCCTCCTCAGCAGACTTTTCGGCTTCAAGGACGAGGTCGCCCTCTATCTCATGCGCGACTGTCTCCTCCCCTTGGCCGAACGAGTCCGGCCTCCCAACGTCTGGGCCTACTCTCCCGAAACCGAGGATCGTTCCGTCTCTGGCTTTGTTGGGATCAAGAACCTGGGAAACATATGCTACGCGAGCTCGATGTTGCAGCAGTTCTTCATGGTGGTGCCGTTCCGCAATGCGCTGCTGTCGGTAAGCGACCTCAAGCCGACGGTGCTGAATGAGAACGGGGTTGATGACAACCTGCTGCACCAGCTGCAGAATCTCCTTGGCTACCTCGTGATGTCGGTAAGAAGGGACTACAACCCGAGCCGGTTCTGCTACTCGTTCAAGGAGCAGGACGGAAAGCCACTCAACACGCTACTGCAACATGATGCCCACGAATTCTTGAACATCCTCTTCGAGCGGCTCGAGCGCATCCTTAAGGACACACCATACAACAAGCTGCTGCAGGGGATCTTCGGAGGAAGATCGTGCAGCCAGATAAAGTGCGAGAGCTGCGGGAACGTGAGCTCGGTGTATGAGGACTACTACACGTTGTCGCTGGAGATAAAGAACCAGCGGACGTTGCACGATGCGCTGGACAAGTTCGTTGGCTGGAACATCGTCTCAGACTACTACTGCGAGGAATGCAAGAAGAAGATGGACGTTGCCAAGCGCACCATTCTCTCCACTCTTCCCAATGTGCTTATTGTGCATCTCCAGCGCTTCACATTCAACTTCGACACCTTCGTCAACGAAAAGGTAACACATTTTTGTCACCGCCCGTCGTAGATACACAGCCGCCTGGAGTTCCCCACCACGCTCGACATGTCCGCATACACGGAGGAAGGGATCGCCGAGGAGCCTCAGCCGCCTGCAGGCGAAAAAAAGGAGATCGCCAAGCTCGAGCCCGTCCTCCCCTCCGCCGTGGAAGATTCCACTAAGGCTGATCAAAATGCCAAACAGCAGCAACAACGCAAGCAGTCCGAACTCGAGGAGAAGGAGAAATCAGCCAAAGACTCCGACTCCCCCGCTGCGAAAAAGAAGGAGCTATCGAGGAAGGCGAGGAAATCCGCCGACTACTATAAGTATAAGCTTGTGGGCGTGGTGGTCCACAACGGCAACGCTGATTCCGGCCACTACTACTCGTACATAAACGTTGCCAGACATGAGTGGGAGAGCAGCGACAAGTACCTTCACCCGGAGCAGGACCGGTGGGTCGAGTTCAACGACAGTCTCATCCGCGAGTTCAGCTTCCAAAGACTTGAGACAGAGTGCTTCGGTGGGGGACAAGAGGACAACTACGCAGTGGGGGATGCAGCCGATGCAACCGGCGAGTTCGCGGGCCTATTGGCAGGGAGGTCAAAGTCGGCGTACATGCTGATATACGAGAAGCGCGAGAAAATGCCCATCCCAGAGAAGGACCCAACATATGTGCCTGCGGAGAACGACCTGGTTCTCGGCTCTCTAGAATGCGACAGTACCGCAGTCTCTAGGGCCGAGAGCAGCCATCAGCGTGTTGTCTACAAGGACGAAAAGGATGGCGCGTGCTACCGACTCCACAGGTTCCACAATGTTCCGTTCCGGCTCGCCGAGGACATCAAATCGGAGGTGAACAGAGACAACGTGCAATACATGTTTGAGCGGCTGGCCTTTGACAAGGCGTTCATAAAGTTCGCGTGCGACACCTTCAGCTCGGCGCGCATATGCTCCGACTACGTGTCGGACCCCGTGCTGAAGAAGTCTTTGCGCGATGCCATCTGCGACGTTAGCGAGAAGCTGCTCTTCGGCCTCGTCCCCCGTGCCAACGTCAAGGATATGTACGCACTCGGGTCCCTGGGGGAGACCATGGCCAAGATATATGCGGCCAATCCGGACAGGAGTGCCAGGCTGATCAGGGGACTATGTGCAGACGCGGAGAAGCTGCCAAATTTGCTGGTGAGATGCCCGGAACAGAAGGTCCGGATGTTTGTTGGCAAGGGAGTTCTCGCGGCATTCATATCGGTCTTCGCTGGAGAAGAGAAGACGGGCTTCGGCGACCCTGAGGCTGTCACGAGAAAGCTCATGGACAAGCTGCTGGACATGATAAATTACGATCTGATGAGCAACTGGACGAAGTTCGGGGAGTTCTTCGAGCTGCTCAAGAGCCTGGTGTACGAAGGAGGCGAGACACTGCTGAAGTACAGCTTTGACAAAGACCTGCCCGCGAAGCTGCTGGACTTCTTCCTGGAGAAGCAGAGTCCTGCCAAGCTCCAGTCCCGTCGTATGGAAATGGGCAACTCGGTGCAGAGCCCAGAGTTCGGCGGACTTATGGAGCTCGTGACGTTCCTAGTGAGACACACACAGTCCGTCGGCGCTGGCGAGGCCCGGCCTGCCGCCCCGCCCACAAAGCTTCCAGGCGGCGACCTCGTTCTCTCCTCGGCTGCGGTCCAGTGTCTGCAGGCCGAGGGACTGGTGCCCAAGTTCGTCCGCACGGGTGGCAAGCTCGAGCAGGTTGGCAAATTGCTGGTGCATTTGTGCTACGGGAGTAGGAAGTTCAGCAAGAAGACCTGCAAGTTGCTGCTTCAGAGTCTGGGAAGCTATGAGGCCGGAGTGCTGGCACAGTGCGTTGAAGTAGTGCGGGACCTGCTTTCATTGGAGGATGAGTTCCAGGAGCTGAGGATCGAATGGCTGCTGGGCTACTGCCAGCCCGTTGACAGGACCCAGTACGGTTTGGCTGGCGTTTTCGACGGGGGCGACGACGTCAACTGCTACGTCTCGCCCATAGGTGTGGCAACAAGGGACGACCCGCTGCTGCAGCTGGTGTGGAGGTCGCGGAATCGCGTGGAGCAGTTCACTCTTCAGGCGCTGAAGGCGATCCTGCAGGTCTCCGAGAAGAGTGAGCAGCTCTACGGTTTCCTCAAGCGAATCCCGCCGCCGAACTACCTCTGTGCCCACTACTTCGACTGGGTCCCCGGCTTCCTGGACCAGCTCGCCAAGAGCGACAGTGTTGTTTCTTTCTACAACAAGACGGAGAAAGACGCGCTCATAGCCGAGGTGCGGGGGCTGGTCGAGGTTTTCGGAAGAAGGGTGCTTAGCGAGGACCAGACGCCGTCCTACATCATCGGGAAGACCACGAACACCGAGGAACTAAAGGAGCGGGAACGAGTCGAGAACGGGGTTAAATTGGTACTCACGCAGCTCGAGACCGAAGTTTACCCCGAACGTCGCATTCTTCTCGAAAAGTCTTACCTGATCTCGTATCTCCCCTCATGTTTACACACATGGATAGCCACTTCAACCACTACTCAGCAGGAAGCATCGCCACTGGATCCGCTGGTGTTCCTCCTCAGGCACAGAAGACAGAGAAGAAGGAGGAGGAAAGCCCTTCGAGCAAGCTGCCGGCCTCAGCCCCCACTGAAGCCAAAAAGGAGGGCGAGAAGCTGGATTCAGAAGTCACAGGCGAGATCAAGGTCGTGATCACCCGTCCTGTTCCCGCCGCGGATTCTGAGGCGAAGGTGCCAGATCCGAAACCTAATCTCGACGAGAAAGAAGAGAAGAAGGTCCCCCAGGAGCCCATGGCAAAGGAGCCGGAACTGTTCAAAAAATCGGCAACGCTCATCAAGGTCGAGATCAAGAACCGTACTTGGCTTTTCTCACAGAATAGCTGGATTGTTCAGCGGATACGCGACCGTGGTCTTCGTCTTCCCGCAAGAAGGGGTGGCGGTCAACAGCTACGTTCCCAGGTCCAAGTTCAAACTGCGTGTCATGCCTTCCACGTACGACTTTCGCTATCGATCCCGCTGTATAGAACATACCTTGTCTTCATGCTACAGAAGGAACGCGCCTTCGAGGATTGGGGGAAGTTCGAGGTGCGACTGAGAACCAAAGAGCTCAACAGACAGCCGGCTGCGGCCAGCAACGTCCCTCCTCCCACTGTAAATGTGGTGCCAACCGGCAGCTACGAGTCGAACCTCGAAGAGTACATCTGGAATCCCGAGCCACAAACTGGCGGAACCGCTCCCGCGGGATCAGGTCTAATAAGCTGTCCAGAATGCACCCTTGACAACCCGGCATCGGCCTACGTGTGCCAGGTCTGTGGCCACAGTCTGAGGTACGCTGCGGGCACAGCCGGAAATGACAATACTGCTGGCGCGAACAGCCGGACCGAGACTACAAACAAAATGCGGAGATAATAGCACCGAACTGACGCATTCCCTCTCATTCACTACTCGAGTTGATCGATTGCGGATTCATTGACTGATATATGAGCGCTGCGCAGAGGATTTGCAAAAATTGAGAGAGAGATTATTATCAGCAATACGATAATAGTATTTACACAACCTGCTTTCTAGGCTTGAGCATCTGACTGATAACGTCTTTGGTGTACTTCAGTCTGCTGGCCAGCTCGTGGTTTCCAGCCTGGGAGACCGCCCCGAGGAGACAGCTGAGCCGTTCCCCCGTCTTGCTCACATACGTAACCACCTTGCTCCACGATTCCTGTCCCGAATCAAACAGAAGTTCTGTGTCATCGTTGAAGTTGACCTGCACCACCTTGTTGCTAAGACGAAACAGGATGGCGTGGTGGGTCCTCACGCACTTTTTCACGTAGACCGTTTCGCCCGCCGGAGACGTGCCGCCCAGCTTCGAGACACCTTCGGCGGCCTCGACGAGGTAGCTGCGAAAATGCACCAGCAGCGTGACCTTCTTCTGCAATCCCTTCGGGAATGCGTCCTTCCCCGTCAGCAAGACGTGCGATTGTTTCGTATCCTGTCCGGTCTTCGAGTCCTTCTCCAGATAATCAAAGTGGATGCCGGCGGGCTCGAGGACGATCTTGCTGGAGTCGTTGAAGAAGACGCCTGTTGATCCGTTGGAGAGGAGATAGCCGACACCGTACTTCGACGAGTAGTCGACCCACTTCTTGACCCACACGCTGGGGCCGGACAGCTTCGTTATCTCCTCCGGGTCGGCGTTCTTGCTCTTGCTTGCACATATCGAGGCCAGCTTCTTCTCCGGCGACCTCACCTTTGTACTGGGCTCAACGTCCTTGGAGCTCCCGGTGTCGGTGCGGAACCTCGTCGTGGCCATTGGCTCCCGCAGAATCGACACCTTCTTTGCGATCGGGTCTCTGTTTGTATTGAGCAGGTCTCGACCCAATATCTCTGCTGCTGCAGCAGCTAGCCTCCTCTCTCCCGCCTGCGATGCGTATTGCGAGAGGAAGCCGGCCGAGGGCGGACAGGCCAGGGTAGACGCCGGCATCAGCTTCGGCGTGTTCGCCAATGCGAAGAATAGATGTGTCGCTATCTCGTCCAGACTTGGCCTCTTCGCCGGGTCGCTCGTCAGGATCCGCTGCACCAGGCTCTTTCCCTCCTCCGACACTCCGCAGCCATCTGGGAAAGAGTATATGTTCATCTTAATGCGACGATATGTGACATTGATATCTTGGGTCTCAAAAGGCGGCTTGCCCACGAGCATGGTGTAGACGATCACCCCCAGCGACCAGATGTCGGCCTCGTAGGAGTGCCCCCGCCGCCCGTCCAGTATCTCCGGCGCGATGTAGTTCGGCGTCCCGCATATAGTGCGCTTCTTCTCCCCCACGAATTCCAGCTTCGCTGCCAGTCCAAAGTCCGCAATCTTCAGCTCCATTTTCTCCGATAGAAAGAGGTTGCTAAGCTTGAGGTCGCGGTGGATGACCCGGTGCTCATGAAGATAGCGCAGTCCCTCGATGATCTGAAGAATGTAGCATCTGGTTTCCAGCTCCGTTAGTTTTCTCCTGCGTCTGACGAGGTCGTTCAAGGTTTGGTTGACGCACAGCTCGAGGAGCATGTAAACATTGTCCTCGCATGGTCCGCGTCTTCAAAGAAGCGCTCGAAGTGGACAACGTTGTGGTGGGCAAGACTGCGGTGAATGCGGATCTCGTTCATGAGCTTCTGTCTTCCCCGGTTCTTTATCAGAGAGGCTTTCACGACCACTTTTGCCGCGAAGACCTTCCCGGTGTCCACCTCAGTGACTTCGTAGCACTTGGCAAATCCGCCCTTTCCCAGAAAGTGGCCACGCAGGTACTTTCGGGAGAAGGACTCGCCGCTGGGGAGCTTGACCTTCTCCTCGATCATCAGTCCGTCCGGCTTGATTTCCTCGCCGCTGACCAATCGCAGTCCCACTCGATCCATATGATGCGCGCACGGTTAGTGACTGTTTCCTTTGCAGATTATTAATCTGATGCCGTTGAACTCATAGGCAGTGTGTTGTCTTAAACTTGAATCATGATCCGACTTTCTAACCACCACTTCCCGTTTCGCGTGTTTCGGGCACCGTGCGTGGGGTTGTGGGGTTTTGGGGTTTTGG
>QFZN01006969.1_pt1 | contig 11843 bp, 7 predicted proteins | sample 1740101 | NCBI WGS metagenome assembly QFZN01 (sample SAMN09210849, study PRJNA391713) | Ciliate metagenome, whole genome shotgun sequencing project. | isolation source: combination of 50 Heterometopus sp. ciliate cells from an enrichment culture... | host: Heterometopus sp. ...
ATCCCATCCCGCAGTGCGAGTTCGAGTGCAGACTGCGGATAGATATGCTGGATAAATTGGCTGCAATATAGCGCGGCAAGGGAGTCTCGAGGTATAGGACGAAGAATATCATGAATGAAAATAGCGTTTATCCGAAGAAGAGTTCGGTGGGCTTGACCTTTTCCTTGTTGATCGCCTCAATGTACTGGTAAATGATGGTAACAGCCAGGAGAATGCCGGTGCCCGAGCCAATGGCGCCCAGAAGGTCGGCAACAATGGTGAGTGCTCCGATGCAGAGTCCGCCGAAGGCAGCCGCAGCCGGGATGTATCTGTTAAGCTCGCGAACAACCATGCCCTCACGCTGCTGGGACTGAATGGTCATGTCCTGGTCCTTCAGCTGTTGAGCCACATCCTTGGCACTTTGGCCAGAGACGTCGACCCACAGGCGGGAGAACCATGCGCAGATCACCAGCACGAACGCAATGTAGAACAGCGAGTGGATCGGGTCGGTGATCAGGTCCGAGATCTCTCTTGGCGGAGACATGTAGTAGGCAAGGCCGCCAACAGGGTAGCTCTGGCCGCCGGCCTCATGCTCCTGCCAAGTGCCGAGCATGCGGACCAAGAAGTTGCCCTTGAAGCGCTTGTAGATGATCTGGGAGACGAAGTACAGGTTGGCGACGAGTGCAGTCTGCAGAATGATTGGGATGTTCGAGGTGTAGAACAGCTTGATCGGGTACTTGGACTGGTATCCCTTCACCTTTCTGCTCATGAGGTTGAGTTCGACGCGGAAGCCCTGGAAGTAGATAACGATCAGGAACACGATCACAGTGGCAATCAGGTTCGACAGGTTCGCTCCAGTAGGTCTGAAGAAGGCGTGCTCGATGGCGTTGAGCTTGTTAGGCTTGACGATGAGGGAGTGGAACAGAGCGATTATGGCGCCCTCGTACTCGACTCCGCCCTCGTGGCTCATGGTGATGGGACTGAAGGACTTCCACAGGATGCTCTCGCTGATGTTGGTCGCGATGAACAGTGATATGCCCGACCCAATTCCGTATCCCTTTTGCATCAGCTCGTCGAGCAGGATCACCAGGACGCCCGCGAAGACCAGCTGCACGATAATCAGCACTGCGTTCAGTGCACCGATCTGCTGGATGTCACCGTACATGCCGGAAAGGACGTAGGCAACAGCTTCACCGATGGTGATGAGCAGGCCGAGGACTATTCGGAAGTTAGCATAGCTGAACGAAAGGGGAAGATATAAGGAGTCAGGGTACAAAAAGTGTGATCAAAGCCCTAGGGCTCACACAGTATGCGAATATTGTTCATCATCTTGTACAAATGCAAACTTACACTTTTGCGCGGCAGAGAAGAGGACACGATCCTCCTTGAGGGTCTGATCGACCTCAATGATCTTCACACCGGCGAGCAGCTGCATGATCATGCTCGACGTCACGATAGGACTGATGCCCAGCTCCATGAGTGAGCCCTTGTTCGAGGCCAGGATCACTCTGATCCAGTAAAGAGGGTCGCCCGCGGCACCCTTCTCGACACCGTAGACTGGGATCTGGGAGCAGACGAGGTAGATGAAGAGGGTGATCGCGGTCCAGATCAGCTTGTCGTTGATGTGGATCTACGAAATGAGATGCGAAGAGTACCTTTCTGTCAGGCTTCTGCACGTCCGGGATGATGAACATGACAGGCTTGATTAGGTTTAGGAACCTGATCTTTGCCATTCTTTCCTTATATTGATATGAAATCTAAAAGCCTCCCACTATTTATGTGTACACACAAAAGATACTGATAGTCATTTGGCCACGTGTGCTCGTATATTGGCATGCTTTATATACTCACAGTGTATCACTGTGTGTATCCCCCTTATTCTCTCGTCCCTTTCGTCTCTCTCAGTCCAGTCCTCTAAGCCGAATCGCTTTATTTCCCAGATCGAACACACGCATATATACATTAAAACCCCCGCAAAAAGCAATGGAGTTCGACGCGCCGCCCGCACCAATTTCTCTGATTTATCCGGGACTGTACCTAGGCACATCGAAGGCAGCAGCCAACAAGCCTCTCCTAACCTCCCATGGGATCACACACATCATCTGCTGTGCCGAAGAGATCACCCCCGCTTTTCCGGGCGAATTCCAGTACCTCGTGCTGCCTGTGGACAACCAGCTTGAGAAATCTGCGTTCCAGTATTTCCACGAGGCCCGCAAGTTCATCGACGACGCGCTATCCGGTGCATCAGCCAGCCACGTTTTGGTCCACTGGTATGGGAGTGACCTTCGATAAGAATAGTATAAACGGGATGTCCCGGTCGCCCGCTGTGGTCATGTCATATCTGATGCTCACTCAGTGTATGGACCCGGAAAAGGCGCTAGAAGCCGTGGTAAAGGGACGGCCGCAGGTTTCCGGCAAGAAGTTCGCCAAGATGCTCCGTGCCTTCTACGAATCTGACGTTTTGCCCGCCGGCTCCTCCGCCGAAACGAAAGATAAGGCGTGATTCTGGCAGAATTCCCGACTATTCCCGCATACAAGGTGTAGCGTCACAGCGTCGTAACACAAATCGAGGATCGAAAATGCATTACGAATTCGGTGATCATTACTCTTATTCCTGGACATCAGCCTGCTTGAGCGCCCGCAGCCGCTGCAGCTTGAGCGCGGTCTCCCTGCACGTCCAGTACATGGCATGCTCCGCGAACGCCAGTATCCAGTCATACACGACAAGGTCGCAAACCAGCGACAGCAGCGATATCCAGACCCACTGTGTGCTCGCCTTCCATCTACCACTTTGTCGCAGAGAAATTACCCGTATAGCACTGAGAACTTGCACATGTAATAGTTGGCACCAACCACACCCAAGGCGACGACGCTGCAGCCGAGGATGTAGCGAAGGTTGCGGTGGCGTGTGACCTCCGACCTAATCGTGCCTGTCAACAGCGGAAGGAATACATGTACATGCGGTACTGGGTCATGGTCTTGGCCTCCCTTATGCGAGCCTCGTTAAGCTTGAAGACGCCGCCAACGAGGAACATGATGATATTTGTGAGCAGCGGGCCGCACACCATTATCCAGATGTTACCGATCACCACTGAGGAAACGGTTTTCGTGTCTTCGGGATGGTCCAGCTCGTTGAGACTTGTCGTCAGCAGCACTGCAGACCAGAACAGTATGAAGTATATGTAGCTGAAGAGCAGCACGCAGCGCATGGGCCGTGTGTATATCGTGTTTGTTCTCATGCACATGTTAAGAACCGGATTGCCGGAGACGTAAAGGTTGACTGTTCTGAACTGCTCCTCCTCACTGCGAGCAACGTACTCTTTGCTAAATACATCTTCGACATGATGCGACTCCTTGCCCTTGCGCCGAATCTCCCTGGCCTTCACAGTGGCGAAGTCGCCCTCCTCCGTCGAGTCCAGTTTCATCGACCCCGTTCTGATTATCGCTATCGTGGACATTTCCTGTGTAGTCGTGTGGTTGATAGATGTGTCGACGTTCCCATCCGCCACCTTCACCTGCGACTGGTTCATCGTCGAGTTCATGGTCACCTTCTTCTTCAGGTCCTCCTGTGTTGGGCCGGTCCCGCCGTCAGGGTTGGCGGTCGTGGTAATATCGACCGTGTCATGTCTGGCCCTTTGCACCCTGCGTCTCTTGACTCTTCTTACGTGGACTATGCTGCCCGTCTCGGCCTTGTCCCCCACACTGCCCCCGTCGCTATCTTCTCCCGAGCTGTGTCCTATGGCACTTGCGCTCTCGCTCATGCCGCTTCCGTTGTGTGTCTTGGTCACAGCTTCGCCGTCGGGGTGGGTAGGATGGGATCCGCCACTCCCTTCGTTATGTTCCTCGCTGCTCTCAACCTTTCGCATGTGGCCGTTCTCGCTCTCCTCTGACTCCTTGTTGCGTACGGAACGCTGAAGCAAGGAAAAGTTTGGGCTCGCCGTCTTCTCCAGCGGCGACTCGTTCGACAGACTGGCCTCCGGGTCCTTCTCCAAGTATTCGTTTCGATGAAGATGGATGATGCGCTCAAGCTTGGGGATGAGCATGATGTCGACGAACCAGACCACCAGGGTGACCGCCACGAACAGCACGCCCACGACGACGCACACGTACATCCCGATATTGAAGCTGATCGTGTCGAGTGGGTCGAACGTGTTATAGAAACTGGGGGAGGCAAGGGCCTTGGCGGTGGAAACTCTGCGCTGGGCCACGGCGGCGACCTCGCTCAGATGGTAGGCGGCACACGGAACCAGGTCCACGTATTCGCTTAGCTTGAGCACGTTGCCGTAGCCGGTGATGCCGCGGCTGTCCGCGAACTCTGGGTAGACGGTCTCTGTGGTCTCGTAAGAGTTGCCCTCCACGATCAGTTCGGAGAACGTGTACAGCTTCGGGTCCCACTCTGGATAGAGCATTTTCTTCTGGGAGTCCGTCATGTTGAGTTCGTTGACATTGACCTTCCTGGCGACGTACTGCGTCACGTTCGCCCGCATGGAGTCGTTGAAATATTTGCACGTGAGCTTGTCGGCGGGGAAGTTCTTGGTCACGTTGGCGAGCGGGAGGAAGAACACGACGGGGTCGGTAAGGTTCAGGCTCAGCGCGCTCCCGTTGCTATCCAGCAGCGTCAGACTATAAACGGGCGTGCTCACTTCCGAGTGAAAGTCTGAGAACACGTACGGGTTCTCTGTCCACTTTATCGCCCGAATCTTGAACTCCTCGTTGTAGGAAACCGTATTGCGAACACTGTCGAGAACGTTGATGGGCAGACGGACGTATGCTGAGCCAAGCTTCAGGCCCAGGGAGCCACCCAGGTCTGAGAACAGGGTTGCCTCCTGCACGGCGTTGATGAACAACTCAAACGTGTCCTGGGTCGAAGTGTACGGATCGTCCCCCGGATACTGCGTCGTGCTTATAGAGGCCGCGAAATTGTACAGTCCGTTGCGCAGGACCAGCACGGTCCCAACCAGCTGCTGGCGGCGGGCAGTAAAGTTAGCCTCGACCTCCGGGTCGTCGGTGCCTTTCCTGGCCTCGCCGAGGAGGTAGAATTCGTAAATCGTCTGGCGGAGGCGGTGGTACACAAACTTTATAACGCTATCTACCGCGGAGAGCACATTCTCCCGCTCGAAGTCCAGCAGCCGTCCGCCGGTCACGATTGTGACTCGGGTGATGTAATCGTACAGCGACACGACTATTGGCATGTAGGAGGCGTCCACGGTCTCCGGGTTCTTCAGCAGGCCAATCAGTGCGTCCGCAACCTGGTCTATGATGTTGGTGTCGCTGGGCGTGTATCTGGAGTCCGCGGCCAGATTCTCCTTAAAGGGCTTGACGATAGTCTCGTTCAGGAACAGGACAACGGACTTCGCGACAGCTTTCGCAGCGGCCAGCTCGTTCTCGGTCCAGTCGCAGGTCACACCCACGTAGCCCGAAGCGCAGATGCACTCGCTCCAGCCGCCTGCAATCATGCACTCCCCGTGGCCGCCGCATTGGCTGTCCTTGGAGCACGCCGAGTACGACATGTAATACAGCGAAGGCGAAGGGTTCGCCACCTGGAACACATGGGTCGCCCTCAGCGCCAGCTCCCAGGTCATCGTCGAGACAGAGATTAGTTTCTGCAGGTCCACTAGGGTGGATTCGCGGGCGGCGGGTGCGTAGGTCTCGGTGATGTTGACGGTGAACTTGGCCTTCGACACGCCCATGAAGCGGTCTTCGATGTACAAGAACACATCCGCAGTCACCACACTGGTCTCCACCTCGTTGTTCACAGTCTGTGGGCCATTCATCAGCGGAGGAATATATATGTTCGTGAGAGTGACGGTCGAGTCCACAATGTTGGCGGCCACGGTGCTGGGATAGATGGTCATCGTGTTCGCCCCGCTTATCTGCGAGAGCAGCAGCAGCACCGCTTGTGATGTGCTCGATTCGTAGGTATCGGGGATGGCGTAGGACCGCGGGACGAGGAGGACGCGGAACTTGAGGACCTCATAGTAGTCGTCAGCATCCTGGACGTCGGTGACTGTGATGTTGATGTAGGAGCCAGTCTGATATCCCGAGGTGGGCGCAAAGGTCACGTAGTCGTCCGACAACTCAGGCGGCCTGTTCCCGTACAGTTCCAGCACATCGAACGCTATCGAGTCGCAGGTCTCCACCTTGACAACTAATCGCATCACTTCGGTCTCGCTCTTGTAGTTGAACGCGTTCATGTTAATGGCGGTGACAGAGGAGTTGATGTTGTCCTCGCCATAAGACTCGAAGGTGCGCTTATCGGAGGAGTAGAACCCGCTGGCCGACCTATCTTCCGTAGGATGCGAGTTCCACCACACGTTTGTCATGTTGCTCGTTGGATCGTTCACCAGAGCTCTCAGGTATATCGACCGCTTAATATTAACCTTCTGGGGATAGATGATGGGCTGGATTGTGACCGAGATGGGGTGGCTGCCCTGGGGCACGGCGCCGATTACGCAGGTGTGCGTGTAGTTGTCGTATTCGACCAGCTGTTTGCTCGGATTGAAGTCGTTCACTATGTTCGGACAGCTGAGCATGCACATCTTCTTGAATAAGTATGCCTCCTGAAAAGTGTTGTTGTAATCGAGGGTGTCGTTAGTCATCCCGACCGCCGTGCCCTTGCAGTCAACGCAGCTCATCGTGTCCCCGCTCGTGCACGTCCTGCATTGTGCGTTGCACTGTATGCACAGTACCAGTCCGCTGTCCAGATAGTACCCGCTGCTGCACTTATTGACGCATGTGTAGTATTCAAGAGTGACCGTGCCCTCGCCGTATATGACCTGCGGATATGGGTAATCGTCTCCACACTGGCTGACACATTGCCCCTTGTATAGGTATTTCAGCGAGGTCGAGGAGTTGCATGTCAGACAGTCCGTGTACGTTGTCCCGTTGCACGTTTTGCAGCTGTAGTGGCAGCCTATGAACCCGATCGCCAGCGACGTTGTTGTGTTAGAATAGTACCACAGCGCCTCCCCTGTGTAGTCCGATATCTTTATCAGCTGTATGTCGAGACTTAAAGAGCCGTTGCAGTTGGTCATGTTCACTCCTTGTAACGTGATCTGCGTCGGGTTAGTGTAGCGACTCAGCGCAATGTAGCTCGTTTTCAGCGTGCTGCACGTCGGGACCACTGTGGGGGTCACTATCATCCCGAATAGTCTGCGGGTGTCGACGAAGCCGTTCCCGTCGACCACAAGGTCGCCCAGGTTGGTTCCTTTGATCACGATCTCTGTCTCGCTCGGGATGTACCTGCGATAGTCCGCGGCGAACTCGGCCTCCTGGTACCGGAACACGAACTTGAACTGGAGCACGCCGGCCGCCACGTTTCCAAATAGAAATTCGTTTGTGGGGGTCGTGAACGAGCGCGAGTAGATTCCTAGCATGTAGTCGTGTCCAGGAATAAGAGAGGACTGCGGGATGTCCTCAAGCGTGTAGTTGCACGTGTCGTATTCCCCGCTCAGCTTCCCCACCGTAAATCCCGACGCCGATATGTCCGCCACCGAGGCGAACTGCTGCTCCCAAACGACCTCGGTCGTGTAGCTGCTGTGGTTATACGTCGAATATATGAGATGCAGCAGCTGGACCTTTCCGGGGGTGCCGCTATACATGGTAGGCTTCGTTTTCTCCGTGCTACATTTGCTGATCTGGAACCAGATGCCCTCGCCCCGGTGCAGGACCGGCTTGGCCAGCGGCGGATTCGTGGCCGCTATCTCCGGCAGGTCCGCATTATCCGTCATCGAGTTGAGCAATATGTAAGCGGAAGTGCCCTTCTGGAGATCGGAGACAGGATACCAGGTGTCGTCGTCAGGGTCGTAGCGGGCGGCGCGGGCGTAAGAGCGCCAGCAGAGGTAGACTCGGTCGTAGGCGCTGTTGTCGAGGAGATTGTACACGCCCGCGGTTTCGCCGAACCACAGGGGCGGATACTTGCCGTTGATGCGGCTGAAGGCGGGGCCCACCTTGTTGGAGTACTGGCAGCCTGTGTAGCAAAGGATGATCTGGTCCCCGTCGTGCTGTCCTGTGCCGACCATGTCGAGGTAAAGGAGCTCGCCCTTGAAAACAACGGTGTTCTTGTAGCTGTTGGCCACCCCACTGACAGGCGGAAAGCGCACCTTCGGCGCATCTTGCAAGGTCCACGTCACGAACAAGTTCTTATACGGCACTAGCTGGGAGCCTGCCGTCTGGTACATGTATCCCGGCCTCCATGCCACCGTGTATGTCCCACGGTCCAACTCCGCAGTATCGATCCCAGCGTATGTCTCCCCCGCGATTTTTTTCGCGGCGTAGTCCTCGTAGCTGCTCAACGACTCATCGACCTTGATCGTATCCTCAACCGCGACCGCGGTGTCCTGGTCGATATTCACAAGTGTTATCCGGTCAGACGACGACTGGTCCCCGCCCGACAGCGTGAATGTTAACGAGTCGGTGGCGCCTTTCTCCGAGGCCCCATGCGAGGGCGAGATCTGCGTAGGGATTCGGATGAAGTAAGTCTTGCCCAGCGGACGGACCGTGTTCGTGACGTGGCTCTGGTAGCAGACACTCACGTCCTGCCCCTGTGCCGAGGACGGAATCGCGATGTCAGACTCGACTAGCATAGAGCCGTCGGGTTGCGGGGTCACCGTGGCGGAATTCAGTATCGTGTTCGCGTCCTCGCATTCCCCCAGGATGTAGACAAGCTTGTCGCCTTGGTGGAGTAGCTGAGAGAGCGTGGATTTGTCGTTGAGATTGATCCGTGTCTCGATGTCACTGACACCGAAGTTCTGCAGATCGAAGGCGAACGACGGATAGTTGCTGGCAGAAAAGAGGTCGGTGCAGACGCCCACGGTCTCCCACATGGAGCTGCACAGCGGCAACCCAGGCGTGGCGCTCTGTCTTCCTGGCACGCCCGCACTGGGCACAACCGTGCTCAGTCCGAACCGCGAACTGTCCTGCAGCTGGTACCCTCCGGAGACCGTCGATATCAAGTCGAACCTCCAGTATGATAGCACCGATTTGTAAATCTCCAGACAGCTGCTGTACACCAGGTACTTATTCGCATCAAGGTTCGCCCGCTCGTAGTATCTCGCCTGGTAGACAAGCTCGCGAACGTATCCGGTGAAATCAACCCCCTGGGTCACACTCAAGACTCCACCCGGACTTACGCTGCCCTCGCAACCCACGAGGATCTGGTTCACGTAGCCGGCGAGTTGGAGTCCAGATGTAGTCGAGGAAATTCTGGTCGCGTCCCCCGCGCTCGAGCTTCCCTTGGCGGTGACCGCGAGATATGCTTCGTACGAACTGTCTGTGCTCCTCATGCTGACAGTGACGAAGTTCCAGGCATTGGCCGTGAGTGTAGCATACGATGTGGCCAGGGTCGCAAGATCTCCCGAATCCTGATGTACCACGAGCCTCGCCGTGTATCCTGAGCTCACGTCGCACTTCACGCTGAAAGCGTTGAATGCCCACAACAGCGCCTTGGTCCCCGAGGTCCACCCGGAACTTGCGTATATCCAGAAGCTGACCGTGAATTGCTCCGGGACCGAGACGGCATCTGTTGGCCCTGGCAGCATCAGACAGCTGGTGGAAGACGGCGAAAACTGCAGGGAATCGCTCCCCTCGCTGGCAGTCTGCGACCCGGTGCTACTCTGCACCGTGCTGCTCGCATAGTCCGCAAAATGGAAGGTGTGAGCGGGACACTTGGGGACGCAGAGCTTGAGGCTGCCAAGAGTGCCGGAGTAGCCAACTGGACAGGCGGCCTGGCACTCCCCGTTGGAGGAATACGGCACGCTGGTCCCGCATCTGCACTCCCCCGTGAATATGTTCAGCACGCGATTAAGAGCAGAGGAACAGCTGGTGCACTGGGTTTGCAGCGGGCCGGAGCAGGTTAGACAGCTGTAGTGGCACCGGGCACATGTTTTCGCCGGGGTCTCGTAGTATCCCGTCGGACAGACTCCCGATGTGCAGGAGAAGCGATCGGCAAGGAAGTATCCGGCGGAGCACTCCATGCATTTAGAAGTGTCTGCGGCGAGACAGCGACTGCACGATGCAGGGGAGGTGCAGGCCTGGTCGGTGACGAATGGGCTGTGCGAGGCCACGGATTGCGCGGTGGCTGCTGCCGAAACAGCGGAGAATGTGAAGAGAAGCAGGCCTGTGTTCTCCGAGGAGTTGAGGTGGCCGGCGAGGAGCAGCTCAGGGGTCCCGGACGAGTCAGAGCCACTCGGGTAGTACAGGAGCAGTCGGGCGATGGAGTAGCCTTGCAGTTTGGAGTACGATTTCGGGATCGCCACAATGTCCATCAGGTTCATTGTTGGCACAAAGGGATCAGTAACCGCATCGACCCCGAAGAGAACAACCACGTAGCTGGTCTCGGTGAAAACATATTCAACCCCGGTCTTGACGTACTGGACCGTTCCTGCGGTCACGTTTAGCAGAGCGTAGATCCCGTGCTCCTGTGTCACAATCAGGTCCATCATCTCGACGCGACTCTTATCGGAGGTGAACACCATCTGGCAGCCGGTCGATATGGTATCCCCCGAATCAGTCCTCGCCGCCACAAATTCTGTGTCCGCTGCCGCCGACGGTGCGACCGCTTGATGCGACTTGTTGGTGTTGTATCCGATCAGCAGAAAGTTCCCGCTGACCCCCGAGCCTGCGTACCGATTGTCGTACCCCGTGTGTCCGAACAGCTTCTTCCACATCATCGCTTGTCCTATCGGAAATAGCGCAAGGGTGACAAACTTTTCAGGCCGAAGGCTCGGACTGCGATCTGCCGCATCTGATAGTCCGTCGTGAGAGAGGCACAGGTAGTCTCAAATGGGGTGTTGCTGTAGCGATCAGTTATGAGGAGGACCTGATGGTTATTAGGGTCGACCTCGACGGCCCGACTGATTTCACGGATCGTATCGGCGGCCGGCTGTTCCCACACGAACTCGGTGACGTTGTAGAGCGTGTTGTAGATAGCAAAGAAGACGTGCTCCGGTGTAGAGACGGTGGTGCCGGCGATGAAGACACGTTTGCCCTTGTCAGATGTGTCGGGCAAGGAATCGGCGTCGATCGACTTGACAACGAGCTCGGGACGAAGCTGGACGGTTTTCGGAATTTGCTTTCGTTCCGTGATGACAAAGCGGTAGTCGATGTTGGAGGAGGCGCTACGTCATGTGCGATCCATGGCTTACCTAACGCTGTACACGACTTTCACGGTGAACACATAGAGGCCATTGGTGGGAATGTGGGTCACCAGAACCTGCTTCAGATCGTCGTTGTCCACAAGGAAGCCGTGCACCTGATAATCCTTCATGTTGAACGCTGTTTTCTCATTGTAGCTGCGAGTCTATAAGATTAGGCTAGCAGAAAAGCTTACCTGGTAGGTGGTCCTGAGGGGGTCAGAGAGGTTGCGCTGGAGCCACACGTACTCCGCAGCCCCGACGACTACGGGATGCTCGAATTCTCTTACACTTTCGCGCCATCACGAACATCGAGTGGTTAGCGAAAACCAGGGTGGAGGTGCTGTTGGCGAGGGAGACGTCGAAGTTGATGTAGCTGTAGGACGGCTCCAGTACTAGGTTCGGAGAAGCGGGGGTCAATCCGGCCGCCAAGATGAGAACGGTCAGCAGGACGATGACTTTGATCGTAGTTGATGCTGCTGATACTAGCATATAAATTATGATTTTCCATTGGGCCCATTTATATTATAATGCAACGTGGCACTGTGATAGGTATACGTACTAACAATTATAGCGCAAAATGACGCATGATCTTATTTTATCTATTTATGCTACTGCCGAGTGAGCGCAATGTTTATTTAAAAAAATGAAATACACTGAACCATGAATCTTACACAATTATACTCTGCAACGCTTCACGTGCGCTACGTGACTGGGGTTTTGGGGTGTTGG
>QFZN01006979.1_pt1 | contig 11835 bp, 16 predicted proteins | sample 1740101 | NCBI WGS metagenome assembly QFZN01 (sample SAMN09210849, study PRJNA391713) | Ciliate metagenome, whole genome shotgun sequencing project. | isolation source: combination of 50 Heterometopus sp. ciliate cells from an enrichment culture... | host: Heterometopus sp. ...
AACCCCAACACCCCAAAACCCCATAACGTGGGCAAAGCAGAGAGAGGACCCGAAACGTGCGCGAACTGCTGCAAGGGATTTATTATAGAAAGCGAAATAAAATTTATCGAAATGTCCAGTCAGCGAGGCGCAACAAAACGGACCGAGGGACTGCGGCTGCAGCGCTACGATCTGGTCAAGGAGACCAAACTGTTCCAGAAGTTCATCGAGCAGGAGCGCGACTGTCGTCTCAAGGAAAACTACAAGAAATACTCCCAACAACTGAAGGCTGGCCGGGTCAACTCGGCCCGCGACCGTGTCCAGCCCAGATCCGGGATGAAATCCGCCCCGCGGGCCCAGAACCGCACCGTGAAGTACACTTTGGAGACGTCGCCGAACGAGGAGAGCGCGGAGTTTGCGGCCCGGACGCTGCCCTCGCGCAACTTTCCGCAGGGGTACGCTGTTGGTATCAAGGAGTGCAAAAACAGACTGTAGACCCGCGAACGAACGAGACGTGGAACTACGGCACGATGTACGCAGGCATGCCCAGTCCCCCGCAACTCCATGACAAGCTGGCTCAACAGCTCGAGGTCATCTCCGGCCTTAACAGAGAGATCGAGATGATGAAGGAGGTCTGGAGGAAGGAGGATAACGCGCAAAGGATGTAGACAAGGGAAAGTGCGCTCCTGGCGAAGGAGAAGGAGGGGCGGAAGGCGGCGGCAGAGCTGGAGCGACGCTGGGAGGCCAAGCTGGAGAAGTCGGAGGCTGAGTCCAAGGCCAGAGTCGATGCCCTTAGGAGTGAGTTGTCCGCGCTCAAGCAGAAGCACGAGGAAAGTATGAGGGAAAAGGCTGCCGAAGCCACAAAACGCGAGGACGAGCTCAGGAAGCAGGTTATGGGGCTCAACGCCAAGGTCAAGGCTAAGGAGGCGGAGATCCTCGAGCTCGGCGACCGGAACGAGTCTCTCCAGGCCGAAAGTGAATCGTTGAAGAAGGGGATCACGTAATCGCATCCGCAATGCTAACCCTGGCAGGAAACTGGATGAACAGATGAGCGAAAAGGGCGAGTCGAGCGAGCGACAGACGAAGTCGCTGAGACAGCGGCTGACGGAGACGACGGAAAGTCTGGCGACGCTCGGACGGGAGAAGGACCGCGTGGACAACCAGCTCTTCATGATGCGCGCCAAACTTGTATGTATCCCCAGGCCCTAAATGCGGTAGGAGATGCAGACGAAGCTCAACGAGCAACTCAAGTCTGAGGTCCGGATGCTCAAGGACCAGTTCGTTGGCATCGACGACTCCTTCTCTCTTAAGGCTAGCAGAACGAAAACAACCAGCCTGGAACGCAAGGTCAGACTCATGCAGCAGGAGACGAAGAAGCTCACCTCAGTGAAGGATGAATACTACTCCACCGCGGAAAGGGAGCCGGCGGAGAAAACGGCGGTCCTGACAAAGAAAGCCCCAGCGGCGAAGATGTACCAGACCGAACGCACGGCCCCCGCAAAGCGGCAGGAGGGCGACCAGCGGGAGTTTGCGCGGAAGGCTGATCGTGACATAATCCAGCTGGAGGTCGAGAAGCGGCAGGTATCTTGGGGGAATAAAAAGTGCGTAGATGGAGGACGAGTATAACAAGGTGATCGACAAGGGGGCGAGGACGAATGCGCAGAGGAAGAGGAAGGAGGAACTCGAGGGGGAGATCGAACTGCTAACGAAAAACATAACCGCGATGAAGCGCACGCAGCGGAAGAAGTAAGGTCGAAATCTCAGCTCTTTGGTTAGAGCTGGTTTATTAAACAATATATGGTATGCACGCGAATTTTCTATGCTTCTCGCGGTGTGGCATGAGCAGCATATAACCTCTCTCGAGTACTCGTTTGATTATTAAATCAATATATGTATGTCCAACGTGCTATTATTCTGAGGGGGTCAAAGCATCATAATGTGGGCTATAATTATTAAAGTACTGCTAACTAATAAAGAAGGCGCTCTGTAATTTATCAAAATTCAAGTTTAACACATCATGGAAGCCCACATCAAGCTGGCGAAACCGCAGTTTGTGGTGGCCGACCCATTGGCCTGCCTCTTCTCCCGCAGCCCCGATGCCCTGGCCTCAGCCGAACGGGAGCTTCTCCTTCTCTTTGAGCACAACAAATTCCTATTGGAGAAGTACACGTCGATAAAGACCCTGTGGAGCCGGCTGATGGCGGTCCGCGTGTCCCGTTGCGGCAACTACCTCGTGGCCCTGGTTGACGACAACTCGGTTCTGCTCTTCGACATCAGGCGTTCCTTCGTCTACGCAGCCAGCATGCCAATACTGGAGAATGTACTGCCATGTGCGGTGGACGTATCCGGCAGGACTGTCGTTGTAGGAGGTATACAATCGCTGATAAGCGCCAAAATCCGTAGGCGTGGGACAGGTCTTGGTCCTCCATACCGACTCGGGACTCCTCTCCGGTGCCGACTTCACTATTCCCGGCAAGATTAAACAGATAGCGTGCGAAGTCTCGCAGGAGGAGCAGCGACGGGCCGCAAACCTCATCCATCCTTTGGACAAGATTGTGCGGACCGACTACACGGGGGATTACCACGAGATCGTGACCCCGCAAGGAACAGAGGTGCGCGGACTCGTGGGCGTGCTCTTCACCAAGGGACAATACGTGGCCATGGAAAGGTTGCAGAGGGAAGAGGGCGAGCGGGATGACGACGAGGAGGGCGGCGACCCAACCGAAAACGACGCTGCTCGGTACATCCTCCTCCTTATCAGTGTGATGCACTCCGTTCCCGAATCCTGCACTGTGGTCAAACAGAAGACTCTGAATGTGGAGTTCTCCTCGGGGGCTACGACCCAGGGCGCCCGCGAGTCCTGTCTTATGATCCGCTCTGACTCAGAATGCAACATGAACGTGGTGGCACTGAATTCGGCACACAAGTACTACTGCCAGCTGATAATCCTGCCGTCGCACTCGCTCACAGGTTAGCGCTGCACTAATCCTTAGGAACGCACGTGCGGCCGATCAACTTCATTTCGGCGGACGACGTTCTCCCCACCGACAAGTACGGCAGAACGTCCATGCTGATCTCGGACATCGCATGGTCGCCGAACAACGCCTTCGTGGTGGTTTCATTCTGTTCGAACTACTTCTGCGTGCTCTCGCGACTGGGCCAGCCGCTCAACATGCTGTGTCCTGCGGGTCTCGGCCACTCCCTTCAGCATTTCTACGTCTTTGAGTCCGAGACCCCCGGCGAGAAACTCGAGGACAACTCTTATCCCCACATCACTCTCAGCGATGTATCCTTTTCTTGAGAAGATCGATAGACAAGCATGTTCATGTTCGGAGACACGGGGACAGTTGCGGTCCAATACGAACCGGTGCTGGGTCTCCACGATTTATGGAAAGTCGAGCAGTCCGCAGGAAGGGTGAATCGGCTGCTAAAACTCGTGATGAGCATTCCCGAGCTCGCGGTGCGGCCGGCGATTCTGGAAAGCCTTGAGCAGGTGCTCGACTCTGAGGTGGTCTACTTCTCGCCCCAGCGGCGTTCCGGTCTCGAGAGCTTCAAGAACCCGCCGCCGGAGTCTAACCCGGATGATATACACTTCAAGAACCCGTTCCCCCAGGAGCCGAGCGTGGAGGTGGGACAAATCGTGGGCGCAAGTCTTGCCCTGATAGAGACCATGCGTTGGTCCGATGACGTCTGTAACAACCTGGTGGAACTAATACAGGACGAGCTGGAGAACTCTTCTAGGTTGTTCTATATCAGTATGCTATTTTGCGAAGAGGCGCGTAGAGAATGAACCATTATACTTCCTGCAGATACTGCAGCTGTTCAACAAGCTTTCACAGGGACAGGCAGCGGGACGAGCCATGGCCGGCGCTTGTGTCGGGGTCGGACAGTGTGAGGCAGTCGCCAAGTCTCACCAGTCCGCGTTCAACTTGGAGAAGAAGAAGGCGCTGCTAATGTTCTACTGTCTGATCCAGTTTCGCAACTTCAAGGCCACGAGCTTCAACATCCTCTACCTCGTTGCCGCCGGAATGCTGAAGAACCGCTGGGGGAAGCACAAGATCTTCTCCGACACCCTCAACTCCATCATCTCGATTCTTAAATGCAACATGATCAGCCCCGGTACATCTCCCTTCTGGAACAGATAGAACGAACGAAGAAGCAGGACTTCTTTGACACCGAGCTGAAAACAACTCTCGCGGACAAGGGCACACTGTACGCGGGGATGCTGGAACTGTGCGAACACGCGTTTCCAGAGACCGCGGTGCAGCCTCAGCTGACCGATGAGGCTGCGGCGGGCGGAAAGGACCCGGCGCAGATCGATGCGGGAACCACCGAGCGCAAGTCTGAGGCCAAGAAGCCCGAAGAGAAGCCCAAGCCTCGCACCCTGACTGACATCTTGCTCGGCTTCTACGACACTGACCAGCTCGACCGGCTCGTCGCTTCCATAAGCAAGAGCATAAAGGAGGGGACCGAGAAGAGGATCGATTCCGGGGAGAGCAAGAACATGCAGATCGGTTACGTGTACTCCTGCGTTGACCTTGTGCATCGGGGGAAATACGCCGCCGCCCTCAAGCTGGTGCAGGATCTTATCAGCACCGTTGTTGCCCCTGAGGCTCTCCTGAATCAGGACAACAACAAGGCGGATCGTCGTCTTGCCGTCATTATCTCCGCAACGTGTCTGCTAACAGTCTCTCTGGCATTGCTGAGCCCGAACAAGTACTCGACTATAGACATCTGCGAGGTGCCCACATTTTTCTACCGCGTGCTCTCCTCCGACTCCCTGCAGTCCGCCGCCGACTTCTCCAGCCAGCTTGCGGCCGCGGCTCCGACCCCCATCCCGGCCGGCCCTGACCGCATGCAGGAGGTTTACACCGCGGTGGCAATCCTGCTGCAAATCTCTGCCCATCAGCTTGCCGTCAGGTCGCTCTTCTCGAATTTCTCGGAGCCCCGCAACGTTCTCCTGGGGATGTTGATCCTTTACAATCAGCTCAACTACAGCCTTTCCACCGGCAAGGACGTTCTTGCCCGCGACTACACAAGAACGCTGAGAAAGGTGCTGGAGACGGTGGTGGCAAAGCTTCCCTGCAAATTGGCTGCCACGAGTCGTCTCGACATGGTCGGGATGTCTCTCCTCAGCACGACAATCGGACTCACGGGCAGAGCCACAGGATTTGCGGTGGCGTGGACCGCTCTCCCGAACTTCGTGGTGCATCTGCGAAGCTTGCTGCAGACCTCCGCCATCGTCCCGGACCAGGCTGTGCCCGCGGGTGGAGGAGAGCCTGTCACGATCTGCACCTTCGTTGCGAAACTGGCCAAACACTTCTGTGCCTGCTCCACTGAGGCCTGTCAGCGCGTCTTCCGGTTGTACTTCACCGATCGGAGCCGTGCGTCCTTGTTCAATTACCTCATGCAGGAGACCGCGCAGATCGTTGCGATGTGCATAAAGAACAAGCTGATCGAGCTCACGGGGACGGCAGGTTGGAACAGGGGCGAGCTGGTGAGGGTGGGCCGGCTGGGAACTATCAAGGCGGCGGAAGACGTGCGGGCGAGCACGGTCAAGCTGCTAAATCTGGTCTGGGAACTGGTGCTGCTGCTATCTGTCGAAGGCTACCGCGGCCGCGTCGATCTCTCTGCCCTTGCCAAGGTCAAGCTCGCAGGATATCTCATCCGGTACTCAGCCATGGGCGCAAACGAGCAGCAAGAGCTCGAGTACATCCAGCAAGGGCTGCAGCTGCTCAGGACTGTGAATTATTCCGAGCTCAAGCTCACACTTCCGGCTGAGAACGAGGCGATCCACGATCTGGGGAACGCATTCGAAGTTTACACTGATAAGTGGGAAGGCATCATTAAGAACGAGAAGCTGGCGATTCTGACGCAGATCAAAATGGTATCCCCCTCGGCATAGCGCTGATAGTCAAACGCCCCCGCGTTCAAGGTGCTCAGCAACTACCTGACGAAGCGTAAACTCACGGTCCGCTCGTACGCGCCGTCGAAGGCAGGGCTGAACCTGTGCGCTGACGCCATGTTCTCGCGGCTGGTGGGCTGCGTCAAGCAGATTCTTCTCTGGATGTCGCAGAAAGGCACCGCGACCCGGTTTTATCCCCCGGATAGAAGGACCGATGGGCATCCTGCTGGAACAGGGGGAGGAGCTGAGGGTTTCGCTGCGGAAGTCGCTCGAGGAGATCGACCAGACCACGGGCATCTCCAAGACTATGGTGCTCGAGAGAGAAAATTCCCGCTGGGCTCTCAAGGCCGGCCATCCCTTGCCCAAGGCTTTCGACGAGGGACTAGATGACGCGAAGTATCAGGTGGTGTTTGCGGAAGCGCTGTGCGAAGGCGGGGCAAGGATGGTCAGCTACATTTCCGACAACCTGTCCAAGTGCCACTTCTCGGTCTCAGCAGAGGGCTCACCGCTCAGACTGAGCGCAAAGTCCGGGCCAATCATGAAGCGGCCGGAAAGATCAGCAGCAATAAACGGTATATCACGACCTATGGAATCGAGGTAGGAACTCGGCTTCGACGATGCGACACCGGCGCCACACCACGAAAATTCGCGGTCCCCACCGTTCTCACGCAGGAAAAGGCTGTGGACAAGCTTGCAGGCTTCTTGCACAAGGTTCTCTCCCATATCCTCCACGACGTCCGAAGGGCCAAGATGGCTCTGGCACTAAAGAAAAACGTGAAGCCGCTGATGCCGGGACGGTTCAGGACGCACACCAGACTGAAATCGGTCTCCCTCACCACGCAGGAGCCCGAGGCTGTGCGTCCCTTCGCTCTGTACTCGATCAAGAAGGACCGGATCGCGACCTCCACGGAAAACACGGGGACCAACAACACGCCGCGGAATTTCACTGGCCATATTCGAGTCTCGACCGAAGAGAGTCGGGCCCGCGCCCACGCTGCGACTGTAAGCTCGATGCATACATCGGGTAGACGAAGACGGAGGGGAAGTCGAAGAGGACGGCGAGCGCGCAGAGGCCGTTCTCGCTTATCAAGGTGGCGTTCCAGAAGACCGAGCCGAGACATGTTGCGGGCAAGGCGTCGATGGTGATCCCGCACACGATTCCTGTGGCGAGGCAGGCTGAGGAGCACAAAAAGAGGCGCAAGGACCTTCCCACCGTGATTCTCGGGTCGGACATACAGATCAAGATCGAGAAGATTAACAAGGAGTACGAGAAGATCCGGACGGATTCGACCAAGGCGAAAGTGCACTTCCTCGATAGGATTAAGCAACAGATCCTGTCGTCGAAGAAGAAGTAATCGCGATCACGTATAGTACATACGCTTTTCCGTACGAAATGCTGCCAATCAACGCAGTCGTACACACACACAAAATCTACGCAGGACTAGCGAACGCATAGTATATCTTTACGAATTATAAGAAGAAGTATATTAGTATTTGCGTCAAAGGTTAGAATCTAATGGCAGCAAGCGAAGGTTCACAAGTGCTCAAACGCTACCAGCTGTTCGACATCGAGTCCTGGGACGAGAAGCCGCAGAAGCGGCCGGCAGGGGCGGACATCGCGGCCGACGAGGGTCCTTCCACCGGGCCCAAGGTCAAGTTCTCCGCATTCATCGCCTCCCAGGGCGTCACCGTCTTCGAGGACACCTGGTTCATCCTCGCCACCGCACCCGACCAGCCCAATCCCGACCCCCTCCACATGCTCTTCGCCTACTCCAAGGGTGTCACGATAGCGTCGGTGCAGGCGCACCAGAAGAGCTTCGGAATCTGGGGACGCGAGTCAAACAGCAAGAAGCTGCTGGTGACCCTGGGCGAAGACAAGGTCGACGACGTTTCCAAGACGCCCAAGTCAGGTCTCAAGCCTGGCAGCCTCGTCGACGCCGTCTCCATCAAGATCTGGGACTCCGGCGCCCTTCAGGATGGGAAATACATGAGTCCGGCTGAGTACAACGGCAAGGAGGTCCCTGGCAAGTCTCTCCCCCGTCTCATTCCACTGAACCACCTTATGCTGCTGTCGAACGTCACATGTGCGGATGTGTCAAAGGACCTGACACACATCATCATCGGACTGACGACCGGCAACGTTTTCCTGATTAAATCGAAGGCCGGAAGCACCCTGGCGACATGTGCTGACGACGGAGTGCTCTGCAGCACGCTCACCCCCGATCCTGGCCATAACCTTCCCGTGACCAACATCCACCTGCATGAGACTGGGGCTGGAAACTACGTTGTCTACTGCACAAACGAGAAATCGTTCTACACCTACAATCTGGCTAAGAAGGGGAAATTCGCACTGGTGCCGAAGAGCGAGGGGGCGCTGCCGCACGAGATGGACGCGATAGACGACAACATCGTCGTCCTCGTCCCCCAGGCTGGCCAGCTCAGGAAATACAAGGGCGACAAGCTCGACTCGTCATGGCCCACAAAGGACAAAGGCGTATGTCAGAGTCTGATATAACTAGGGTAGAAAATCCGCCTCGTCGGAAAGGAGGTCATGTTCATACCAATGGGGGAGAAGAACAAGACAGTGCGAGTGTACGACTTAGAGAACGAGATAATATCGTCGCAAACAACCGTGACAGAAATGTACGCGGAGGCCGTGAGCGACGGGAAAATCTACCTGCTCGCCAAGGTGGGCGCCACACGTGCGGCTCAAACGCTTCGTGAGAAAACCAATATCGACAAGCTGGAGTGCTTCCTCAAAAAGCGCCACTACGATGTTGCCTACAAATTCGCGAAGAACGAGAAGTTCTCCGAGGAGGTTCTCGCAGACATTTGCCGCTACCACGGCGACTTCCACTACAGCAAGGTACAGTATTGGATCATTGACAAAACTGGTAGGGAATGTATAAGGAGGCGGTGGAGGACTACAAGAACACCATCGGCTACCTCAATCCCAGCTATGTGATACAGAAGTTCCTGGACGTGCAGCGGTTGGAGAACCTGACGGAGTACCTGGAGGCTCTGAGCAAGCAGTCCCGTAACCTAGTCCACATAATTTGTAGAGGAGAAGGAGACGATGTTGGAGGAGCACAAGTACTACACTGCGCTGCTGCTCAACTGCTATGTCAAGCAGGGAGGAGACAAGCTGAAGTCGCTGATCGCATCGGCGACTTTCGACAAGTCGATGCTGGACACGGACACCGCGATCGAGGTCTGCAAAGAGTCCAAGCAGATGGAGTGCGCCCTCATGCTCGCCGAAAAGGCCGGCAACATCGACCAGCAGCTTCGCATCCTCATTGATGACAAGGAGAAAAGAATGGAAGCGCTGAACATAATAGACAAGAACCTGAGCTTCGACAATAAGCTAACCTACCTGCGCAGGTTCGGCCCGCAGCTCGTCAAGCTTCTCCCCAACGAGACTTACATCGTGATAGAGAAGGTAGGTGAAGAGCTGATCCACAGACGGGACACGGACAAGCACAGCACTGCCAAATATGCCCAACAGTTCAAGTACCTCAAGGAAATCTTCGTCGACAACAAAGATTTGAACAAGCGTTTCCTCGACTTCCAGGTTGCCAAGGATCCAAACTGCGAGAAAGAGGTCTTCCACAGCCTCATCGAATGGCATCTGCAGGACTACTTCAATGCCCAGAGAGGACAGGAGAAGCTGAAGATGGACCTGGGGAGCGCGGCAGAGAGCACGCGAGAGATTGAGGCCAAGCGTAAACACTTAATCGATCTGCTGCTCAAGCATAAGGACCATTATGACCAGAAGCACGTGCTCATGCTATTCGAGATGTACCAGGTCAGCGAGGGCGTCCGCATTCTTTGCGAGATGTTAGAACTCAAGCACGAGCTAATGACATACTACATGCAGAACAAGGAGTATGACAACATCGAGAAGTTGTGCGAGCAGTACGGGGAACACGAACAGAACCTGTGGATACAGGCGCTGACATACTTCGTCAGCGAGCTGGGGAGCGAGTCGGGTCGCCCAGACGTGCAGAAGTACATCAAGTCAGTGCTGGAGCACCTGCAAAATGTTCCGTCCATCAGTCCTCTCCTCGTCCTCGAGATCACCTCCAAGAGTGGCGCCATAAAGTTTTCGGTGCTGCGGGACTACCTGGCGAGCCAGATGAAGAAGCTGCAGAAGAACATTGACAAGAATCGGACCTCGGTGCAGCAGCTTGGAAAAGAGATCGACGACCTCAAGCAGAACATCAACACTCTGCGTACCACCGCCCAGCTGTTCCACCTGAAGGAGTGCTCGGAATGCGGGAAAAAGCTGGAACTCCCCGTGCTGCACTTCATGTGCAACCACACCTTCCACGACTACTGTGTCTCCTCCACCGAGGGCGTCGATAAGGAATGTCCCAAGTGCGCGGTCCAGCTGCAGCAGATTATTGACCGCAAGAAGCAGATGCTGGGACAGGTCGAGAATCACGAGCAGTTCTTCAAGGAACTCAAGGACGGCGACAACAAGTTCGATGTAGTAGCGGACTATTTCGGGCGCGGCCTGTTCGCCGGAATTAGCGTCCCGCCGCCGGAGCTGGTCGAGGACAAGAAGGAGAACGAGTAACCCTCCCTAATGCCGAAAACTAAATATTCAGCGTTTCACTCATCTTCTCTATGCAACTTCTGATATTCATATCGCAGAATTATATCGGCGCAGTTCCATTTCATCATATATTTGTTAGCAGATGAGTTAGCCCCGACTCTTCTCGGGGATCTCGGGCAGCTGGCTGGCTTCCTATAGAGGTTTTATCGGCTGCACAATACCTTGGGTTTCATGACGACGAGCTTCTTGTTTAGGATGTCGATAGACTCCACCAGTTTCTCATAGTCGTTATCAAAGCTGTCGAGCAACAGTCCTGCCTTCTCTTCTGGAATCTCCACCAGCAGCGTCTCCGGGTTCTTCGTGTCCACTGCTATTATGTACATCGTTCTATATCGGTGTAAGCTCCCCCACAGACATACCCATCGAGCAGCGACAACTCAACCAGATATTCGCCGGGCGTAAGCTTCCTGTTAGCCTTGTACAGCACCTGCCGCGGGGCCTCGAGAATTCGTCTCGGACTGAACGGCTCCGACCTTCTCTGGCCTACCCCCGGTTCGTGCGATCATCGTACTCTTGTATGAAACGCCCGTCTGCACCCGGGGCTGATTCGAGGCACCTGGGCCAGCAAACCCTTGTGCGGCCGTGACAGCCCTTGTGTCCTCCTATGGATGAATCGAGGACGGATTTACGGAGAGCTCCCTTCGCTCTCGGGAGAGGGCAAAGGGATACTCGCAGATGTTCCTCAGCAGCCGGGACTTCTGTCGATACTCCTCTGATAGCTGTCCCGCCTGATAACTCGCCGGCTTGTCCTGCAGTCGTTTCAGTATCGCCTAAGAGGGACTATTCCTGTGGGTGGAAGTACCTGGTTCTCCTGCGCAATTTTGATGAGAGTGCGTTTGCGGGTTTCGCGGTTGAGACTGCGCTTCTCGGAGCCGGCGGCCGCTATTTCCGCTTAGCACGGGTACGGAAAGAGTACTGGAGAGCTGCCGGCGGTACTGCATGATCTGGGTCATCTTCTCCAGCAGGATCCGGTTCTCCCGCTCGATCTCCGTGCATCTATCTGCGGGCCGTTATCTCCTCCCCTGGAACCTTCGAATATCTGCTCCTTCTTGCTGTTCCTGGCAAGGTGCACGGACTTCACAGTGCGGTTGTAGGTCTCCACAACAGGCTTGATGGTGCGCAGCTTCTCAAGGTGAAGCTGCATTTTGCGCCTGTTCCATCTATCGTCCAGCAGTTTGTTGCCCTTGGGTATCGCTCTGTACATCTCTATTATATTTTAACTTTATATCGCTAATTTGCAGTGTCCGACACACGGCCATTGTGACAGCAGCGCAGTTTATTGTTCACATCACATACGGTCGCCACGTCGTCCCGGGGTGTTGGGGTGTTGGGG
>QFZN01006990.1_pt1 | contig 11816 bp, 15 predicted proteins | sample 1740101 | NCBI WGS metagenome assembly QFZN01 (sample SAMN09210849, study PRJNA391713) | Ciliate metagenome, whole genome shotgun sequencing project. | isolation source: combination of 50 Heterometopus sp. ciliate cells from an enrichment culture... | host: Heterometopus sp. ...
CCCAACACCCCAAAACCCCAAAACCCCCAACACCCCGTTGGACCGTACATGATAGCGAATTCGAATAGCCTCCAGTAGATCACAATCCGAATTATCGTTGCTATTGAAGGATTGCATACTTCTTTTCGAAGATCTCGCGGAGGAACTTGCTCTTGACGATCACGTCGTTAGGTATCAGCATTAGCATGCTGTCTGTCCGCAGCAGCTCCGTTCTCAGTTGATACACATAGGGCAGCCACAGCACGAAGAACAGGCTCACGCCTCCGAATAGACAGGCGAGGATGACGATGAGCTTGATGCTGCGGGTGGTGCTGATGAGGTCCGTGGACAGGTTACTGAAGTAGCTTGTATACTCCTGTATCTCTGGCAGCAGCACGTACCTTATCATCTGCTGCTCGCTCACCCAGTCGTTTGAGTTAAGAAGTGCGCTGGCAGTCTGTGTGGACGCAGATGACAGGTATTGGTTCCCGGTGACATAGTAGCTCATGAGAACGTTGTAGGCGCCCTTGGTGAGGGAGCCGTAGAGGAAGCTCTGACAATGGGAAATGTTTCCGAAGAAGTCGTAGTCTTGCCAATGGTCGCACATTGAGGCGTGCAGCCAGTTGTCGATGAAGTCGATGTGCTGGCCCAGATATACGTCGTCCTTTATCATGTTGCTCTACTCGTTTCACGCATCGCCCACTACCTGAAGAAGATCCTCGCAGAGCTTTCGATACAGTTCGAGATACGTGTTGGCAGCGTCGGCAGGAGCGTAGTTGAAGCCCACAGTTGTGCTTGACCTCATGACCGCCTCGCGCAACACCGCGAAGCTCGCAAATGCCATCGCACTGAGGTCGCCACCCGCGACTATCGATATGCAACGCTTTTCGAGGACCGTCTGAACGTAGCGGACAAAGATGTATGCGAAGATGAAGTAGCTGTCCAGCAACACCATCACGAACGAGACCTTGAAGAGCAGAAAGAACTTTTCGCCGGAGCTCTTTTGGAACTTGCGCTTGGAGCGGATCTCGACCCCGGAGCCAGCAAGGGGCATGTATGTGTGGGCGGCATGAGCATTTTCAGGCTGGGAGCCGCGGACGGTCTGCTCGTCCTCGGGCTCCTTCTCCGTGTCGTATATCGATAAGAAGTGTTCGCACTTCTCCTGAAGCTGGTTGATCACGTTCTTCGGAATGCACAGGAACGCCGTCAGACTCTTCTCCTTAATGTAGTTGGCCTTCAGGATGAACGGCACGATCAGCATCGCGGCCGCAAAATTCACCACGAACGCGCATATCATTATCACCGTCAGGCTTCCTGTGTTAGTATTCTTATAGACGATGTCGTTAGGAATATCCAGTCCCCGCGACACGTTGCACTTCACCAGCATCGAGTTAAGATAGTTGTACCTGACAAACAGCACGTCGCTATTGGAAAGAGAGAGATCGGCGAGCGGAGTTGACTTGACGGCGACGATGGCCTCGTTGATGGATACTATGCTCTCATACAAGGTGTAGTTGTCGACCGCCGCCCTGGCCCCCGATGGACTGAAGGTTGTCAAGGCCACGTCCTTCGTCCAGAGGAACTGCTGGATGTCGGTGCGGGCGGACTTGCAGATTTCGGCGAAGCTCAGCACGTCCTGCTGCAGCACGTTGGCCAGCTGTTTGGTCTGGGCGCGCAACATGGTCACATACGCAGACTTCGAGGTCGCATTCTCGTAATTAGTGATAACGCCGGAGCTGGTGAGGGCGAGCATGGAAGCCAGGTTGTATCCTTCGCCAAGGAGGGCGAAGAGTCGACCCTTCATCCATGCTAGGCTAATGGAGTCCCCAGCCTTGTTCAGCGTGGACTCGGAGAGCACGTACTCGACCACTGTCAGAACCACGAAGCTGGCCACCAGGGCCAAGGACACAAGCTGCAGATTGGTAATGTGTCCTGGAACCGGGAAGTGCTCGATGGACGAACGCATCTTCGTCTTGACTTTGCCAATACGAGCCTTTTCGAGGGCAGACTCTCGGGCCACATTTGTGCTGACCGGAGCTTTCGTGTCCTCGCTTTCCTCGTCCTCCGGACTGTATATCGTCTTGATCATGAGCGGCTGCCTTTTCACGCGCTTCCGCTTCCCATCCACCAGCTGTCTGGTCACCACTCCGTCGCCGTAGTTCTTCTTCAGGATCTCGATCGCCTGCATAAACTGTTCGAACGAGTAGCGACTGGAATCGTTGATCAGCTCGTGGACACTTCCGGGACGATGTTCCAGCGCCGATTCTTTGATTATGATTGGCGCTAGGACCTCCTTCGACTCCTCCGATATCGACGAGCCCGAATCCGACTCTGACTTTTGCTCGGGAGGTTCGCCGCCGGCCTTAGGACTGGATGCGGGCACGTTATATTTGTCTGTGTCCGTCCCCGCGTTGGCCGAAAAGTTGCTTGCGATGATGCGGCAGTAGCGGCCCTTGTCCTGGTTGAGGACGAACTGCAGCTTGGGGTTGCTTATGCGGTTGTCGAAGGTGCGCATACTGTTCATGGTCCGCGATATCACGTCGTACGGCACCAGCTTCAGCACATATCCTATCGTGCCCACTGTCACATTCGACACCTCGTAGGCCGTGCATTTGAACTGCACCAGGTCAACGTCCTTTTGCAGGCACCGCAGTTCGTCAGACGTTTTGGTCTTCAGCGCCACGTTCTGGCCGTCGCATAGGTATAACTCTATGTATGTGTGTGTGTGAAGCTGGGAGATACTGGCCTCGTCGAGCTTCTTCTTGGGCCGCTTGAAGGTCACTATTTTGCCGTCGCCCTTGTACTGGTGCGTGTCCTCGAAGACGAAGTCGGTGAAGAATTCGGTGGCCAGGGTCTTCTTGGACTTGATGGCGTGAAGAGTGAGGTTGAGGATGGGCACGGCCTCTATTGCGATTGTGGGACCGGGAAAGGAGATACTTTCGGAGATATCGCAGACGTAGCCCTTGGTGTCGAGGAGCAGGTAGCAGACCTCTTTGGTCTCAGACATGCGGTCCATCTTGAATATGCACACGAAGTTCATGTTGTTGACGAATGACGGGAGCGACTTCAGTGTCAGGTACACCATCATGAGGTACCCGTTGGATATCTTGCAGGGAACCCAACGCTCCTTGTTGAGCACATGCACATCGTCCCGGTACTCCGCCGCGTGGAACATGAACTTGTTGTGGTTCTCCGCTATGATTTCCGGCACTATGACGTTGACGTGCTGGCCGATCAATCTGCTCCGCGGCATTCCTGTCATCCTGCAAAACGAGCTGTTCACATTGTTAATGTGGCCGAGATTGCGGGTGTCGCCAGAGGCGCAGACGCAGGGGATGCCGCCGCGGCCGTAAGTTTGCACGAGGTACCCCTGGTCCGACTCGCACGACTGTCCGAACTCCGTCCCTTTCTGCATCAGTTGGTTCGCTATCGACTTAAGCAAACTCTGTGCGGCCTCGTCGTCGTGGAGCACGCTGCGGAGAAATTCCGCGTACATCTTCACGGCCTTCGGTGTGTTCGGGTTAATCTTCTGCATCTGTCCCCAGTAGCTCTCGATGTCTACAATAGTTTTGCTGATCCTCGTTCCGGTGATGATAAGCTGGCCCACGTCAGGAATGTGGGCACTCAGCTTGGACCAGAACTCTATGTGAAAATGCGCCGCCTTCTCCAGTTGCATTTTGCACTGTCTGAAGTAGTTGTTGTAGGCCAGAATGGAGACGGCATCCATGCCAACAGTGCCGCCCTGAGACTTGCGATCCGCCATGCCTTCCTGCAGGATCCGGCCGTACCTGTAGATAACGAAGCTGTCGTCCAGCGACGGCTTGTACTGTTCCGCCTTGGCCAGCTGCTTGAGTGCCCGATCTTTGCTCTCGGAGTATTCAAGGAGGAAGAACGCGTAGCGAATCCGCAGGTTCACTGAGTCCGAGTGCATCTTCAGCGCCTTCTTGTACATGTCCTGAACGTGGGTGAGCAGCAGCATCTTCTCGGCTACAGAATTTCCGACCCAAAATCATACAGGAAGCAATGCGAGTCTTGGCGAGGTCGGGCGGGGCGTTGATGATTCTGTGGAGAATGCCCAGCGGACAGTCAGAGCCGCGACAGTAGTTCACGTGGTTGCTGATGTACGCGTTCAGCTGTATCTCTACCCGCGTTTTTGCTTTGCTGTACTGTTCTCCCGCTCCTCGCGGTTGTGGATCGTGAATGCCAGATATCGGAGATAGAGTTCGCAGTCCCGTCCGTTCCGGCAGCTCTCGAACCGCTGTGATATCCACTCTTTTGCTGGGTGCATGGTGAAGAACTCGATTATGATGATGATGGGGATTCCGAGGCCGATGAGCTGAACTCCGCCTGAGAACTTGGTGTAGCGCAGCGTCATGCATATCAGCAGCACTGAGTTAACCCATAGGTAGACTGCGTTGGTGATGTTCCAGAGAAGAGCGATCTTCTCGTTGAAATATGGACGGTCCACCCTGCACTTGTAGTAGTTGAAGGAGGAGCCGGCAATGAGCACAGTGACCAGCACCCACGCATAGTCCTGTCCCGGGAGGAACGCGAACAGCACGATGCACGCGATCTTGTATATTAAGAGGAAAACATCTGTCCTGCTGTTGATCCTATCCACGTTCCCAGTCTCGAAAGTACTTGGAGCCGGCGTTTGCGGTGAGGACCTTGGCGTCGTAAAAGGTTAGCGTGACTATGAGCGAAATCGCTATGAACACCACCGACACCACAATCGCCATTATCGCATGCAGAATGTGCAGGCCCACCCAGCACTGGATCTCCGAGTAATATTTGTGGACGTAGACCCCGCTGGCGTCCTTCTGACAGGAGATCATCGAGACGAATAGCTCTATTCGCGGTTATGCGGAGAGACAGTACTGAGCAAAGGAAGGAAGAGGATGGTAACGAAGACGCTGCAGAAGCTCGTAAGCGCCTTCAATGGCCAGATGAATGTGAACTTTTTGCGGGCCATGGAGTAGAGCACGTAGATGATGTCCACGATTACGAGGATCACGAGAAGGATGCCGAGGTAGAATATGACCAGGTAAGTGTTCCAAGGGAAGTTGGAGAGGTAGGAGATCACCTGGAAGACCTGGATCACGGTTTGCAGCGAGGATAAGAGGTTGCTGGCGTTCCAGGGAAATTGGGCGTCGTTGCTGAAGGGGAAGACCATGAGCTGAAAGAAGTCGATCATCCGCAGGATCGTCAGTTGCCAGACGCTCGTCTCTTCCTCCTTGAGCAGCAGGAAGAGCACTTCAAAGATGGAGCGACGGATCTCGCTGGCCATAGCCATGAGCTTGTTGGAGCTCGTGCCGGACTGGTTCAGCGTCGTTATCATATTGCTTTTAATTATTGATAGACGAACTAATAACCGGGGATATATTGGCATAGGCCATGCATTATAATTGCACCGCCCGAAGCACGCGGCGCGAAGGCGGGTTCCGATCGTGGGATTATCATTATAAATTCGTAACTCCGGAGTTGCGCCAGCAACCCACTCTATTCGCCGCATACATCTTCCCGCCTCGCACAGGAAGTTACTTACTTATATATCCCACTTTCCAGTCTGATTCCGAGATGTCCGCGATCCACAACAACGATAGCAGCAGCTACAGCAACAACAGAGCCTCATCAATTGCAGTCCACGGGAGGGAGCCGAGTTCGCTGAACCGACTTGCCTCCGCCGATGACTCAAGGAGAGTTCCCGGAGAAACCCCCTCGATTTCATGCATGGCCGCGGCAAACCTTTCCCGCAGCGTGATCAGCCTCTCGCGGTCCTCCTCCCTCCCCGCGCTCTCAGCGGCCCCGCTTGCAAAGCCTCAGGCGGGGCCAGACCCGCGCCAAAATGTCGAGCAGGCAAAAGTTGAGGCTTTGGAAAACGAGGACGACGACTACTATCAGCAGATCACTACCTCGAATCTCTGCGTGAGTCTCGTCATGTCGGTCTTGTTCATGACGATTTGCATACTAGAGAACCCTGTGGAGAACGTGTACCAGATGCACGAGAACATTCTGCTGACATACGTCAGCACGTAACTTCGCGCACGAGTTTGGTAGGCCGTTTGACACAACGGGAAGGAAGTTCGGGGATGTGAAAACGGTGGACGAAGTGGTTCAGTACCTGACCAACGTGGTCTTCCCCCTCAGCTACAACAACGATCCCAGCGTCTATTCCCTATTCACAATCGCCCCCGACGACCTCTACGTCCATCACATGAACGGTCTCAACTACATGTGCGGAATCAGACTTACACTGAAGCGGGCACGACTGGCTACGAACTCAGACCAGTATTCTCGCAATGTGCTGCAGTACCTGCGACCCGAGGGCTACTCCAGCGCCGACGCCACCTACGACTCTGAAATGAAGGAGCCTTTCGGCACGACCCGCAGTTACTATTACACGTATAAGAACTCGTTCAACGGAAAGGGCGGCTATGTCAGTTACTTCACCGGGAACACGACCGGCCCTTCCGCGCTGGATCAGTTTGAGGAGATGAAGAGCAACGATTGGTTTAGCGCAAACGCCACGATTTCGCTGACGACGGAGCTGATGTTCTACAACGCGAACTATGGGACTGGACTGTACATGGCGGTAAGTCTTCTGGTGGGAAACGAGGGCACCGCCACGATTTCCGAGGTGGTTTCAGGATTCCAGCCGCAGCTCTACGATTCGTTCAAGTCACAGTCCACACTCACGCTGGGCTTTATACTGCAGGCACTGTTCCAGGTCTTTGTGTACTACGACATCTTGAGAGTGCTGATCAAGTTCGTATACCACGCTATCGACTTGTTCACGGGGAAGAAGGTTTCGGTGCCGGCAAACGATGTAGTCACGCCCGTTGTGCTGGTGTTCTCTCTGGTGTCGATATCGTACTGGTATATCTACGTCCTTGGAAGGCGCGACACCTTCGCCCTGCCTATGACTCTTGACGATTTCGACGTCTGGGCAAAGTACGCCCAGGTGATCAAGGTCTATCACACCATCAACTCCGTCCTCATCATTCTAATGTGCATAAGGAACCTGGTGGAACTGAACATCCAGCTTCCCTCATTCGGGATCCTCTTCGCGACCATCTACAGCGCCAAGCTCGACATACTCTGCACGATCATCGTATTATTATTCGGTTTTCACGCTTGGTCTATAGATAGGCGCCACTCTGCTGCTTGGGTTCTCCTTCACAGCGTACTTCTTGTTCGGCTACTCATCGGACGCATTCTGCTCGGTGGGATCGTCCCTCAGCTCAATGTTCCTCCGTGTGTTCCGCCAGTTCACCTACGCATCCATGACCGAGTCCGATGCTGGGGCCGCCCTGGTCGTGCTCGTGCCGTTCCTTGTGATCTTCACCTTCGGGCTGGTCCACCTCTTCACTGCCATCGTCCTCGGCCACTTCTCTATCCTGCGCAAGAGGACACAGAACCGGGTCGAGGTCGACGCGCGCATAGCCGAAGAGGAGGGACACACGTGGACCGTTAAGATTTTCGACCTCCTGCTCTGCAGGTCCAAGATAGAGCACAAGAACTCGGATAGCGAGGCCGAGAGACGCAGAGCCGAAGACGGTACGGTTTTTTCCCCCGGAAACGTAGCGGATCCGGTCGACGAGGCGATCACCCGGAAGGCGGAACGGGGCAAGCGGAAGAAGCCTGATCGGCATAGCAGCAGCCCAACCTTGTTCGAGACTTTCCGGTCGAATCTCGCCGCACTCGTACTCTTTTCTCGCAGCCGAAGCACGGGTAGTGTAACGCCCCGCCCCAGACTCGCGAGGAGATCCGCGCCAGGCGTTCCGTCGCGCTCGAGTCCGTGCGGAAGGATCGGATCACTGCCAGAGAGGTAAACCCTGCGGCGGGTGAGCACAGCGGATAGGAGGAGCGGGTCAGACAGTCCCGGGAAATCATGCAGCTCATCATTGACGCGGTGCTGTATCTAGGCTTCGTTTCAGCCTACACCACCATGGTGCTTCTGCAGATCAACGTTGACGATGTACCAGAAATGCTCGATGATATCACTAGGAGTTTCTGGCAAACCAGACGATGAAGACATTGCTGACGAGCAAAAGTCAGGTGAACGCGCTCATGGCGTTCTCGTCGGTGAAAACGCTGGAGGACGCGAGCGTGTACCTGGATACGTTGTACGACACACTTTACTACAGCCGGACCAACAGCACGCTGCAGGCCAACACCTACGTTTTCAGCAATCCTTTCGTCAGGTTCACCATCGATCGGAATGCGTTCGCTCCTAATCCTTCTGTATGTTTTTGAGTTTCTTTAGCATGGGCTTGATGTAGACGAAGACGGCAGGAGTGTATCCGTACGTTAAGAAAAGCGTGCCCGATGCGCAGCAGGGAGACTTCGTGGTGACAAGGAACATGACCGATCCGAGTTCTGTTGACACCGTGTACAGTCACTACGACGAGGGCGACTCGCGGACCTACAGGGAATCTGGCGGAGTGGTCATGTATGCGCAGCTGAACGCGACACAGGCGGCCCAGACGTTCCTTCAGGCGAAAACCGCACTCGACCTCAAACTCAACTGGATGGCCGTGGAATTCATCACCTACATCCCCAACGTTGGCATCTTCGTCTGGACCACTGTCCGTCTCGATCTCCTTAGCTCCGGACGGATCCAAACCGCAATCACTAACAAGTCCTTCCGTGTCACCCAGTACCCGAAGCCGATGAGATATCGTGCCCTGTTCGAGGTTGTCTTCTGCCTCTTCATCTTCTACTACACATACTGCGAGATACTAGAGTGGGTGCTGCTATGGGCGAAGCAGCGGGTCCTGGACAACGAGAGCTACGAGCTGCACCCTGGGCCCAACGATGGATTCTGTCGGCGGCTTTCCATCTTCCTCTACGTGGACCCTGAAAAGATCCTGCGTGCCGGTGCAGTATGACCCTCGCTCTCGATTAATAGATATCGGCGCTGTGCATGTTCGTGTCCGGGGTCTGCACACTGCTGTACGTGTGGACCAAGCGAGTCTTTCTGGCAACGTACCGATACTTCATGAAAGGGTTCTTCAAGTGTGTCCACGCGGGCTGTCTCGTGTTCTCCTACATGCTGATCTACTCCTGGTTCGGACGTGTCTCGTAACCACCCCACCGCGTAGGACGCGAATCCTCTTTCATCAGCTGCACCTCACCTTCGACGACGCGAGTTCCCCGCCTGCGGACAAGTACGGCGACCTCACTTCGATGGCCGTCGCCTACGAAAGCTACGTCTTCTGGGCCGCCTTCAACAGTTTTCTTATCTATCTCAAGGTCATGCTGTTCATGAGCTTCTCCAAACGAATATCGGGACTAATGACGGTGGTGGCGAGGGCGAAACTGAGCCTGTTCTTCTTCGCGGTGCTGTTCATGCTGGTAAATAGGCTAACAACGAGAGGATAGTTGCTGCTGGGATTCACGCTTGCAGGACACATGTTGTTCGGGTACCGAGTGGAAGGCTTCCGCTCGGTGGGCTGGGCCTTCGTGAGCTGCTTCAAGACGCTCGTGGGCACGTTCAACTACGACGAACTCGCCAAGGCCAGTCCTTACGTCGCCCCCATATACTTTGTGGTCTTCGCGATCACGTTCTTCCTCGTTCTGCTCAACATGTTTGTCTCCATCATCAGCGTCCACTACGAGGAAGTAACCGAAGAACTCGAGTCCGAGGACACCGGCAGCGGCAACCTCACAATCCGCCGCCTGATCGAGAACGAGCTTCAGCGCAAATTCAACGCGATCCTCACCAGCATGGCGCCGGAGCGGGACAAACTGCAGAGCGAGGAGGACCGGGAACAGTTCAAGCTCGCGGTCGCCGGGAAGCTCCCGCTGACGTACCGGATTTTCGCCCGACTCGTCGGCATGACGTTCGTCCTCTCGCTTCGGCCCGACAATGCGGACCTGGCCTCAACTGCCCAGCTCACCCTGGCCCGGGCACGTCGTGCCAGCCTTCTGCGCGGACCTGAGGTCTCGGAGGGTGCAAACGAGGGCACGAACAAGAGCGACATCCTGAGGCTCTTCTACGAAAAGAGAGCACAGAAACGGCGACTCCTCCAGCAGAATGCGATTGCAGGAAGGCGAGACGAGGAGGAGGACGCGCTCGTTTTCGACAAGGGGCAGCCCGCCTTCTGGGCCTCGACACTTGAAGAGATGCTGGGCGAGGGCCCGGAGTCGCTGGCCGGGATAATGCGGAACCCGCAGAAGAGCAAGATAGAGATAGAGTTCTATCCGCGGACCAGGATCGACGGACTCACGCAGCGGGCGAAGAACTTCGTCTTCGCCAGTCGGCGGTCCCGTCTCCAGCTCGAGCTGTGGGCCAAGGCTGACCTCAGGACGAAGTACGAGTACTGGTGCGGCCTGGATGCGATGCACGCGGAATATGCTGACCGATCGGATAACTCGGAGGAGGCGGACGACGAAGAGGCAAAAAAGCCCGTGGACTCCTCGTCGGCATTCCAGAGCGAATCCGCAAGCGAAAGCGTCAGCGACGATGAAGATCATGCTCCCGAGAACGTGCATCCCCTGTGTCCGAATCCCGTGGGCAGCGTCTCCCTCAAGTCGATGTTCCAGAGCAACGAATATCGTTCTGACTACTCGCAGACAGTTTCGGCAACACAGTGGAAGTACTGGAACGACCTGCCCACAACGCAGCGCCTCGAGTTCTGGGCCCTGTTCCTCACCCCGAAGCAGCGGGTGAAGCTGTGGCGACGGATGCAGTTCTCTGCTCCCGGGGCCGCTGAATATCTGCGGCGCAACCCTGCGGCCGGTTCCGATCCAGACTTCCTCACTGCGGTTTGGGACCTGAAGTGCGGGCCTGAGCTGGCGGCTGAGAAGGTTCGCTACCAACTGGGGGTGATGAACTGTATGTTGGTGCATGTGTGTGTGCTAGATTGTAGATCTAATGTACGGGAAAGAGGCGGAAGAGCTGGAGAGCTCACATGTCGCGTACATGGAGGAGCTGGCCGAGTTTGTCCGCACGGCCGGGGATGCGGCGGATACAAACGCAAAGACTCGCAGGAGGCCGAAGGGGAAGAGCCACCACAATTTCGGCTGTCTGGCCTGTGGGAACGCAAACTCGAAGCTGAAAAAGAAGAAGGAGAGAAAGTCCTCTGAGACTCCAAACGAAAAGGCCAGGAAACGACTGCTGCTGGCCGCAGAAGACTTCTACGGCACCTCGAAGCGTATTTTTATCCGAAACATAATCGGGTAGGAATCTGGCCGGACGACGAGCGGATGGTCTACTGGCGGCTCCAGACCTACGAGGGCCAAATCGTATCTCCCTCTCTGTCTAACCCCCGGGATAGGGCATGCTGATGAACGAAATGTCTGGCGCCCTCCTGGACTCGGAAAATAGACTTCTCGATCGTGAGGCCGACATCATGGTTTCCTATATTTGCGACACACAGTAGGTCACGCTGATTTCGCTGGAACACGTGAAGGGAAGCGGAGAATACGAAGGAGTGGACACGCTGGCAGAGCGGGAACTGCAAAGCAGGGTACACAGACGACTGATGAGTCTCTCGGGACTCCAGGCCGCACTGCACTCTCGCGGGCTGGTCGACCACAAGCTGCGGGCGCTGGCCAAGGATTACGAGCAGCAGGAGCATCGATTCGGCAGATTCAAGACAGTGCACGACAGACTGGACCAGGGGTGTCGGCGGGTTGACCAGCTGCAGATTGTGCTGGAGGAGGATGATGATAAAAAGGAGGAGCGCAAGGGAAAGTAGCGGCTATGCATAAATAAGTCGTGATACTGATGATGATACGACATCCATTATGCATAATAATAGCGAGCCTGTTCGACGACTTGTGATAAAGCGGGGGAGGAACGCCTGTTCTTCTGTCCGGGGTTTTGGGGT
>QFZN01009976.1_pt1 | contig 11811 bp, 18 predicted proteins | sample 1740101 | NCBI WGS metagenome assembly QFZN01 (sample SAMN09210849, study PRJNA391713) | Ciliate metagenome, whole genome shotgun sequencing project. | isolation source: combination of 50 Heterometopus sp. ciliate cells from an enrichment culture... | host: Heterometopus sp. ...
CCAACACCCCAACACCCCAAAACCCCTGGTGACCTCCGACTGCGAGATATCACAGAGTCGCATAGAGCGATTAGCGGCTGTTGCGTGAAATATTTTCCAGGCTACTGCCGTGGCTCAGCCCCGTCGAGGCCTAGGCTGGTGAAGTGCGTGCACAGGTCCGCCCACGTCAGGTTAATCTACAGCGGTCAGACTTGGAAGGATACGCGCTCGAAGATCTCGCAGCTCATCTTGCCCACGCCTATGAAGTGCTCGCGGAAGGTGATGTCGTTCTTCAGGCAGATGCGCTTATACTCATCCAGCACTTTGTTGCAGTAGAACCCGAACACCTTCTTGTGGTGGGCCACCTCCTGGGTATCGTTCGGCAGCATCTGCGTGAACGCCAGGGTCTTGTCCTTGAACAAGATGTCGATCGAGTACGGGCATCCAGACGGGACCTCCCACTTATCGATTTGCTTCTGCGCATACATAGTCTCCTTTCGCTCCTTCAGCTTCTTGGCAAGTCGAGTGTACTGGGCCCGCTCGTCGAACCACTCGCCGGTCACCACCTCCAGGGCAGCCACCTCGTGTGTGTGGTATCTGAAGTACTTGTCGAAGTTCTCGCTCATCATTCCGTCCAGCTGCTTGCAGGTTGCGGAGACAGTGGAGAACATCTCCCCCAGAGAGTTAAAGACCTCGAACATGCAGGGCGCGTTGGTCGAGCCGTAATTTCCCGCGATGCGCCTGTAGACCGCCGACATCTTGTTCAGCGTCCCGCCCATCTTCGATAACTCCGAACTGAGCTCTGCGTTCAGCTGCTTCAGACTATCCGGTCATAAAATCATCGGCAAGATACCTCTTGAGATCGTCATGAATCTGGCCGGCAGCGGTGCCGACGTCGCGGCAGGCGTGGTCCATGGTATTGTCGTAGCTTATGATTGCCTTGCCCTCCAGCGTGGTGCACTCCTCGGGACCCCGCGGCCGCTGAATCTTATCGGTCTCCCGCTTCTTCTTGTCGTATTCGCTCTCGCTGGTCACGGTGAGGAAGTTCCACACGACCTCCGACGCTCTCAGCACCGGGTGCTTCATAACGTCGTCGAGGAACAACTGGTACTTCTGTCTTCTCTTTTCGAGAAGGTCGGGTTCAAGCTTCTTTAGCGGCCGCTTGGGCACGGGCGGGACCACGTAGGCCGGGTAAAGGCGGAACAGGTCGGTGCGAAGGTCTGCAAAATCTGTCTGCTTCCGCTGCACCGTCGTTCCGGCCGGGTTGGTCCTGATCGTGTACGCGTCATAGTTCGGCGAGAAGAACCCCGGATTCATCACCTTCGCCCTATGAATACTCAGTGTCGGCACAGTACTCGGTCACCTCACAGACCACGGCTTTGTCTGGGACCGACTTCGGCTTCCGAGTGTCCAAAACGATCTGGCCCTTCTTTTCGGCCTTCTTCTCCTGCGGTATAACAACGAAGTCTGAGCCAGCTCTCTTGTCCTTCTGCTCCTCGACGAGTTCCGGCTTCTTTTCCTCCGACTTGCCGGCTGCCGTCTCCTCTCCGACCTTGGGCGAGGGCTCCAGCGGCGCAAGTGACTCAGGCTGGGGCTTGGGGAGATCTTGCGCTAGCGGCAGCTTGCTCTCCTCCGGGGGCGGAGGCGGCGGCGGGTTCTCGTACGCGTTCGACTGTGACCGCTTCAACACCAGTGACGGGTCCGAGGTGCGGACTGGGGCGGAGATTGGTTTCTCCTCCTCGTGCTTTGGCTCCTCTGTTTCCTCCTTCTTTGCCGATAACTGTTTCTGGTTCTCGGCGTAGTAGCGCTTGTAGTTCCTGACCTCCTAAGACGAGAGTTGGAGAGGAAATTACGATCTTGAGGTCGTCGAAGTTCCAGTTATCGATGTTCTCGCCGTCGGCTATTTCTCGAATCGGGTGCGGGTCCATACTCTTAAGCGACTGGAGATACTCGACGAACTTGTCCCCCTCATATCCGGCCTCCAGAATGGCTTCACGAAGGTAGTTCTGCTTCTGATTCCGCAGTTCCTCGGCGTCCGGCTCTGCGGCTGGTTCATTAGCTTCCTCGCTCATATTCACTTATTTCCAAATATAATAAAAGATCGGCTCATCCCTATCAGAGCAAGAATAGTGCCACGCAATCCCAAATACGCGTTCGCAAACTCAAACCCACCATTTAGTTTTTAGCGAATAAAAAATCAGGACGTCGCGCAGCCAATGATCGACAAGCGATTTCTCCGTCGGCTCGCCAACAGCCACACTCCCAGCCTCGTCGGACGCCGTCAATCAGCCTCACACACTCCTCGAGTCCTGGTCTGCATGCGAAGCCACATATTGTCCCTTGGCTCTCCCAAGCTCCTGCCCTCGTTTCGCACTGAATCCGAGTTCCGGTGCACCTCGGCCGTGTCTCCTTCCTCCAGGCATGCCAAAGACTTATATAGCAGCACACCTACCCAGATGAGCAGGAAACGGGTGCACCCGAAGGACTTTCTCATGCGGCGTGATTTTGGGGAGAAAGGATTCGTGGACGGCATGTTCCGATCTGTGATCGCGAGTCCCAAGGCGAAACCGTACGTGTCTCTCAGATAACCTTCCATAAAAGTGAGAACGCTGCCGATATCGTGACGAGGTATTCACAGGGCCAATTCGCCCGGGACAAGCTTGTCAGTCTGGCCCATGGTGCCCGCAACTCACAGAAAAGGCAGCAGCAGCAACGTAACTGTTGTTCCCAGCAAGATTGCGACCCTGCCTTGCTCCTCCGTATATTTTCGCTGGCAAGAAGTAGCACTGCAGATCCAACGTCTCCGCGGCAAGTTTCCCGCCGCCCAGCGCCTGAACACGCCCAAAACCTTCGCCGGCCCTAAGAATTTTGCGGTCGCCACGGTGAACACGGTTGAACTGAGGAGGAACCCAACAATTTCAGTGGTCCAGTACGTGCCCATGTCGCCCAGGGATGGATCCGCCGCTGAAACCAAGAAGAAGAGAAGTATTCACATGATTTGCATCCGGGTAGGGATCACGCTGAATATCATGAAGGGAAGGAGAGCGACTGTGTCACAGGCGAAGGTGCGAATCCCCTTTGTGCCAATATTGGCGGAAGACTACGTGTGGAACAGCTCGCAGCCGGGCGGGGAATGCAACGAAAAGTAAAGCGAGAGGTCTATCAACTGAAGTTTATTATTATTAATATAACGGTTCACTTCACTTCCACCGACACATATAATACAACAAGAATTAAAGGATAGACATGCCAGAGGCCTTTCGTAGCGCCAGCCGACGTTTGAGCATCTCCCTAGCCTGGCCCTTGCCCTTGGCCGGCCTCGCCCGGGCTGCAAGTCTGTCCATCGGGTTCCCTGCCCCGCCCATGTAAATCGCCCTTGCAGCGGCTCCCGGATCCGGCTCGCGTTTCTCCTCCCCAAAGAGCTCCGCCACCTCCTCCTTGTACATGGACAGCGACATCGACACCGGTTGGTTCCGTCTCTTTCTCAATCTAGCACGATATCGTGGACTCGTACTTGGAATCGATAGCGTTGTAGTCAAAGCATTTGCGCACCCGACTCACTATCTCGTTCGCCAAGCCCAGCTTTCCCTCCGTTGCGGGCGTCCTGCATTTCGGATGTGTCGCGACCTTGGCCTCCTCCCTGTCGCCGCCGTACTGGGCCCCCGGCCTCTCCAGAATCCTGTTCGCGAATATTATGAGCCTGCCAGAAAGCTTGGTGGACCTGCTCGCGGGGTCGGTCAACAGACTCTACCCGATATATACCTCTGGCTTGATACATTCGTTTTCCTCAGCCTGGAACCCTGCTGGGAAGTGCGAGGCCGCTTCTCAGTGCGATAGCGACTCGGAGCGGTCGGGACGACGGACTGGGCAGATTTCGTCTGCGCCTCCCTGGTGCGGCTGTGCAGTCGCATCATAAGGTACCGTTCGTGGCTCGCCGAGATCCAGTGCTCGAACAAAGACTTCTTCTTCTCCATTCGCTTGAGCGAAGATCCGATGGCAGACTAACGATTTATGCTATACAAGAGATACGATCGTTGTAAGGAGTCGCGACATGTCGCACTGTGGATGGGCTCTCGAGGGCTTTGCGTGCTGCGGTTCTAGTAAGGGCTTCATCCGCGCCTCTGTGCAAAAAAAGATTATTATTTTATTGCAGTGTTTTATTTTGAGGAGGGACGCTTTACTATTATTCAACAAAATCAATAGTCCAGAATGAACGATATTAAAAATTAATTTTCTTCTCGCATTGAGTTGTATTTGTATATATGTATGGGCTTTACGCATACAACAGCGTTATTCCTGGCCGGCCTGCTGCTCCTTCTGAAGCTGCTCGAGCTTGGCCATCAGACTGCCCCCGAAGGCGTCCTTGTACCCTGGCGACTGGTCCGTCAGCAGCTGTTCTATTGTCTCATACACTCTGGACTCAGGGAGACGCTGCTTGTTGACGTGGGTGAGCTTGATGGCGGCGGTCTGGCTCCAGTCGAACTCGAGCAGGGTGGATTCTAGCGTCACAATCTCGCAGCGGGCTACCACCGGGGTCACCTGCTGCTTTATCCCGAACGACACTATATATTTCTGCGCAATGAACTCTGCGATCTCCTCGTTGAAGTCCATGTAATTTGTTTGACTTTTTATTGCACGGCGCGATATAAATTCAAATCCCCGTTCTCAGATTTCGGCATGCGCCGGGTGTGAGAAGATATTATCGGTCAAAGTAAAATTCCGCTGATTAGCTTGAATAGTGGTGGCTTCTTCGTTACATATAGGCGTTCTTGGCCTGGTCAATGTTGAGGGCCTGCGGCTTGAGTTCCAGCAGCTGTTCGTCCGACATCTACCCCCACGGTTACCCTTTCTATGCGGAATACGTTTTCGATGATGAGCCTCTGCGACTTGGTCAGCTCGCTCATGCCCGACCGCAGCGTCCCTGAGCCGACGCTGCCCTCCAGGTCTTCCTCCTTCTGCTGCTCGTGGCGGCTTTGCTTCGGAGCAGTTGCGGGAATCGGGACCGGAGCTGCCCTTTCGGCGACAGGATTCTCACCCGGCTCGTCAACCGTTGGATCGCGTCTGCTCGACCTCGGCCTGGCCTTGTCCTCCGGCGCGGGACTGAGCATCGGCATGTTGTCTGCCCGCGACCGCTGGCTCAGGTTAGTGTGCTTGTCGATCTCGTCTCTCCTCCCGATTTCGGCCTTCAAGGCCTGGTTCTCCCCCTTGAGTCTCGCCAGGTCGGCCTTGATCAGCTCGTACTCGCCCTGCATCTGCCTCAGCTCCTTGTCCTTCCTCACACTCCCCACCGCCAGCAGCCGATCCTGTCCCTCCGTCTTCTTCTCCAGCAGCTGCTGCATCTCCTCCCTCATTGCCTGCAGCTCTTGACTCAGCTTCGCCACCTCCAGATTCCTACGATGTTTTTGCCGTGCGCCGTACTTCTTTGCGATCTCCTGCTCGTATCCCTCGGGGTAGCTGGCCTTCATCCGTTCTATTTCCGCCATCTGCAGCATCTTAGCCTGTTCGTCGCATTTGGTCTCGAGCTGGGCGCACTTGTCCTGCAAGAAAAGCAGGTCCTCGCACTTCTGCTTAATGTCGTCGCTCTTGGTCTCGAGCTGCTTGTTGATGTTCCGCAGCGCGTTCATTCGCTCCGTCTGCGAGTTGAACAGCTCCGTGACCCGTCTGTTCTCCTTCTCCAGATCCTATCGTCCATTTGCTGACTGGGGTCTTACTGTCACCTGCTTCAGCAGCGTGCTGTTCTTCTTTAGCGCATTCCTCAGATCGTCGACCTTCCCTCTGCTGTCGTCGATGAGCTTGGCATATTGCTGCTTCAGCGATTCGTTCTCCCGTTGTAGCTGGCCAAGCGTCTGGGCTTGAGCCTTATTCTCGTCACGAAGAGCCCCACACTCCTTCTGGATCCGATTCTTCCGCTCGATCAGCTCCTCGTTCTTTTTGTTCCCCAATAGCATGTCGTTGTCCTTGCCCGAGAGGGCGTCGTTGAGGGACTTCAAGGCATCGGCCTGGGCACGAGAATTGTCACGTTCCTTTTGCAACTCCTCAGAGAGCCGGATCAGCTTCTGGTCCAGCGCGGTGATAATCGACTCTTTCCGGTCAACGTCGTCCAGCAGCTTTTTGAATGCCTCGCTCTTCGCCGCCGTCTCCTCCTGCATCTGCTTGTCGGCGGAGGCTGCGGTTGGGGTTCTCCTGGGCTCAGTCTGCTGTATCTTCGCTATCTGGACAGAGTGAATTTGAAGACAGGCATACCTGTTCCTGAGACTGTTTAAGAGTCTCTTCCTGCTTGAGGAGCTCCTTCTGCAGTGTGCGCTTGAGCTCGTAGACCTCGTATTCGGCCTTGAGCCGGGCCTTTTCCTCCTCCTTGAGCTGGTCTATTGAGATTCTTAGCGATGGAGGGGTACTGATTAGAGTGTGAAACTTCTCGATCAGGTAGTCCAGCAGCTCGTTAGGATTGGCCTTGCCGACGTCGAGACGGGGCCTGGCGGACTTGATCCCGAGGCTCTCGGTGAGCTAGGGCCGGCGATAAACCAAGGCCGAAACTGTACCTTACGAAGGATCTCCTCAGACTCCTGGAGGTTGGCCTGGGCGCGGAACGAGGGCTCCTCCTTCTATTCCCCCATAATGATCGTCGCCGCTACCTTCGAGAAAAGCGTCTTTGAGCTACCTATCGCAGAATATAGCTGAGAAATGACTTACGCATGGTGGTGCTCGCCATAACGTTTGAATTGATTTAAATTTTACATTTGTCCTCGCGTTGCGATATATGGTGCCGTCTCATCTGGGGTTCTACGATACGTCACCGCCAGCAGCAGCGACAACAACAACAGCAATGTATTGAGATGCGCAATTTTAAGAATAGGTTTCAATGTGCGCACACCGGCAGCGTTAGTCGCTATATTTAAGTCCACGCAATACGGAAATAATGTAGTGAGGCTATAGCGAAAAGAATAATCGGGCGACCGAGCGGTAGTTGATCGGATGCGAGAATATATTTTATCATATTTCTCGCACTATTAATAGTCTGCAATATGGGTCCGTCACCCTCTAAGATGTCGGGAGAGCTGAGCGAGGCGCTGAAGAAGAACGAGTGGATGAAGAAGGGTGGGTACGCCAACCTGGAGAAGATCCTGCCGCGGATCCTCAGCCAGCCGGTCTACGAGGCCGAAGCGGTACCTTTCTCCGTCGCACTCCTCTAGCTCGAAGAATACAAGGGATGGAAGAAGGAAGAGTTCGAGGCGATCAAGTCGATCGACCCCGACGTGGTCACTAAGCTCAAGCCGCTGATCCGTCGGGGCATTCCCAATGAGTACAAGCGAGACGTCATCATAAAGCTGTTCAACGTCAACGGGAGCACGTCGAAGTTCGTGTACGAAAACGCCCTCAAGGTCGTCTTCGGCGTATCCTCCTTTCTGTATACGATCAACCCGTAGGAGAGCATGCCCAGCGAGCACGAGTTCGCGCCCACGTTCAGCAACTCCACAAAGCTCGAGGAGGCGCTTCCTGTCCACTTCATTAGCAAGGCGGGGATGGACGCGGAGAAGCGGATCCTGTGGGTTCTGAACCAGCAGTACCACGTCGAATACTCGCCCCTCATCCCTGTCATCCTCAGTCTTCTCCTTATCTTCCTCAACGAGCACGAGGCCTTCATCGTGATGCGCTACATGATTGAACGGAGCAAGAAGTCGAACAACTCGAGAGAGATCAGATGGCACCTTACGCTGCGCAAGATCGACTTCGGCAAGTAAGTCCAGTCGCGCTCCCTTAGATTGATAAACGCGTACCTGGAGTCGTACTACAAGCTGTCGCGGAACAAGGGACGGAAGAACCTGGAACATTTTCGCAAGATCGGATACGAGCCGCGACTGTTGGTTGAGTCGCTGTTCTCGACCTTCTTCCTCGAATACGTGCAGTTCCCGGTACGATCACCTCGCCGATCATTCGTGCGGCGGTAGTTGCTGATGAAGATGTTCATGATCTACCTGTGTGAGGGAACGAAGACACTGTTCAGGATGAGCTACTCGATAATGAAGCGGCTGCACGAGACCATCCTCTCAGTCAAGGAGGCGCCCAAGATGCTCGAGACCCTCAAGCGCGACGGTCCCGGTGTCATTAGTGACTCGGAGTACATCCTAAAGTGGGGGTTCAAGATGGCGCTAACACGCTACAACAACACCTACAGCGAGCAGAACGATGCTCCGACTGCTGGTCTCAAGATGGAGGCCAAGGTTTGTATTATCAGATCAGCGTTCTATTAGACCATGATGATGTATAAGCACAAGATGGATGTGCCGTCGCAGCTCATAACCGACGCGGATGTACGTTGCGCTAGTTCATAATTCCTTGTAGATGGAGTACCTGTTTCACACCATGGGCAACGAGTACCAGATCTGCGGCCTCAGTTTAGTATTCGCGACGGCGAAGCACGGATACTCGATGACAACACTGTACGCGAACGCTGAGAAGTTCGAGGGATGTAAGGGCATGTTCTTCTGTATAAAGACGCCCTCCGGCTCGGTATTTGGCGGATTCTGTACGGCGATGTTCAAGATTACGCAGGTATATTACGTCGGGTCCGAGGAGTCCTACGTCTACACCCTCCAGCCCAAGCGTGCCATCTATAAGTCTGCGGGATTGAACACCTTCTTCCTCTGCTGCGACAATAATTACTTCACGTTCGGAGGCGGCGGGGAGGGCGAGGCGATCAGAGTGAACGAGGACTTCGCCAGCGGGGCGACATACTCATCAGAGACCTTCAGCAACAAGCCGCTAACCGAGGAGACCAAGGACAAACAGTTCAAGTGCGCAGACTTCGAGGTTTATGCGCTCAAAGCCTAACTGTTGTCATAATGATGTCGACCTATATGTTTGTCTGCGCTCATTCCCATACGGTACGTTGTGCTGCGCAATGCCATACGCGAAGGCCAGATTGTTTAATCTTTTTAAATCAATAGCTACAGCCGGACAAATGGCGAACGAAATGCCGCTGCTGAAGGGCTACGACACATACCGGGAGACCATGGTCGCCCAGGAGGAGTTATTGTACACAACGCTGAAGAAGGACTCGAGCCACATCGTCGAGCAAGAGGTGAAACTGATCAACGCCAAGAAAAATGTCGTGAAAGGGATGGAGTCGGCAACAGCCGCATACATGCCGAACGGGCAAAATCTGGGGGATGCTTACAGGAAGGTCTTCGAGGGCCTCGAGGAGGAGAACAAGGCGCAGGACGAATATGTACCCCCACGTGTTGTGTGGAGCCGGTAGATCGCCCTTCTCAAGGACATCTTTTTAAACGTGGGCACGCGGCTGGAGGACATCAAGAAGCGGAAGGACGACATCTCCCGGGTGATAGCCGCCCACAAGCGCATGGCCGCGGCCCGACAGACTCTCTGCTACAGAGCTTCGAGGTCCAGAAGAGCGACCACGCTATTGTATGAGCCCAGCCACATACGTAGCTGATGTTTGAGCACCTGATCAACGCGGAGATGGAGTACCACGCACAGTGCCTAAGGTCGCTGGGCGAGATGTACGCAGGACTGCATGCATGCGACCTGAAGAAGGCCTACGAGCAATCGGTCCCGCAGGCGCTGTTCAGACCGGAGGAGAAGCCCGACGCGGTCTTCGATGCCTGTTCCATCACCCAGAAGCGGCCCGAGGAGAAGAAGGCGCAATAAGCGACGAGAGATAATTCACGATACGATGTGTCTGCGCTCGATATTCGGTTATGTTAAGGGCCGTATGAATAAAAGGATAATTTTATGACGGGTTAATAAGCGGATCGATTATTAGTTCTGGACAAACATGCGAATGCGCTCATGTTGGAGGGCGCGTCGGGCAAAGAACTTCACGTCGAAGTCGGGATCGGTCAACTGCTGCTGCAGCGCGGGAACCACCTCCGTCTTCAGCTTCTCCTCAGTGAGCACCGGCGCCAGAGTCTCCACCGACTTCGCCATATTAAACCTTATGTTCGGCACCGGGTCCGTCCTCAGTCCCAGCACTATCCCCAGGGCCTTATTGTTAATGAACTCCGCCGACAGGTACTCTCTCAGTCTTGTCACAAACAGCATCGCGTTCATCCTTAACAGATAGTCTGGACTGGCCTTGAACTCGGTGATCTTGGCGAGAATCTGCTCCTCCATCCACGGCTTCCCCAATATGTCGCCCAATTTTCCCACGTTCCGCGTGGCCTCCTCCCTGATCTCGAACGCCACATCCACCAGGAAATCCATGAATAGTTTCATGAGCTGGCCCTTGAACAGCCTGAGGTCAACCCGCTTCGCCAGCTCTGGGAGATACTTGACGATCTCCAGCCGGACCCGCCACTGCTTGTCCTCCGAGACCGCGGCAAGCAGGGGGACTATGTGTGCGTCGATCTGTTCGCTGCTCAAGGCCTTGATGACGCCGTGGATGTTTTCGCAGACGGTCAGCCGCACGTCTAAGCTCGGGTCCTTGGCCAGCGCCTCGCATATCGGCACAATTCGCTTCTCCACCAGCTCGTTTGCTCCCTTCTGTCCGGCGATGTTTTCAGCAGCAAGACAGACGGTGCGGGCAAGGGAGGCGCGAACGTGGTCGGAGTGATCAGTGAGGAAGGTATCGGAGAGAACGGGGACGATTTTGCAGGCGAAGAGTTCGGTCGAGCAATACTTGGTCAGTTCGCCCACTGTGGCTAGCGCCTGGCTCCGCACGTTTGGCTCCTCGTCGGTCAGCATCGAGCATATCCACGGAGTCACGTACTCGTCCACCGCAGGCTTGGCTAACAATGTCAGTCCGGACGATATTACGGATAGCATCGAGAAGGAGAGAACTGACCTCGGCCAGAGTGGAACGCATGCGCCAGGCCGCCTTATCCTCCGCGACCGCCTTCAGACTCGGCAGCAGTGTGCGGCTCACCTCCTCGTTTCTCAGCAGGGCCACGATCCGCGCCGCACACTCGACTGCAGCCACCCGCACCGAGTCGTTTGGATCTGCGAACAACTTCTGTATGGTTCCCACAAACCCATCCTTCACCATTGCCGCGTCCAGGATTTCTGCGAACTTCGCGAAGTTCATAGCCGCTGCCCGCCGAACCGATGGTGTATCGTCCTTGAATAGCTCAGCGTAATACTGTCTGAGCAGAGCCTGGTCCGTCGCGCCGACGCAGGGATAAACGGCGGCGAAGAGGCCCGTCGCAGATATCTTCATCATGTAGGTCTCGCCCTTGACGAGCCGCTTTAGCACGGGGAAGAGCTCGGCGGCCCGCTGCTCCTTGTCGAGTGCGGCCGCAACCTTGCGGAACGCCTCCCCGGCCTTCTGTCTCACCGCCGACTCGTCGTTGTTCGCTATCGTCTCCAAAGGCTTCAGAAGGATCGGCAGGTGTTCCTTGGGACCCACGTGCGCAGTCTATAGCATTTCAACGGGAGATACATACAAGAGTCCCAAGCTGCTCAGCGAGAACGACCAAGAGTTCAGCGTCCTCAGAGACCTTCTCTATGATCTCAGCTATGCGCGGCACCATCTCATCCCGCGTCTTCTGCTCGCCTTCCCCCAGATTAGCGCACGACGCTTACCGATCTGCTGTGCAATCGTGCAGAGCTTGGAGAGGGCCTTGGCCTTGATGTCGGTATCGTCCTGGCCGAGGACGCCCATTATGTCCGCCAGCGAGTTGAACTGCTTTTCTGGCTCCGCCGGCTTCGGCTGCGACTCGGCCTCCAGGTTCCGCTTGGGGACATCCTTCCATACCTCGTCCATCATCTTATCGGATCCCTTGCGATTATTATGATTAATCAGTATTTTGTTTAAATCTCGATATGCGCCGCGGAACCATGTTTCGGCGCGAGTTATGGGGTTTTGGGGTGTTGGGG
>QFZN01009204.1_pt1 | contig 11770 bp, 11 predicted proteins | sample 1740101 | NCBI WGS metagenome assembly QFZN01 (sample SAMN09210849, study PRJNA391713) | Ciliate metagenome, whole genome shotgun sequencing project. | isolation source: combination of 50 Heterometopus sp. ciliate cells from an enrichment culture... | host: Heterometopus sp. ...
CCTCTCCTCCCCTTCCAGTCTTCTCTCCAGTATAAGGCCGCTATTCACGCTGGCGGTGCCTAACGCATGCATATACGTTCTGCAGAACTTGGTCGACATGATTGCGCTCTTCTTCGTTGGACATTTGGAAAATGGCGCATCTGCTCTCGCCGCGGTGGGGCTCGGCACCACCTGGTTCAATCTGACCTCTTATTATATCGTGCTGGGACTGACACTGGTGATAGACACGTTGGTGAGCCAATCATTCGGCAAGGGCGACTTTCACATGTGTGGCGTCTATTATTACAGAACGGCGCTGCTGGTGACCCTCTGCTGCGTTCCCTTCATTCTGATCATCCTCATGTGCTCCAGCATAATGAAAATGTTCGGTATCGAGGACGCGCTGGCAGAAGAGAGTGGAAGGTACGCCGCATATCTGATCCCGTCACTGTTTGCGAGCATACATTTCGAAATGGTCAAACGCTTCCTCAACGCACAGCAGATAGTGCAGCCGACCACTGTTGTGGTGGTAATAACGACTGCGTTCCACGTGTTTCTGTGCTATGTGTTCATCCACCTGCTAGACTTTTCGTATTTGGGGGCAGCGCTGGCCAAGACGGGGACCTGTGCGCTGAGTCTGGTGCTCATATGGGCGTATATCGCGTACTCTGGATGCTGCGCGCAAACGATCGTGAAGGTGGACCGGGAAGTGTTCCAGGACTGGAGTCTGGTGCTGCAGTTGGCGTTGCCCAGCGCCCTCCTCATGTGCTTCGACTTCTGGGTTTACGAAATAATGAACCTGATGCTGGCACGGACGAGCAAGAACAATCTTGCAGCTAATGTGGGTCTTTCGCAGGTATCCTCCGTACTCTACATGCTTCCCTCCGGCTTCGGCAACGCAGCTAGCACATTCGTCGGAAACTACATCGGCGCGGCCAATGTTTCCGGCGCCAAATATTACATGCGACTGTCGCTGGTCGTCTCAGGGGGAACCATGGCAGTCTGCAGCGGCCTCTTTCTCGTTCTAAGGAACCAGATCGGGAGCCTCTTCACGTCTGACCCTTCGGTGCGAACCATGATTGCAGGCGGGGTTTCGGCTGTGGTCCTGGCCGAGCTCCCCGACTCGATCCAGGTCATTCTCTCTAGAACGTTGGTGGCATTAGGAAGACAGAAGATTGCGGCGGCGTCCATGTTTGTGGCAGCATATCTCGTGTTGCTGCCGTTGGGATACACGTTTTTGCTGAGGCTGGGCTGGGGAGTGGAAGGATACTGGGTCGCGGTGAGCATCTGCAATGTTGTGCTTATCGCGCAGTACGGATTCTGGGTCCACGCCACCGACTGGGACCTCGTGGCTACCGATGTTGGGAACAGGCAGGAAAGATAATAGCAGGATCTGAGTGTGGTGCGGTGTCCGATACGAAATTTGCTGTTCTTATGCTCCGCAGCGAGTATGGGTGCACGCACAAGCATGATAAATCACGCAAACATAGAAGGAGAGACAGGTGTGAATATGAGTCAGTCAGATCCATGGTAAAGAGGATCATCATCACGATTAGGCCAATTCGACGGAAGTTTTGATAAGCTCGCGGCCGATGTTCTGGAACCGGGCCAGCTTCTGCGGTCCCTCGGGGTCGTTCGCTATACTCTTGGTGAAGTCGGGCTTGATCTTGTCGTAGAGCGTGCTCATCCTCTGCAACAATTTCTTGTTCTCCTCCCACCTGTTCCTCGTCGGCTCGTCCATGCTACTCGTTTCCTTACTCAGTCTTACTTATATCTTGCCCACGAGTGCGCCATGTCTCCCGCCGTCTGCTTGCATATGTGCACTGTGATCTTTGCGACGTACAGCATCAGCTACCGATTATAATCGCCCTCCGGGTATACACTAGGCACTATCTCCCGCACAGTTTGCGGCATCTTCGAGTACTCTGCCACATACTTGTCAAGAGACTCCTCGGGGTCGAGAGGAAGCAGCCGATGTTTCCGCAGGTACTACGTGGTTCAATTAGCAAATATCTTACTGCTAGGGCCTCCTCGTACTTGCCCTGAAGGACCAGGTTGTAGAACAGACAGCACTTCTCCAGCCTGCCGATCGTCTGCACCGCCTTCTTGTGTTGCTCAAAGACACCGGAACGCTCGTACTTCGCGTACAGCGGCCCGTACTTCTGTTCTGCCGTTTTCATCTGCTCCCCTACGAAGGCCGCTCCTGGCGTCACCGAGAAGCTCAGCGGATTTATGTTCTCCAAACTTTGGAGCAGGTCCTTTATCCACATGTTGATCACGCTCTTCTGCATCTCCACTCGGTCATAGAGCTGCATCGCGACCTCGGGCGAGCGGCCGTTCTTCTCGAGATATTCGGCAACACTGCAGCAGACACGGGAGTAGAGCTTGGAGCCGAAGAGGGCGCTAAGGGTGATGTCCTGGTAGCCCCGACGGATGGGCTCGGTATCCAGCAGCAGCTCGTAGTTCCCGGTGTCGACCACAAATTTCACCAGCTCTTTGGGCACCTCGTCGTCGTGAAGCAGAGAAATGTACAGCACCGCCTCCTTCGGGCTGGAGTACTGTATGGCTTCCACGAACTTCATCAGCAGATCTCGGTAGCTCACCTTCTATTCGAGGGTGGAACCGCGTGAGGATTACAATGTCGTCAACGTAGTCGGCGGAGATGCCGCAAGCCGCGAACAGCGTGGGATTGGGGAACAGGCCCATCTCATTTAGGGCAATGGCGTAATGGACGCAGTGGGCGAAATAAGTCGTGTAATCTGCCAGGTACTTCACTCCCTACAAGCCGATTAGCTATCCATGGTGCGGTACCTCGTCGTAGAGTCCGATGAGCATCAGCGTGCGGAAGTAGTTCAGCGGGTCGTCGTTTCGCGGGTTGAACTTGCTCGGTCCCATCGCTAGGATCGAGTTCTGGAACTTCTCCAGCGAAACAGTCACGTAGGCTGCCCGCCGTCCTTCCATTTCTTCGTCGTCCTCTGTGTGAACAATCTTGAAGTAGAACCAGAGGTAGTCCTCCATGCTCTGGAAGAGGATGTTGTCCGGGTCCTTGTGTTGCTTGGTGAGGATAAGCTGCAAAGCCTTCTTGTACGGGTCCGCAGGTGCAGCCGCGTCGGAACCGCGCGGCTCGAAGGCAGTGAGGGCGGCACTCAGCTCCTCCTCAGGGAGGAGACAGTCCCTTTCGACATATATCTTCATGTACTTGATGAACTCCTCCGCGGACTTGTACTTGCTGGTGCCCGTGAACTCCGCCGCCTCCTTGTAGTGTCCCGTGCGGAACAGATAGTATATCACCGCATAGAACGGCCAGCCATCCCCGTCTACCTCGAGCATCTCGTACTTTCCCGGCAGGTCCTTAAGGAAGACCCCAAAGACATCCTTGGCATATGAGTCCAGCAGGGAGAGCAGCGTCGTTTCCCGCTTTCCTCCGGCCACGCCCTGCAATCCGTTCTATTCTGTGACAACGAAAGTATTACATAGAAGGTGTTCTCGAGATACGCGCACGACTTCCTCACTATCTGCGCCATGAGCACCGGGTTGCGCTGGACATAGGACTTGAGTAACTCCTCCTGGGTGCATTTCTGCTGGGAAAGCTCGCCCAGCTGCTGGTCGAGCAGGTCCCACACCCACGCCGCCTCCTCAGAGTTCTCCGCCGTGCTTATGGCCTCGCGCATCCTGGACACAAGGGGGAACTTGTCGCCCAGCTGGCGGCCCCTCCGGTACGGCGCGTACTCGGCGATCACGTCGAAATATCTTGCCAGCGGCGCCCCCTGCATCATTGTTCCTATTCCGCGGTAAATTTGGCACTCTCATACCGGCCAACGTGACGTCCTGGATGGCCTCGACGCGCGGCGCCCTCTTGTGAGAAATCAGATCGGCGAGAGGCAGGCGGCTGGGAGTGCGGTAGTCGGCCTTGTCCTCCTCTGCGACGAGGGAGCGGCTGGATTCCATGAGACGCAGACTCTTCTGCGCCCAGGCAGAGGCCATGGCAGTGTAGCAGCGCTTCTCCAGCTCGCCCACTGCGTCCTTGCTTATTTGGTCAATCGTGGATTGCTCCAGCAACTGGGCGCAGCGGTCCACCCGGCTGAACACGTTCGTGTCCTTCCCCTTGAAAGGAGAGATCTTCTTCTGGCGGCCGGTGCCAATGTCGTAGCGGAGGGCGAGGAGGTTGTTTTCGACCAGCGTCGAGTCGAAGCCTTGACCGGAGAGCGCGATCTTCCTGCGAAGTGTTATTATCGGAAACTACGCGTTGGAGATCTTGATCTGGTCATAGGGCCCGCTGTCGGCGACGAATTTTTGAAGCAGATGGTGCAGCTGGAGGAGATTCCTGTTGATCGACCTGTGGTCCGGCGGAAGCACCCGCTCTATCCTGTCCAGCCCTTCCAGCATCGTCTGGAACTCCTTGTACTCGATCAGGTCCTTTTCAGGCTTGTAAAGGGCCTTCTGCTCTTCGCGGGGCCCGGAGTCCGGCCCCATGGTGCTGTATAATGATGGCCTCATATCGTTTATAATTATATGTGAACGTGCAGTGCGCCGCCAAATTATGTGCGAGACGATGTGTGCTGGCCCGACGACGCGCAACGATATTCTTATTGGATTATTATGTATCATCGCTAGTCAGGTTAGATCGACATGAACAGCTCAGCGCTGCTGGAGGAAGAGTCCTTTCCTTCCAGTACGCTAGACAAGTCTTTCATCTCCTGCTTCAGGCGCAGTTGGGCATCTTCCACAATCTTCTGCCAGTTCTGGGACAGTATGATTCCCGCATAGAAGAGAGTCGAGGTGAGCTGGCCCAGGGCGTTGCCGATCCACAGGCCGTATATCTTCAGCCCGCACTTGAACGCCAGCAGCAGGCAGATCGGCTGCATTACGACATAGTACGAGGCAATGCTTGTGATGGAGGCGATCCGCTGCTTTCCCATGCCTTTGACGAGGCCACTGCAGACGCACTGGATGCTATCGAGGACTTCGACCCCCGCAAGCATGGGCACGATCTTCCTGATGCAGTCTCTTACATCGTCGTTGTCCGTGAAGAACCCTGCCACCCGGTCGTCCAGCAAGATGAGTAGCAGTCCCACCGTCATCAACACCCCCAGGTCCACGCACAAGCACGATATCGAATACAGCTTGGCGTTGTACGAGTTCTTCGCGCCGATTGCGGTCCCCACCAAGATGCAGGCCGTTGTCGATATTCCGCTAGGGATCATGAAGACGATGGCCATGAGGTTCATCATGGACACGTTCGCCGCCATCTGAATCGGGTCGAGATACGCCGCCTCCACTGCCATCAGTTCTGTCCCCCACCATTCGACAATTAGCATCGCGGCAGAGGGAATTCCGATCTTAAAGAAGGAGCCCCAGCCCTTCATGGCCTCCCTGCCGGGGAGGAACCAGCTCTCCTCGCAGCAGCCGGTGTACTGGATGTACCCGGTGAGGAGGCCGAAGTCGAGGACCCACGTGATATTTGTGGCGTAGCACGCCCCCATGAAGCCGCAGTCGAGCACGATGATGAACAGGTACGACCACACCATGTGCAGGCATGTTGTCAGACAGATCACATAAGTCGGCAGGGCGAACAGGTTCTGCGAAATCACAAATCGTCTAGTGATCTCGAATTGAACGAAGATGATGAAGCCAGGCACAAGATTGCGGACGTACTGGCCGGTGTATTCTGTCAGCTCCGCGTCCAGCCCGAAGGCGGACAGTATGCTTCCCGTGTACCACTGGACCAGGGCGCACGGCAACGTGCAGAGGAATATTATCACTCGCGCACGGTTGTGGTGGGCTCCGCACAATACAAGGTCGCCGCGACCAAAGGCCTGGGAGCAGAAGGTCTCGAGGGCTGAGGCGAGTCCGAGGACGAAGGAGAACGAGGTCATGTTCAGCCAGCAGTTCCCTAGACCGCAGGCTGCGAGGTATCTGTAGTCCTTGAGCCTACCGATGAAGAAGAGGTTTATAGTTTCGAGGAGCATATCGGCCACGTAGCCCACTATCGAAGGGAAGGCTAGGGACAATACTTGTGAGAAGCACTCGTACCACGAAATATTCCTCATCTCCAACACAAACGTGTCCTTGGATAGGCTGGACAGTATCGACACCTCCATGGAGTAGCTGGCCTTGTGCAACATTGCTTCAGAGTAGCAAAATTAAATACGAGTCCCTGTTTATACTGATTAATTTTTCCCAAACCCTTACTTATTTGTTATTGCAGCTGGGACACACTGTGTGCACGATGTGCCTGTTACGCGGAAGGCAACCATACTCTGAGTTATCGCATCCGACCAGAGATGTTGTGCTCCGTCCCTAGAGATATTAATATATAATAAATTGACGCGAATAACTCGCAATGCAGGATATAAAGCGATCGCGGAAACTGTCGCACAAGAGCGAAAATGCTAGCAGACTTTCCACCCTCGAATGGCTTCAGCAGGCTGTGAAGAACGTGCTCTTCCAGACCTTCTTCGTCATCCTGGGCGAAACCAACCGATCCACTATAGGCGTGCTGGTGCTATTGACTATCCACTTCTTCCAGCAGCTCAGTCTGTCCTTCCCCTACAGGTCCGTTTCGGCCAGCCCCTGGGACGGCCACCAGGCCATCGACCAGACTGAGTACTTCCTCTACGCGTTCCGGCTCCTCTCATGGGGGAAGATGATCGGCAGCAGCATCCTTTACCTGGCGATCCTCTATTTCTGCGTCTCCATGGTGCTGATCTTCATCCTCCTCTGCGCCTTCGTATATCGTCAGAGCGCGAACTTTTCGAGCCACGTGTACCCGTGGTACGTAACGCTGACGCGGATCTGTATGCTATCCTTGGAGGCACTCTACATCCCGATCATGGAGATCTTGCTGAGTCCCGTTGCCTGCTCCTCAGGATACAACATTTATCTGGACTCGCTTGAGTGTTGGCAAGGGATAAGCATTCTTCACGACGTGGTGGGCATCGTGGCGGCACTGCTGTACTTTCTCGTAGTGGCCGCCGTCGCGCTCTTTTTTTACGACCCCACCTACAGCGCCAGCGGTTCCGTCTTCTCCATGTATATACTGTGCAGGAAACGTAACTCCCGAATAGACAGACGATGCACTTCTCGGTGTGCATGCTCCTGTACGACACCGTCTGTGTATTCTTCAGCGTTTTTCGGCAAAGTGTATCTCGCTGTGTATAACTGCCGGCTAGCACTCCACGATGGCGATATATGGGGTCCTGATGACATTCGGGGCGGCGGTAGCGCTAGCGGTTCTGTACAAGCACCGGTCGTATGCCCCGCTATATGCGCTGAAGTTACAATTTGTGTACTGCTGGGCGCTGCTGTTCTGCAACGCGCTGTTCGTCTTCTGCGCGCTCTTCGAGGACTCCAATTTCACCCAGGGCCTTTTCCTCCTCTTCTTAGGCGCGCCCATCGTGGTGATCGCAGCCGCGAAGTCGCGGGCGCTGGACCCCTCGGTCGAGGAGATGGCCCAGCCCGAAATCCACGACCCGGCCAACACTTGCAGCACTCTTTCGCTCTCCACCGTTCAGAACCTCATCTATCTTATCCAGACCAAAGGTATCTCTAGCAGACTGGAGCACTGAGGGTAGACACGAATAAGAAATCGTATACGACGCTGCAAGGAATCGTGTTGCTCCACACTACAGTATGCACGGTGGTGGACTGTCCGCTGAGACTATACGCGCAGCACATGAGACAGATCCACCAGGGCGCCGACACCCGCAGGTTCTCCCGCCAGCGCAAGACCGAGGCCAAGATCGACAAGATCCTTAACATATACGTGAACCTCATTTTCGAGAAGACGCTGCGGGGCCGGCGGACCACGTCCAAGGACGTCAACTTCAGAATTGCCTACGTCCAGTATCTGTTTGAGGTCATGAAGACGCAGAATCTGGCAATATCAGAACTGATCATACTGGAGGACTCGGTGCAGACCTTAATGGAAGAGTTCCAGATATACAAGCTGCGGCGAAGAATAGAGGAGGACCTGAACAGCAGCAACTCGGCGACCGGCAGCGAGGCGGATCGCAAGGCGGGCAACGAGGGGGCAGACTTCGTGGTGGCCATCGCCTTCGACAACGCCATGAGCCATCTCAAGGAGTGCATCCACAAAGTCACCGACATGCACGTCCAGTTCTGGCTAAACCTCGAAGAGGACATGCCCGACTTCCTGCGTCTCTGCGAAATTGGGCTGGAGATCGTGGAGGGAATAGAGAAGATCGAGCAGACGTTCAGCAAGATGCGCAAGTTCTACAAGTTCGACCAGAAGAGCGTCGAGCTCTATCTCCAATACGCCAAGGAGGTTCTCAACGACCGCGACTCCTATGATTACTGGGCGAAGAGCCTTCAGGAGAACAAGGACGCGCGATTCCACCACAACGAATTCAGCAGCAGCACTCTCGGAACCACGGGCAAGTTCGGCGAGACCGAAGAGAGCGGGTGCGTGCTCGTTTCGGGGAAGCTGAACAACCTCGGGCAGATCATCAATGCGAACGCGGGAATGGGGAAGCTGTTCGGGTTCGTGAAGTCGCAGCTGATCGGACAGATGGCGGAGACGCTGATGCCGGCGATATATCGGACCCATCACCAGCACATGTTCGAGAACCTGGTCAAGAACTCTGCCGGTACCATCCGCGAGTCCATGACCGACATCGCCGTTCTCGGTCTTAACAGGAACGACTACCTGGTGCCCATAATAAAGAACGTGAAGAGGATATCGTCGCTGACCGAGGGGATCAGCTTCCTGGCGCTAATCCGGCTGGACAAGAAGCTCTGCTCCTCCCATGAGGCACTCGTGCTTCTCAACCAGGACAAGAAGGTCGAGCACATCACCTCGAGTAATCACCCGCGGTCGAAAACGATGTAGCGTGCATAAAGCTGCTGAAGATGGACAAGAAGATGATCGCAGACAACAAGATCATCTTCTCCCAACTCTGTCCCGAGCCCTTCGCGGAGGCCGCCCACGAGAAGTTCTTCTCCGGCCGGGACAAGTGTGTTGCAACATTCACGTACCCGAAGGTGGGATCGCAGGAGCTGGACGTCCTTGGACGGAGCGAAGAGTTTAAGCTGTCGCTGGGCCGCACCGAGGAGAACAGCCGCAAGTTCTACTGCTCCGTCCGGGAGGCCTCCTTCCTCGACGCCCGCGGCTTCGGCTACATCGTCAGACTGACCGAGATCATAGACACCCAGAACATGCCATACGAGGTCTCGTGCTTCACCCGCAACCCCAGCATGCGGCCCAAGAGCTACTTCACCTATGAGCCCAACGACAGCAAGTTCGTCGTGGTGCCCAACTCTTACACCGGGCCCGAACACGGTACTCCCTTCTCGGATCATTCGTAGATGTCTACCCTGCAGACAGACTCCGGTCGCTGGCGAGCCCGCTGATTCCTGCGCGGTTCACAGAGAAGCAGGCGGAGAAGTTCCGCAAGCGGAAGATCTGGACTGAACAACAGCTGCAGTACATGGTTAAGCACAACAGCAAGTCCGGACTGAAAGACCTGGCCACGCTGGAGAGAGAGATGCAGCAGGCAGAACAGATGAAGAAGGTGGCAGACGAGCCCGAGGATGCGATCCAGTACCTGCAAGAGGAAATCGCCGCTCGTCCCGACTACGGCCAGGGCGTGACAACGTATCGGCTCATAGATGGCGAGCTGATCAAGGCCGAGGACCAGTCAACCTTCATAAAAACTCGTCAGCTCAACTGGAAGATCCTCAAGATTGACGACGTTGCCGAAATCTTCCCTTCAGACACAGGAGTGGACGAGGGAAGGGACCAGTCGCAGGCCGCGGTGGGGATTGACTCCAAGATTGTGTTCTCCTCAAGGAAGAAGATGGCAGAGCTGCTGCGCATTAAGTTCACGCCGTGCTCCATTCGCGTCCTGCAGTGGGCCTTCAACCTGATCCTCCTCAGCACGATGGGCGACATGACGAACCTCATCATGCGAACCATGTTGGTCGCACATGGCCGCTACAAGTCTATTGTCAGGTCCGCCCTTTCTACGCAGATACTCTTCCTCGCCAACAATCCGCAGGCCACCAGGCTCACCAACTTCTTCCGCTCTTCAAACCGCACCACCTTCAGTCTCAATGAGCAGGCGAGGATCAGTACGGAGGTGGCCAAGGTCTATGAGGGCCAGAGACTCGTTGACCTTACGAACATACGTCTGACGGCTGCGCATGCGGCCTACAAGAAAAATTCATATGCGTCGCTGACGTACGTGATCCCGAACACGACAATCTTCAAGCAGGTCAAACTCCGGTACCGCAACAAGATCCTCATGATCGGCTCCGCTCTATTTACGATAATGAACCAGGACTTAAAGTCGTACCGGAACAAGACCCAGGAGGCGGACACGGTGCTGGAAAACGTGCACTCCTACTTCAGTACAGAGACATCCGAACTCATGGGCCTCTACGTGGGGGATGTATACTCGGCCGAGGACTTCCTCCAGACCTTCCTCACGGCCACCACCATCACCTGCGGATGCCTGCTGCTCGTGGGAATCGCCGTGCTGTTCCCGGTGGTAAGCCAAATCCACCAGTCGCAACTGCGGCTGCTCACCTTCTTCCTCTGCATCCCCGCCACTGTTGTCGGCTCGTTGGGGAAAAAGTGCGAGGACTTCCTGACCGTTCTCCAGGACAGCCACGACGACAACGACACTTCGCCCTTCGAGGACAAGATGAGTGCCGGGGAACTCGAAATGCTGGACGGCTCATACACTGGTACGACGCCTTTGGCGATAATCCGGGATAGAGAGGAAGAGAAGGAAGTACAAGAACGTGGGGACCCGGGTCGGGAACTTCTATGCGCGGTTCATGGTCATCGTGGTCGTACTTGCGGGCTACATTGCCGCCAGCTTCTATTTCTCCTACACCGCGTCGGGCCGAGCGAAGGACCACGCTGACGAGATGCGGGACAACATGATGGCTGCCTCCGACTACATCCTCGTAACCAACGGGATAACGTAAGACTTGCACAAACGATCCGGGGGATAGAGACCTGTACGGGTTCTGGAACACGACCTCTCACAACGTGTCGTACGAGTACGTGAAGCTCTACTACGTCATGCTCATGAACAGCACATATGCCGCCCTCACCAGTCAGATCGCCCTCCACGATCTTCGCCGCGACAGCCTTTCGGAGTCCTACAACAACATCTACGAGGCCATCTTCAAACAGAACCTCTGCGATTACTCATCGCTCTATGAGGTGGCCAACTCGACAGGACTACATCGAGACCGCCCGCGACTCCTATAATGCCCTGATGGGAAACGAGAAGAACATAAGCTTCCGCTCATCCTTCATCAACTCCTACACCTACGTTTCCCTTGGTACTTTTGCTCGAAGTCATATCCTTCCCCATAGAAAACGCGGCGCTGATCGTCATTCCCAACAGCTTTAATTACCTGTCGGAACAGCTGCTGAATGCGCATGAGGACATGCACAACCTCGCTGACGAAATCCGCCTCACCCTCTTCATCTGTCTCATAGGCTTCTGCGTGGTGGGCTACGCAGCATTGTGGCTGCCGTTCGTCATAGTCCTGGCCAGCGAGATCATCAACGCCCAACGCATGCTGGTCATCATCCCCACCGAATCTGCCCATCGCATCAAGAAGATGGAGAAATACGTCCTGGAACTGTATCAGCTGGACAAGTTCGGCACCCAGGACGCGGGCGATAAATAAAACTGGTAAGCGAATTTATCCTACTGATACTGATACGCTACGATTGATGTTTGTAGTGCGCTGATATTGTGCGTGCCCTATGGTCTCTTCCCGGGGTTTTGGGGTTTTGGGGTGTTGG
>QFZN01007011.1_pt1 | contig 11757 bp, 14 predicted proteins | sample 1740101 | NCBI WGS metagenome assembly QFZN01 (sample SAMN09210849, study PRJNA391713) | Ciliate metagenome, whole genome shotgun sequencing project. | isolation source: combination of 50 Heterometopus sp. ciliate cells from an enrichment culture... | host: Heterometopus sp. ...
CCCCAAAACCCCAAAACCCCTTTGCCCAACCTTATCCCAACTTCGCATATCCTTACGTGTCACCTTAACATAAACCATTATATATAATACTATCATCAAGACAGAAATGCCAGCGTGGAGCATGGGCAAAGCGCCCCGAGGTAACCGTCGTCCTTAACTGGATAAGGGAAGTCGGCCACCACCACTCCGATGACAACGCCGGGTCCTGGCACCTATAACTCTGCCTCAAACAGCAACGTCCGTTGGAGGCACCTCCTCGTCATATAATAACTTGTCTCTAGCATGGGCAAGGCGCAGAGGGACGCGCTGTATCGGGGGACAGCCAGTCCGGGCCCAGGAACGTACGAACTGTGTGGCAGGATCACGGGACCCAAGTTTTGCTTCGCAGGTCGCCACTCTCAGAGCACCGCCAATCTTGCACCTGGGCCGGGACAGTACGACCCAGATGTGAGGGCCCGGTTCGCGCAGACCACCTTCCGGTTCTCCATGCCCGGCAGGCCCGCCTCCGCCCGCGACGGCCGGCGAGGTCCACCGGGTCCAGGAAGCTACGAGATACTGAGCGCGAGACAATGGGCAGGCGGACGGTTCGGCAAGGACGCTCGCAACCCGCTGAGCAACGTCTACACGCGATATGTACCTGGGCCGGGCGCCTACGACTCCGGGATCCGTCTCGGTTCGTTTAAATTGGTGGCTCCGAAATACACGTAACAGGACGCTGCGAACACACACGAGTAGTTTCGGATCGAAAACGTACGGCGCGCTGATAGAGACGGGGAAGGGCAGTCCGGGCCCGGGGACCTACAACACGGGCGCGCCCATCGGTGCCGACAAGGCCAAGCTCACCATCCTTCCTCGCCGTCCCGACACTGCCCCGATCTACGGCCGAAACGCTCCTGGTCCGGGCACCTATAACACCGACTTGCAGCGAAACGGCGCCCCTGCTTACAGGTAAGCGTCCCCTGTTCAGTAACCGCTGCTGCTGCATAGGGTCGGCACAGAATCGCGAGGTCGACTAGACAGGGAGGCCGTGCACGTTCCGGGTCCGGGCACCTATAACCCGGAGGAACGCATCGTGAGCAACAAGACCAGCGCGCAGGGCTGCGGGTACAATTCATCGTTACCCTGTGCAGAATAGGAAGAAGCGTGCGCGGACCGCTGTCGCAGGCCACGGATTCGCCGGGGCCGGGCGCGTACCAACACCGGGTGCGGCTGGGCGAGGCCCCCAAATACGCAATGCGGCCCAAGACTGCGGTCATCCTCCGCCAGAATGTTCCGGGGCCGGGCCAATACAATCCCTCGAAGGTCACGATGAGGCCGCCCAGCGCGGTTATGGGCAAGGGATCAAGAGGCGTGGACCTGGCGGCCGCCAAGGGGATTCCCGGGCCAGGCGCCTACATGAAGTCGGGCGAGCCGAAGGGCAGTCCGGCGTTCAGCTTCGGCACAGCGCGGGCCATCCACCACGACAACGATGTTCCAGGACCGGGAACCTACCGGCTGCCCAGCACTGTCGCCGACCTGCCGCGCTACGCTGTTTCTCTCCGCAGCAACGAGTTCGAGTACGTGTAACCGCAGGGGAGACAGCGAATTTTCACGACTACATTATCGTGTGCGCGCGATGTGTGTCTCCGCAGCGGAAGTTACATGGCCAGGTGCTGTCGTAAGATAATAAATAAAACATAAACACCATTTCGCACATCACGTACTCCCCCAAGATGAGAAAGAACAGCCCATCACACCGCGAACCCAGTTCCCGCGTTTCTGAGGCTGACACCTTCTCCGCTGAGCAGCGCGAGGCCTTCTTCGGCATGTGTAGCCCAATACGGGCGGCACGGAAGGAGGCGCGAGAAGGCACCAGTCCTATCCATTGGCCGAAGCCCGCTGTGCCGCCCCTCTCTGCGGGTCCCCTAGGCGCCTTTTTCAGCAATCGCGTTCTGAGCGAGCACGCCTCCTGCGACCGTTCCAAGCCTGTACGGAAAAGATACACAGCCGCGCTCGTTAACATAATTCACAACGCCACTGCGAGGACGAAAGAAGAAGAGTCTAATATTCCATCGGCCCCGGCACTTCATAACGCGCAAAATATGTGGAACTGTCTGGTCTCCGCGCGGGCCGCTTTCGGTCCCAATCCGATCCACAAGACTATTGATGTTCCAAAAGCTATCACTTCGCCGCGCCTCACGCTGGCACGGTCGGCCTTTCCCGGCCGGCGAAGTCCTCTTCCTCCTTCCGGCCAAAAGAAGCGCACCGTCGAAGGCATTCCTCTGGCGATCGTGCGCAGTTTTCCCAGACAATATCATCAGCCCGGTCCCGCGCCTCTCTCCATACTGACGATGAAGCCGCCGCCGTCGCTCCCGCCGCAATCGAAGCAGGAGACCTTCTTGCAGACAACGCTTTCGCACGTCTTCGGCGAGGCTCCCAGTCCTGGGGTTCGCCTGAACCACGTTCCGAGGACGAGGGTGACATCAAGGCTGGCGGTCCGATCCCCGGAACGGAACATTTCGCTGTCGCCTGAGGGAGAGAGACTGCGCTGGTACGACATGCGTCCGAGGCTCATGATCAGCAAGTACTACCGGAAAAACTACCTGCTCTCATCCGCGAAGCGCAAGAAGAATGGCATCCGACTCACCGTCACCGACCTCGCGGTCTCCGATCCGCATTTAACTATGGCCAAGACCCAGAGGGAACCCCAGCAGGCGAAAACGGCACGTGAGCCTGTTGCTGCGGAGAATGTGACAGCGGCAGCAGCAGCGATGTTCTTCAGGACTCATACGGAGAGGGAGGACCTGTTCCCGCTCGACAGCGGCCGCAACCCGGAATACGCCACAAAGCCATTCAATGCAGTGCTAGACTCAGAGGACGAGGATGCGAAGTTCCAAAGTCTCCTCAGAACGGAAGTGTCGGGGGAGGAGGAACTCAACGAGGAGCACGATGCGAGACAGATGAAGATTCTCGATCGGATTAACGAGGAGATAACAGGACTGATTTGCACGGGGACCGAGACCAACGCGGCGGCTAGCAAGTTGGCGATGTCGAAACGGGAGAAGCGGCCGTTCTTGCTCCGTCAGCCCGTGAAGCGTGGCGCAGTATACGGGAAGCGCATTGTAATTAGGAAAGCAATTCAGTAAAGTGTGTGTGCTATTCGCTCACCGCTGGGAAGAGTGGGAGATCGTCTCTGCGTGAGTGGAGTAATGGTATAAAAATAGAACGGGCCAACATTAGGTTCGTTGGTCCGGCGGCAGTGTCGACGTTGCTAGTAAACCTCTTTGATAAAAATAAATTAGGGCACGCGTATATATAATACTCAAAATACACACATGGGACAAACGAGTCAGTCGCCCTACATGCAATACGGCTGCATCTGTATTGTCTGGTGCTACATGAAATAGACTCCAAAGAGGACCGTCTGCTCCTGAACAGACTGTACGACAACCTGCTGATCCGCTCTTCTGACCCCCGCAACCTCGACTTCAAAACGTTCTGCGACTTTCTCGACCTCCCGGTATGTTCGTTCCCAGTTCTTAACCCGATAGCCGCTGTGGCAGAAGAAGGTCTTCGTCCTTCACGACATCGACCAGGACGGCTACATGTCGTATGAGGACTTCGTGAGACTCACAGGTACGACTTCGGTGTCGCCGGCTATTCCCCCGGATAGCGAACGTATCGTTTCTGGATGAGACTCTGCTTGTCAACTTCCTCTTCTTCCTCCTCGACATCGATTCTGACGGCTCCATCTCCTCCGAAGACATGTCCGCCTTCGTATCGTCTCTGTCTCTACCCGCACGTAGCTCTCCAACCTGCCGCTCGAGCTCGTTCTAATATTCGAGGGCGCAACCAGCGATGAGAAGACGCACTTGGCCCGCGACACCCTCATTCGGCGTGAGTTTGCTCTTTGCGAAACCGTAGTCAAACTCGCACGCAACGTTTGCGACAAGACCCAGCTTATCCGATTCCGAGGAAACTCGTACGAGAACGTGACACACGACCTTCAGTCGGTGGCTGAGCGAATCGTGCAGAGTTTCGCGGGTGAGCCCGAGGCTGGTGCACGTTCTGTCCTGAGACGAGAACGGTTCGCCGGCTGGGTCCAGTCCAATCCTGATCTTCTCGAATATTTGTTCAACAAGGTGTGCCCGCTGCAGTGGGTGTCGCAGACCACGGTGCAGACTCGCTGTTTCCAGAAGATCGTCAGTATCCTGATAGCATAACACTCCCATCGTAGCTGGACGTTCCCCGGCCTCCCTGCAGCAGCTCTTTTGCATGCTGTACCTGAAACACGACAACAGTTTCGCAGACTTTGTGGTGGGAGAGAAGGGAACAGGATTGCCAGCCCGGGGTCGCAGTCGGGCCGCCCGCTGTTGCAGCTGCTTATGCTCGTGCTTGTCGAAAGGGATCAGAGTGGCGCCGGAGACGTATTCATTCGAACGGTATAAAGCACCCCAGGGTTGACATTGACGTAGAGGGTACAAGAAGAAAGGCTCGCTGCTGTGCATTGACGAGGAGAAGCAGAATACGTACACATTGGTTTGCAAATACGACTGTTTGTACATCCACATCGACAGTTCTGACTTCACACTCATCGTCGGTATGCTCTCTCCACTAATCCACCGCTCAGACGCAATCCTGCTCCACGGATGCTACGCCAAGGAGGCCGCCTCTATCACTCTCCATCACGAAACCCTCTGGGGCTTCCAGCTGCTCATTGGCGAGAGCGAGCAGCGCCAATCTAAGACACTCAACTTCTACTCACACTCCAAAGCCGAAATCCAGGAGTGGCTCGACTGTCTCCGTGACGTCTCCAGGTTTCTTCTGCAAGTTTATCCATTAGTCAGGAGACACGGTTCTCCGCCGGATACAGACTGATGGGCGAGGTCGGGGTGGGAAAGTACGCGAAAGTGCACATGGCACTCCGCACGAAGACCGGAGAACAGTGTGCAGTCAAGATAATCAACAAATCCGGACTGAACGAGCTGGAGAGAGAAATGCTTCGGAGCGAGGTGGCGGTCGCGCAGTTTGTGGAGCATCCCAACGTTATCCGGTTCCACGGCGTAATCCAGTCACCCGCACACGTTTACATCGTGACCGAACTCATCAAGGGCGGCGAGCTCACCGGATTCATTGAGAAGCGCTCACGTCTGGACGAGGACCAGGCCGCGGCCATCCTTTACGCGTTGCTTAGTGCAGTGGCGTACCTGCACGGCTGCGGGATAGCGCACAGGGACATAAAGCCGGAGAACGTGCTGCTGGAGACGAAGGCGGATGGGACCGTGGAGAACGTGAAGCTGATCGACTTCGGGTTCTCGCGCGTTGTTCTCCCCGGTGAACTTATGCTGGAACAGTGCGGCACACTTACGTATATCGCCCCAGAGGTGCTGCAGAAGTACGGCTACGGGAAGGAGGCCGACCTGTGGAGTCTCGGCATCATCATGTACTACATGTATAACCTGCTTTTGAGTTACACACACGAGGATAGGCTGCGAGGGACGCTGCCCTACGACGCGAAGGACAGACTGATGATAGTGGACCGGATACTGAACGGCGGGATCGACGTTGATGGTGAGGGCTGGCGAACTGTGTCGCGTGAGGCAAGAGATCTGCTCGGCCGACTGCTGGAGAAGTCGCCAGCACAGAGGATCAGGGCAAAAGAGGCGCTGGCCCACCCCTGGTTCAGAGCCCATTGCAAACGCCCTGGAGCCGAGGGCGAGTCCGAGTCCCGCGCCAGGAGCTCCAAGCCGGGGTCCAAGATCAGTTCCAAGCAGATTCGCACCGCCGGCGACAAGTATTGCACTATCTCTTCAGAGGCGCAATAAGACTTACTGATGTATGTATGGCATATGCGTGTAACACTCAGAGTCTGCGCACGAGTTGGCGAAGGGGGAAGGAGCGGCGGGCAAGTGATGCCGCAAATAGTATTACTGGAGTAAATAAGTGTTATATATTATATATTCCGTCTCAATATTTGCAATTCAAAATGGCCAGCTCTTCGCAGCAGGCAGACCCCGAGGAGATCAGTACCGTTCCCTGTTCACGCGTAGACATTTCGATCCCCGACGAGAACCACGATGTGGCCGAGATACACCACCTCCCCAAATCGCACAACGTTTCGCAAAATAGACCGGCCGTGAGTGACGACACGAACGGCCATTCCTCTGCAAGGAGCGTTTCCCACAACCCTCCCTCCCCCGGCGAATCGCCCTCGCCACCTACCTACCAGGCGGTTCTCCAGCTCCAGACCTACCACGTGCTCATGATGCGCAGACGGGTCCTCGATCGGTTCAAGCGGTTCCGCGACCGAGTAAAATGCGCACAGCGAAACATGGTGGTAGGCGCCGCAAGGGGAGATTGTGAAGGAGGGCACGCTGGAGAAGCTGGGCGCGGGCAAGTTCTCGTCCCACTGGACCGCGCGCAAGTGCAGGCTTCAGGGACAGAAGCTGATATATTACAGGTCGAAGGCGGAGGGGAAGATGCGCGGAGTGCTGGACTTCGATTTACTCACGTGTGCGCTGGAGGTCGAGTTCATCTCCAAGGCTGGCAAGGAGAAACGGGTCATCGGCTTCCGCATCCACGTATTCATGAGCTCCAAGGTTTTCGCCTTCCGCGCCGCGAGTGTCGAGGAGGCTCAGGACTGGGTCAAGAAGATCCAGAAGCAGATTTCGGTCTCTAAGGGCTTCGGCCACTACTTGACCAAGGTGGCCCTCCAATCGGCGTTCTGGAAATTCGACCGGATCAGCCAGCGGACGCTGATGCAGACCGCCAGCACCGGCGACGTAATATTGTTCAGATCATACGGATTCATCGCGAACTTCCAGCGCTGCATCACATGCAGTTCGATTGGTACCTTCCCTAATTTCAATCAGAATATAGACCACATCGGGATCGTGATGCGCTTCGCCACGGGCGAATTGTACCTGCTAGAGTCGCTGGGGAAAACCGTATGCCCGAGAGAGCGCTCAATCCAACCATAGGGAATCGCGTTCTACAAGTGGACGGACTTCGCGCGGTACAACTGGAACCTCGAGTACGAGCGCATGCTCTACCGCGAACTGCGCTGTGACCGACCTGCCAAGATGATCGAGGACCTCGAGACCTTCGTCACAGTACCGTCGTGAGCGAGCATGTAGACTGTCCTGGGCAAGAAGCACACCATGGGTCTCTGCAAACTGTGCAGATGCAGGAATGTGAAGGAGGAGCCCGCGAAGAAGACAGGGTACTTTTGCTCAGAGCTGGTGGCGAGCATATTCAAGCGGATGAATGTGATCGCAGACAGCAAGCTATCATCGCGGTACTACCCCGGCGCCTTCGAGGCCGAGGGCTGCAAGCTCGAGTTCATTAATGGGGCGTACCTTGGCGAAGAGATCATGATAGACTTCTATCTCTAACAACTATAATATGAAAGTTTGTATCCGTTCTGCTGGAGTCGTTGTTGTTGCTGTTGCATGTATTATGACTGCGCCGTTATGATAGTACGGGAATATTATTGTGCAAATAAAACGAAATAATAAAATTACGTTATCAGACTAGAAAGGAGCAATGGTGGAGACACAGCGACGGAAGGTGGCAACGGTCGTCCGGGTGCGGCCGCTGCTGCGCGAGGAGGTTGCCGAAGACCCGCGAGCCAAGTACATCGCAGTCAAGCTCCATCCTGGCAACAGGCGTCTCACTCTCACTCGCGAGGCAGCCGTTGATCGCGATTTTGACTTCGATGGCATTGCGTACTACAAGACCACGACACAAGAGTCGTTCTACCAGCAGTATTGTCTTCCGGCGGTCAACGAGCTGCTCGACGGCTTCAACACCTCGTTCATAGTCTACGGAACGGTAATTCTATGCACTCATATTTGCAGGCAGGAACCGGCAAGACGCACACAATGTTTGGCAGCAAGTCAGCGGTTGACTCAATGGAGGGCGCGGGCGGCACAATCCGTGTGGACACAGGAATCGTTGGTCGGAGCATCGCCACGCTGTTCGACCGCATCGAGAAGGTTTGCGGACGGCTTGCTGATCTCTTCGGTAGTGTGAGGAAAACAGGCAGTTCAGAGTGACCTCGATCTTCATGGAACTGAACATGGAGAACATCGTCGACCTGTTCTCGGACGAGGCTTTGCCGGCAGCAGCACTGCAGGTGCGGGAGGACTCAAGCCAGGGCGTGTACGTGGAAGGCCTGGTCGAGAAGGTGGCCAAGACTCGCGAGGAGCTCATGGCCGCGATCAGACGTGGCGCCAGGAGCCGCTTCTCCCGGTCCCAGGCCCGCACCCACGCCATTCTCCAGATCTTCCTCGAGCAACGCTGGACCGCAAAGACGGAGGGGGCGGCGAAGGTAGTGAAAGCTTGGCTCACTATGCATGTTCATAGATGCACCACAGAAGGGCGCTGATGACCTTCGCAGATCTGGCCGGAGTGGAGAAGGCTGGTGGAAAGACCAAGGGAAAGGACGACTCGAAGACGATAAAGTCGTTGAACGCAATGCACAACTGCATCACGGTGCTCGCGGAGAACCGGCCAGGCAAGCACGTTCCCTACCGCGAGTCCAAGCTCACTCGAATCCTGGCCGACAGTCTCGGCGGCAACTCTCGCACCACCTTCATCGCCTGCATCAGTCCCAGTCTCGCAAAATACGAGGAAACCCTCTCCACCCTGATGTTTGCAACATCCGCAGCAAAGGTCAGGACGTACCCCGTGGCCAACGAGGACGTCCGCACCCTGAAGCGGCCGGGCGAGGAAGCCAAGGAAAAAACCCCGCGAAAACCTGTCTCCGCCGTGAAGGAGGGTCTCGAGACCACCTCGACCAAGCAGAGTGTCGATGACCCCCGGCGTGAGGACTCGCCTGTCATTTCCTTCATCGCGCAGACCAAGACGAGACAGGAGGCGAAGACGCCGGACAAATCGCGGAATCGAGACACTGCAAATATGGGCGAGAGTCGCTCTGTGGATCGCATCCAGGCTGAGAAGAGGCCGATCCGGAAGGAAAATGGCGGCGACAGCACCGCAACCGCAACAACCAGTCAGAACAATGTCAGACAGGAAGAAGGATTGCCGGTGAAGAAGCAGGTGGCGCAAAGGGTGGACGAGGCAAACAAGATAGTGCGAAGACTGGCGCAGGCGATTCGCTACCTCAAGGGCGAGATTACGAAAAAGGCATGCTCGCTGACTATAGCGCTCGGTAGAATCTGGTCATCAGACGGCTCAAGGAGGAAAACGCCGTTCTATTGAAGGAGGAGTCGAAGGCGAAGAGCACGGACATGTCGGAGGGCGGGGGACAGACGACGGAGGGGCCGGCGTGCGAGGCGGTGCTGAACCAGCTCATGTCCAACCCGCAGGTCAAGGCCCTGCTCATCGAGCGTCTTCAGAGCGAGGGCTTTGCCGAACTCAAGAAGGAATAATGCAGCGCTCTCTGTGGTCATTCGTATGTGTGATGCGTTACTTTTTTGCTTGTTTGCCCAGCACATTCCCGCGGCAATGCAACTCGCACGCTGTGAATATAGTGGGGCTGAGTGCAAATTTAAATTAATTCGAAATTTGATACGATGCACGGACAAAGCAGCAGGAAACGGTACGCTTCGGCTTGCTTATCCCTTCCCTAGCAGCTTGAAGAAGTCATTGGATGTCCATCTACTGAAGCGCTCCGATATTTGCGGCCCGAAGCCGTCGACGGACTGCGGGATGGAGCTGAGGAACTCCGCCCACCTCCCGGCACTCCCGGAGATTAGGCGTGTTTTCCGCGACAACCCCAGCGTCCCCTCAGAGGTCTCAGACTCTGATAAAGAGGAGGGCTCCTCGGCCGGGGAGGAAGCGAGTGCCAAACATGGAAAGAACAACTGGAGCAAGGAGGAGGACGCAGTGCTGGCCAAGGCGGTTGCCCAGAATAAGGGCAAAAACTGGCGACGCATAGCCGAGACGCTGCCGGGCCGCACCGACGTCCAGTGTCTTCACCGGTGGCAGAAGGTCCTTAATCCGGAGCTGGTGAAAGGACCGTGGACCGACGACGAGGACAACTTGGTGCTGCGTCTGGTGGCCGAGCACGGACCGCAGAAGTGGACCTTCATTGCGGAGCACCTTCCTGGCCGCATCGGCAAGCAGTGCAGAGAGAGATGGCACAACCACTTGAACCCGCGGATAAAGAAGGTCCAATGGTCAGAGGAGGAGGAATGGATCCTGTTCATCCAGCACAAGAACATGGGCAACAAGTGGGCGGAGATAGCTAAGTACCTGGAGGGAAGGACGGACAACTCGATAAAGAACCACTGGAACTCGTCAATGCGGAAGAAGGTGGGAGAACTGATGCAGGCGTACGAGCTGATCGTGAAGGAGAAGCTGGCGCCGAACTGCGCCCTCGAGGAAATCGACCGCGACGTGCTCGACAGGTACATTGCTCTCAACCAGCGGGAGAACGAGGCCTACTTCCGCATGCGCGAAGCCCAGATGCGGCAGAAGCTGAAGGAGCTGGAGAAGGTGCCGCTGGAGGAGCTCAAGCACCGCGCCCTGGCCAACTCCTCGACCGTCGCCAAGCCCGTCGTCCGCAAGCGCAAGCTGCCCGAAGGCGACCACGACAAGGAGAACTCGCCGGAGAACCTGCAGTTTCCTGCCGAGGAGAAGGCAGTCCTATCGATTCAGCCTGATGAGTCCGAGCGCACCCCCATCAAGTCTGTGGCTGCGACTGTAATGGGAACGGAGCACAAGTCGGAGAGCAGGGCGGTCCTTACGGGAAGTTCGCCGAAGCTGTTCTACTACAACGACTGTCCGAACTGCCACAAGCATCCCTTCTGCGACGGTGATGACGGGATTAGCGCGTCGACACTGTACGCGTGCCCGGACATCACCAAGTGCGACTGCATTCTGGCCACCCCGCCTCTAATAAGGAAGATGAAGCTGGAGGACTCGGGGATGCCGAAGGAGCCGACAGCTCAAACCGGACAGGAGACAAGGCAGCGACAGACGCAAGAGTGCCTGTTCAAGTCGCCCCAAACCACGCGCGTGCTCAACGCCCTCACCAGCACCTACCTCTCGCCCGCGCCCTACCCGCTGCTCGTCTTCGAGAGTCCCAGTCGGTATGTCTGGTCCGTATAACGTTGACGGTAGGTTGTTCGGATCGGCAAAGAAGTGTCTCTCCGCAAAGCGACTCAACAGAGAAGACGAGAATTAGGCTGTGCGACACGTATCCATAATCCACTTCGTCGTGCGGCTTGAAGCCTCAATTAATCTCTTAACAAACTATACATATATATTCCACTATACGAAACACATGTAGTGTATGTCATTTCGCATTAGCGTGCACACACACATATAAAGGAACTCAGCCTAATAGACTGAAGACGAGGAAACTTTAGTATTATATATACATATTCTAGTGCGAATCCTGGAGATGGCGAAGCCGCTCTTTGTGTTTATTACTGGTACGCTCACGTTCGGACTGTTGTGGTCGCTGGCGCTGATGGTGCTGTCGAAAATAATCCTGGGCGGAGTGAAGAACGAGAAGGAGAAGAAGGAGCGAAAGACGATGGCAGTTTGGCTGGTGACGCTGGCGGTGCTGCTGATGTACACAATGTGGCTCTGCGGCTTCTTCCACCAGATGTACCCGCTCATCATCCCCGACCTCACCATCAGCATCGAAAAGGAGCTCCTCGAGTCCGGCCTTCTTCCTAAGCCCGCCAAGTAGACGAAGATAAAGCATGCGTCACCACTTTATACGTCTCTTATGCGGAGCCTATAATGACATTGCGGTGGCGTGTGCTGCCATCAGTCGCAGAGGGGTTTTGGGGTTTTGGG
>QFZN01007022.1_pt1 | contig 11748 bp, 10 predicted proteins | sample 1740101 | NCBI WGS metagenome assembly QFZN01 (sample SAMN09210849, study PRJNA391713) | Ciliate metagenome, whole genome shotgun sequencing project. | isolation source: combination of 50 Heterometopus sp. ciliate cells from an enrichment culture... | host: Heterometopus sp. ...
TCCGCAGGGAACATATTTTATAACGCTGCGGCCGGAATAATAATAAATCTCCCCCGAAATGAGCGACGACAACGACGAAAATAACAACTCCGACTCCTCCCTGACCTCGCCCAACTCCACATTCAGTTCCTCCGACGAGCGTCATCTCACGCGGGTCACCAATAGATTCTCATCGCGGTTCCTGCACCTGGCCTACTGCCTGGGGAAGGCCTCGGACCGCCCGTTCGTCCTCGACCTGGTCATAAATATTGTTGTCTACCTGCGTCTTATCCTGTGGCCGTTTTACGTGGTCCAGGACTCAGACTATTGGGAGCCGAGCTCGTTTGCGAATGTGATCAAGGAGGTGGTGGAGCTGATCAGTTCGCCTGTGGAAATTTACGGTAACGGACATGGACTGCTCTACCTCTACATCCTGATGCTCGTCTTCACCTTCCTTATCGCCATCGTTTTCCTCGCCTCCGCCTGCATGCCCGTCCTGCGAAAATGCAACATGGTCATGACGACACTGTACCTCGCCCTAGGACTGATAACCTACGCCATGCTCGATTTCGGTCTTGAGCTGTCTGCAAGCATTTTCTGGTGCGAGAACTACTCCACGGTTCAATGCAGCAGCGTGATCCACGGCATTCTCTTCGGTCTCAGCATCTTCGCAGGCATTTTGCTCATCCTAATGTCGTTCTTCTACGTGGTCATCGGCGTTGACAACAAGATCTTCTCCAACAACCCGTTCCACAGAGTGCCGGAGAACGACATAATCCAGCTGTGGGCGATGCAAGTGGCGCTGTTCTGTCTGTCGATCTACCGGAAATTTCGGAACGACATCTCCGACAACGTGAATCTGTACATCGTATTCGTGCTATACGCGATGTACGCCTACAACATGAGCTCGAACCGGCGCTACTACAACTACACCGTTTCGCTGATCATCCGCACGATAGCGTGGTGCATGCTCTGCTCCGTGACTGTTGTCATGCTGCTCCTCATGTATCCTGCGGACTCTCGCCCCGCCGTGGTGTATCTCTGGATATTGGCGGAGCTCCTGGTGGTGGGATTCTTCTGCACCCGGGCCAGCGAGTACCTGGATGTTGGCGGCGTGTCCAGCAGGCTGGAGTTCTCCTTGCTCCGCTTCTTTGTATACCAACAGCTGCCCGTGAAGACATACGTGCGCGGGGCCAGCATGCAGCTCCAGGGCTTCATATTCCGTCACCTCAAGATCTGTGACGACCCCATGTGTCCGTTCGTGGACTCACTTGTCAATGCCAACTCCATCACCAAAGAGTTCAAGGGCCGGCTCGATGAAGCGGCCGCGATCAGCAACAAGGAGCGGCTGCAGAAGATGATGCTCATAAAGTACATCTCATACAAATTTGCGAAAGACGTGCGGGCGAGCCCCACGGACTCGGCCATGCGGCTAGAACGGACCCAGTTCCTCCTCGAGGTGCTGCAGAACTGCAGACGGGCCAAGATGGAGCTGGCACAGGTGCGTCCGCGGGGGATCCTGCAAATTCTCTGGCGCTTCACCCTCCTCAACAATATCAGCGAGTTCGACTTCGCTACCTCCAACCTCTTCTCCGTTGCATCGGTGGCCGCCGACACCAAGGAGGACTCCGTTCGTTGCAACGCCCTTCAGCGAAAGAAAGACGCGGCGCTGGTGCAGGTACGCAAGGCGGAGGAGCGGCTAATCGAGGCTGAGTGCCATTCCGCAGAGGCGTGCTACAAGTTGTGGAGCTACGCCTCATTGGTGCGGCCCAAGCTGGCGATAATGCAGACTCTGATAGTGAATGCGGCAGAAGCACACGAGGCGGTTGCCAGGCTGTGGAAGGAGATCGAGGAGCTCAGCATGATCCCCGCCATTCTCCGCAAACTGTATGCGATATACGTCAGGGACGTTGTTGGCGACCACGTTCAGTTTGACTGGCATTCCCAGCTGGCCACCGAGATAGAACAGAAGGTGGAACAGGACAACGACAGTCTGGAGCAGGTCGTTTTTCACATAGACATGCAGAGCTGCCCGATAATCGTGGCGTCGGCGGAGCCGTTTGAGGCGTGGAAGATACTGAGACTGAACATGTCAGCGTGCCAACTGTTCGGGTACGAGATGATACAACTGGTGGACCAGCCCGTGGAAATGCTCATGCCAAAGCTTTACCGCGTCCGGCACCAGCAGGTCATGCAGCTCTCCGGCGAAAGCGACTTCTCCTCCACCAACGTCTTCGCCTTTGGAATGCACAACAACGGGTTCATATTCCCCGTGAACATCCGCGTCATCAAGTGCGTTCCCATAGGCGAGGACGCAATGCTGGTGGCAGCCTTCACGACCACCCGGAGCCTGAACAAGGCTTACGTGATCACTGATCCGGGGTACACAATAACCAACGTCTCCTCCAACGCGGTCTCACTGCTGGGCATTCCTCGCGACGTGGTCCACTCCGGCAAAGTCGACATCCGCACCCTCTGTCCAGCACTGACCGGCGCGCCGATCACCAACTTCTCGCAGTCGCCGGTCCACGTGCGGTTCTATCCGCCGCCCGGCGTGGAAAATATGGACCCCGCCGCAGCCATGCAGATCAATGAAAAATCCGCTTTGGAGTTCGGTTTGTCCGCCGGAACCATCAAACTCCACAGCAACACGTGTCTCGGCTACTACTTCTGCTTTGTGAAGGAAGGGAGCGTGGGAAGGAGCTCGGTCGAGTCGTTGTCGCAGTTGCGGCCGATGCCAAAGTTCCCCCAGTTTAACTTCAGCATCCACCCTGAAGTCGGCCTCTTCGTCCGCAACTGGAACAACGTTGACAGAATGAGGGGGACGGTCACGGGAACGTCGCACAGGCTGTCGAAGCCGCAGTCCTCGTTCATTGTGCGCGAGGAAAGCAAGACCTACAGCGAGGAGGACTCGACGTATATGCAGGTGCTGGAGACCTACTCCGAGCAAAGCTATTTCGCCGGCTTCCTGGCTGCCAAGCTCATGAACATATTCAGCAAACTGACCCAGAGAGAGCGACAGGTCTTCGAAAGACAGTTTAACCACCTGTTTTCGGAAAGGAAGAACGACGAGCTGACGATCGTCACGTACCGCATCGAGAACAACACTCGCCACCGGGTCAAAGAGTGTGCCTCCATCATGCGATATGAGCAAGAGATAGGGTCGGAGATGGCGAAGATCGAGCGGAAGAAGACGCTCAACACAAACAGCGAGGAATACAACGTGCGACAGTGGATGGTCAACCGCGAGGTCTTGCTCGAAAAGCTCAACCAAGGATATCACATTCATGTTCTATTCAAGGTCTTCTTCTGCATACTGTTGCTGCTCAACTCGTCATTCATCGTGCTAGCTGCGACGAAGGGATACAACGATATTCGGTTTGGGACGGACCTGGACACGTACGGAGAATACGCCCAGGACGCCTTCTACCGTTGCCAGGACTACCTCGATTTCTTAAACTATATTAACTTGATGTATATGGTCAACGCGGGGATCATCACAGACAGCGGCAGACGGCCCAAATCCGGGCTGCTGGCGCACTGCAACTCTGCCATGAAGACCCTTCTCTCCGATCTCTATATCAAGTTTAACCTGTTGCACAAGGTCCGCGAGGAAAATCTCCTGACCAATACCAAGAACGATATAAACTCAGATGGATACACCTTCTACTACAGCACCGGCGAGATTGGTACGTACAACCTGCTTACGGCCGCACACATCTACTTCAGCTACATGCAGAAATTGCTGAACATACCAGTCGCCTCCGTGCTTGCAACGGAAGAGAACGTGATAACGCTGATCACGAACTGCGTGCCGATCATCGTAGGACTGATACAGAGCTCGCGCGACTTCATCAACGAATTCGACGGACTGATCAATCGTTATTCGTCCAACATCGACCTTTTCATCATCATCCCCTGTGTCACCGCCGCCCTTTCCATCGCCTGCATCGTATTCGTCATGCTTCTGGTGAGGAGCACACGGGTCAAGAAGATGAACGTGTTCCTCTCGCTGCCGCCAAAGAAGCTGGAAAAGATCGGCAAGACCATCGAGGAGTTCCTCGCTATCATGAAGCACCACCAGACCAAGGCCATCCTCGATGCCGACTACACGAGCCAGCAGGAGAAGAAGCTGCGGACCAAAAACGTGTTCAAGCAGAAGCTTGTTGGCAAGAAGGAGCTCAAGCACAAGAGCTATGAACTGAGCTTCATGGACACGCTCGGAAGAATCGCGAGGTACGGGTTCTTCTACCTGATATTCGCGGCGTATTTCGTGGGACTGTACATTTCACAGAAGATGTGGCTCCAACGCGTATACGGCTTCCGCAACGAGTACAACGCTACCGGCCAGGCTGCTACCTACTACTCACTCGGCCAAGCTGTGCTCGTTATAGGCTACTACAACGGCAGCGCATATTACTACGGCGCTCTCGTGAGCGCCTTCTACCCAGAGATCAGCACCAAGGTTAACGAGATCTCGGTGAACTACCTCAGATACGGGGACAAAATCAGCTCCTCCTTCAACGAAGTGTACAGCTCGCTGACCGAGGGCAACATATGCAACTATGTGTCAAACTACTCAGCGATTTTCATCACGCAGGACGAGTGCAACACCCTCATGAGCGGCATCGACCAGCAGGGTCTCTTTGCAGTCATGACATTGTACAAGACATTCATGACGCGGAATATCGTCAGGTTCTGGACCCTCATTGTGCTCAACGCCGCGGGCACTATCACTGCCGCTCAGTACGAAGCCTTGCGTTACGCCGAGCTGAACAGCGACGACATGTACTACTATTCGTTTATTCTGCCCGAGATCATGTCCCCCGCGCTGCGATATCTCCAGCAACACATGCGTCAGGCGCTTTCTGACTACGTTCGGGGGATAATTAACATCCAGGTAATTGCGATGGCGCTGTTCTTGGTGGTCGTGGTCGCGTACCAGACGGTGACATGTGTGGTTTCGTACAGGGAACACGTGCTGTCCCGGAAGATCACCATGGCCATCACGCTCATTCCGCCCGGGCTGGCCGTCAACAATCGTGTTGTTATCGACTACGTCAAGGAAATCGCGGGGAAGGACGGCGACGCGTGATCCAGAAGCTGTTATTATCACCGAACAAAAAAGACTATTTCGTTCAAGCTCGCGTTGCCTGAGAGCAAACAAATGCATAACGAACACGGACGCGGCGGGTGAAGAGACGAAAAGACAGAAAATCCAATTAACTGCGATTGCCGATCTAAGTATAAGACACTATTTTCTGGCGGAGACCACCTTGGAGACGACGGCCTGCACGAGGGCGTGCAGATCTGCGGTCTCTGTTGAGTCGGTCAGCAGTTCTACCGGCGAGTGCATCTCTATCTCCACCGCAGGGTCGCGGACCTCGTCGAAGTATTTGTGGCAGAGTGCCTCCTTGGCTGTGATGCGAGAGTACGGGTTGAACTCTAGCAGTCTTTCGAGCAGATCGATGGCCTCAGACGGCGCCTGGGGGAAGAACTTCTGAAATGCCAATTTGCGCTTGTGGTCCAGCGCCTGCACATACGCCGCCGCCTTTGCGTCGCTTATGAACTCGGCCTCACTCTCGCTTGGTGTTCCCTTAATATTGATGATGGCACTGAGCTGGTCGCGGGGCGAGATGGGCATCTCTGCCACCACCAGCGACGGGGCTGCCGGCGGTGACAGGGGGAAGCACGAACTGCCCGTGAACAGCGGCTTTCTCTGCTTATAGTCGGGGACGTTGGCCTTGTCGAGCTGCAGCAGCTCGCCGAAGATACACCCTGCCGCCCACATGTCCACCGCTGTCGAGTAGATCTTCTCCACCAGGATCAGTTCTGGAGCACGATACCAGCGTGTGGCCACGTGCCCGGTGAGCTCGCGCTGAAAGCTGGGCATGGCCTCCTTGCTCTTCTTTAAAAGGACCTTGCGCTTTTCGGCGAAAGCCTGAGCCAGACTGGTGAAGGAGTCGCCGCCGTTGTTCTCCTTGGCCTCCTCTCCTTTCTGGGCGTTCTTTATGTACTCGCGGAGGGCCCGGTCGCAGTCGAAGGCGCCGGACCGCAACCCCTTCAGCGCGCGACTAAGACTGAAGTCGCACAGCAGGATGTGGCAGTTTGGCCCCACCAGCACGTTCCCCGGCTTTATATCCCGGTGGACCACTCCCCCGGAATGAAGGTAGTTGAGCGCCACCAACAGCCGGTACAGCACGAGCTTAATCTGCTGGGCGTCAAGATGGACAGAACTGCGGGAGAACTTGCGGAGGTCGGAGGCGGCCAGGTCTTCCACCAGGTAGAGGTTCGAGGACTCGGGCCGCAGGAGGATCGACTTGGCCTTAAGAATGTAGGGATGATCCAGGATGTGCAGCAGCTCCACCTCGCGCAGCATCCTTCGGCACAGCTGCGGGTCGTCGAATATGTTGGTGAACTTCTTGATCGCCACCTTCTCCTTGGTGTGGAAGCAGTGGGCCTGGCAGACGGAACCGTAGGTGCCACTTCCGAGCTCGGACTCGAAGACGAAGTAGGGGGCGATTTCCCACACTCGCGACCCGCTTAGAGGCAGGATGCTTGATGCTCGCCGCTTGACCTCTTTCTTTCTGTTTATTTGCATTATAATGCGCTACCTGGCACCCTAATATTGGAGCTGCAATGCAATTTATTAATCGCCGCTAGAAACAATAATACTCGTAATTATTTAATGTGTGGGCATTATTTACACTATTCAGCCTACGCAGCTCTCCCGGAGCGCAATGCATTTTAATTATCGCACTAGAGTATACGATTGACTGAAGAACGCTACACTGTTTATTATGGAGGAACAAACGATTTCGCAGGTTATTCCTGCTACATCTCCTTCGGTGAGTAGGAGACGCTGGTATCCGTCCCTGACTCCGGCGCACAATCCGCTGTTCATACACAAACTATTAATAATAACGATCTCTAACGCAATGATGGCATCCGAAGACGACACGATGAAGATGGCCGAACAGACCCCGGCCGCCATGGCAGGCTCCCAGCCTGGCGGCACCGAGTAAGCGAGTCCTTGCCCGACGACTCCTAGCGAGAATGACTCACAGACTCGTCTCCAGCCGCAGAAGGCGAAGGGAGATGCAGTTTTGCGCATACTGAACATGGACGAGCTGCGCAAGTCTGAGCGTTATGCGACTAAAAAGTTCACCGACGCGACCTATGAGGGCGAGATTGTCGAGGGGAAACGGCAGGGACAGGGCCTCATGAAATATTTCAACGGCCGATTCTACGAGGGCGGCTGGGCCGAGGACCTCCGCGACGGCAAGGGCTTCGAGCTCTATTCCAACGGTAACACCTACGAGGGCGACTTCCGCAAGGGCCGCGCGGACGGCAAGGGCATATACACCTGGAACAACGGAGAAGTGTACGACGGGGAATGGCACAAGGGACTGAAGCACGGGGACGGAGTGTGGAAGGGCAGCCTGGGCGACTCGTACATCGGCGAGTGGCGGAACAGCAAGGCCGAAGGCTACGGTGTCCACATCTGGAAGAACGGTTCTTATTGCGCTTCTGATCCTGTAGGCGACCGCTACGAAGGCGAATGGAAGGAGTGCCTCAAGCACGGGAACGGCACCGACATATTCGCCAACGGTGACGTATACATTGGCCAATACAAGTTCGGTACTCTTGTGTCACACAATGTCCTAGGCAAGCCCTGTGGCTACGGCCAATATACATGGAAGAACGGAAGCACGTACACGGGGGAGTTCCAGAACGGACTGAAGAGTGGATTCGGGAAGTACCGCAAAAGCAAGGAGAGTCGCACCAACGTCTACGAAGGCCAATACTATCGCGACAAGAAACAGGGATTCGGGATATTCAAGTGGGCGAGCGGGAACGTGTACAGAGGACAATATAAGGCGGACGAGAGGGAAGGGATAGGGGAGATGCGCTGGACGGACGGGTCGATTTATGTGGGACAGTGGGAACGCGGCATCCAGCACGGGTATGGCAGGATGATATTCCCCGACGGCATGGTCAAGGAGGGGCTGTTCGAAAACAACGTGTACAAGGGCCCCATCAAGCAGTCCGACATTCCGCCCGAGCTCCTGGTTGCAAACTTCGACATCATGTCGCTTGCGCCATCGGACGTTTTCTTCAGCGAGGAGGTCAAGAACTTTGTGCCCGCAATAAGACCCTCGCTGGGCGGGACGCACACGCGGTTTCCCACGGCCACAGGACGATTCGACGACTACGAGGGAAGAGACACAAAATATTCGCTCCCGCCACCTGCTCAGAGCCAGAACCAGCCGCGAAGCCAGACCCGCAGCTTCAGCAAGGAACACCGTCGTCCGCGAAGACTTCCCATGCCCCAGGGCCCGGCCCGAAGCAGTTCCACCATGAGGCCAGATCTGGCGGCCTCCTCAAGGACTCTTGTGGATAAAAACCCGGGAAGCGCACAAAGGTTCAGAAAAGGCATGATGATGAACGCATCGAGCACATATGGCCCGGCAAAGGTCTCCCCGCTGAGGGCAAGGCAGCGCAGTCGCCCCAAACGCGTCTGGGTCCCCTCCGGCAAGATCCATTACGCTGCCGATATGCCGCTAAGAAGGACGAAGTACTTGTCGTAGTGGACAGGCGGCGGACATTAACTGAATGTAACAGTAATAATAGGAAGATTGGAGGAGATAATGAATTATCAAATAGAGAACTGTGTCATTTCGTGTATAGCGCATTGTCGGAGTTTGTATGCTAATTAGTTAGGGATGCTTGAAGGCGCCGCTGCTGCCCACAGTCGTCGGCGTCTGCTTATAATACGATTTGAGGATTTCCTTGTAGGCGACGTCGTAGGGCGAATACTCCGGAGTCACGTCAGGATGAAACGCCCGGATGTCCTCAAAGATCTCGCGCTTGACTTCCTCGATTGTGAGGTTCTCCCTACGAGATTGCGTCGCAAGGATACTTGGTGTCCAGCGGGAAGACGAACTTCTTTTCTGCCACTGGCAGCTGGTCCAGGCAGTCCGCATAATCCCGCAAATATTCATGCCGTAGTGCCTTGTCCACCGTTATTCGCTCCCTCTATCACAGCGTATTATGGGCAGAGGTACCGGGTTAAACGTGAGCATCTTCTTAATAAGATCGCGAGCCTGAGGCGAGGCCTTGGGGAAGAGCTCCTCGAAGGGGATTCCGTCGCAGTGCGGCGCCTCCTTGGTCAGGTTGTATATCGCCCCCGTCGCGCCCATGTCCGTTAGATCGGCGGCGGAGGGCGTGCCGAGGGTCTTGAATATCATCATCAGCTGCTCCGGGTTGTGCACGCTCTTGAACAGCGGCTTCCGGTTAAACAGTTCTGCCAGTATGCATCCACACGACCAGACATCGACGGCCTCGGTGTAGAGTCCATTGGAGAGAATCAGCTCCGGGGCGCGGTACCACCTTGTTGCCACGTACATGGTCATGACCACCTCAGGCGTGCGCGAGAGGCCGAAATCGCATATCTGTTATCGCGGTTAGAAGCGATAAGGATACCTTGATGTCGCAGTCCTCGTTGACCAGGATGTTGGCAGGCTTCAGGTCTCGGTGGATCACATTCGCCGAGTGTATGTACTACAGAGCAAGGTGATCTCAGGCGCGAGAGAGTACCCGAAGTCCGTTCAGGATCTGGAACAGGAAAAACTGGATGTGCTTGTCCGATATGTCCTGCGGAGACTGCTGTATTATCTTGTGCAGATCAGAGTCCATGTATTCGCTGACGACGTAGAGCTATAGCCGCATGATGTCACTGTATGATTACATCCTGGATGAGGTTGGTCGAGACCGGGTTGAGGATGTCCTTGAGTCCCACGATGTTCATGTGTTTGAAGAACCGCATCAGCTTTATCTCGCGACAAAGGTTCTTGGCGTTCGTGGTGGTTGAGAACGGGTTCGCTATCTTCTTTATTGCCACCTGCTCCTGCGTCAGTGTGTTAGTGGCCTTGCAGACTACTCCGTACGCCCCGTGTCCTGTCCTATTAATAAAAGTATCTACGTACCGAGCGACTTGATGGGCTGGTAGTGTGTGGGGAGGTCGAAGCGGGCCTTCTCGATGATGTAGGAGACGAACTTGCGCGAGGGAATTGACGCCGGGACCGCCTCAGCTGCGGGAAGCTCATGGACTGGCTCGCTCATTAACACGAGAAATATTTATGCAGCACTAAAAATAGTAATCCTATTATTATGCTGAGTTCCTGCTTCATAGCGTGAGACCCGAATTCTATCTGCGCGGTAGAGCTCCAGAAAACTAACTGAAAATTTGTGCACTGCACGAAATAAATGTATATCTGTCTACGCGCCCAGAAGTTATTATATACAAAAAACAAGAAATCCTGTTGCGCCATGGAGAAGAAGAAGAATCCTGAGGACCACCCAAGCCTTGCGCCACAAGACCCTACTGCGCAAAAGAAGGAGAAGTGGAAGCGCGAGAAGCGGAATCTGCGCGAGGAAATCGACGACTACCAGATCGACATGTCCAAGCTCGAATACAAGCGTCGTATCAAGCTGACCGAGGACGGTTCCCTCTTCAAACTAGTCGTGAATGAGGGCCGCGGAACAGGCGCGAAGATGGGCGACACCGTGTACTACTCCCTGGAGTCGCGCTACCAGAACGGCCTGCTGTGCAACCCCAGGGACGACCGCAAGGGAACCAAAAAGCTGGTGCTCAAACGTGATCCCCACATGCGTGCCTTCGAGATGGCACTTTCCGGGGCTAACTTTGGGGAGGTGTTCTGGACACGGTTCGAGGGCGCCATGCTTGTCGCGCTGAAGTACTACGTCGACCTTCCTCCACATGAGGAGATGAAGGAGGTGCCGGGAGGGAAGGGCGACGTGATGTGGTGCAGACTCAGCGTGATCCGGCTGAAGCGAGCGACTCGCAGCGACTTCTGCGACTACCAGTCCTTCGTTGTCAGAATCGAAGAGTCCAAGGCGGTTGCTAAGGAGTATCTCGAGCTTGCTCCCAACGACTCCGAGCTCTATGTCTATGCCGCGGAACGCTATAAGTTCTGGCTACAGCAGTTCAAGCTGATGCCGAACAAGGTGAAGCAGACCATGGCTCCAGAAGACATCCCCCAAAAGGACAAACTGCATCTCGGCCTGCACCTTAACTTGTGCCTATCATACATCAAGTGTCGCCAGTTCGTTGACGCAAAGGCTGAGGCCGAGGCTGCCCTCGAACTTGACCCGACGAACGTGAAGGCCGGGTTCAGACTGGCCCAGTCATGTCTCGCGCTCAAGGAGAGTCCTGAGCGGACCTACGCCGGACTCAAGATCTGTTTCGACCGTGAGCCCTCTAACCCAGAGCTGGCCAGATATCGGGAGTGGTTCCTCGCCTACGAGGCCAGGCGGGAAGGCAAGAAGAAGACCATCGACCCGTGGAAGTTGTACAACAAGATAATCGAGGAGGACGAGCTTGCGGAAAAGCTGACGAGAAGACAGGACCGCACGGGAACGGAGGAGCAGAGTGTGATAAAGGCGCCGCTAGTGGAATGTGTCAGATTGTCATCGCAGGAGGATGAGAAGGAAGCTCCGCTGGAGAAAGACGGAGTCGCCGAGATGTGGGCCGAGGCTGTTAAGGACCAGCCGCCGCCGCCGCAGCCGCAGCTGGAGACAAAGAAGGAGGAGCCAGGAGTTGTGAAGCAGCCGCCGCTGGAACAGAAGGAAGATTCGGGTAGCGGGAAGAGCAGCTAGTGAGTAGAGGGAAATGAATTCACGCACACTGCCTCGTTTTTTGTGCCGTGTTGTTTCCTCGCAAAGGGGTTTTGGGGTGTTGGGGTG
>QFZN01007033.1_pt1 | contig 11718 bp, 16 predicted proteins | sample 1740101 | NCBI WGS metagenome assembly QFZN01 (sample SAMN09210849, study PRJNA391713) | Ciliate metagenome, whole genome shotgun sequencing project. | isolation source: combination of 50 Heterometopus sp. ciliate cells from an enrichment culture... | host: Heterometopus sp. ...
CCCCAAAACCCCAAAACCCCTTGCACAGACGCAAGAGCTCAAGTCCGCACAATGGGACTCACACTAGCCTCGAATAGAGAGAGATATTTAAGTTGGTTACTCCTTATTTAATTGAGCCTTCCTTGGCACCCAGGCGCGCCGCAGTTGCACGGGATCTTCTCGGCCTCAACATCGAAGTGGTAATCGTAGGTGAGCTCCTCGCCCGCCTTGATGTGTCTGTTGGCGTAGATGATGATGTGCTTCTTCCCGTGTATCAGGTTTATCTTCGCGTTGCAATTTGGCTATTCCACACAGTTATTATACAATCCCAGATACGCTGCAGCAGTGATTGAGGTACCGCGCCTTGCTCCCAAACATCGTCGCATCCACCACCATGTCCTTGTCTATCCTGAACATGTAGCAGTCACCGAAGCCCTTGGCCTCGTAAATCTTTTCGCGCTTGTCGGCGACCTTGTTGCGAATCAGCTCGCCCACGTACTCGACCACGATCTCGCCCATCATGAAGTCGTCTGTCGCAAACAGCCCGTTCTTGTGGATCCTCGACGGCGCCACCTCCACCTTCTTCGGCATGTGCTGGTAGTTCCTGTACTTCATCGCTATCGGCAGGTCCACGTCCTTCACCTACGAGCCGCGTGATCATCTCGCGAAAACAGTACGTTGGTCTTGACGTTCTTGGACTCGTAGACGATCTCCTTGGGCTTCTGTCTCTTCGGCATCTTCGCTGGGTTGGGCTGCGCCGGCGGGCCCAGGTCGCGGACTCCGATCTTGCCCATGAAGGCGGAGGACGGGGTGCGTTTGTATGCGATATACTGGGTAGACTTGTGGCCCATCTCGTCGTTCATGCGGATAATCGTGTCGAACACCTCGTCTTTTAGTTCTCCCACGAAGGTCACATATGTGTGCTTGTTGGCGCCAGGACCCTCGCGCTTTGAGCTGGTCCCGATGTTCTTAGAAGACTCGCTGGCGTTGTACAGTACCACATCGAGGTTCTTGTGGTTAAGGGTGTGCCAGGCGGAAATCGGGAACTTGGTGGTGCCTACGAACTCGTTGTTGTTGAATGCTAGGTTCTCGAGAGAGAAGCGAGGAAGGTGGCGACGGACGCCGGAGAGCCAGTCGCTCCACATATCGCGCAGGTCTTTGTCGCGGACTGCGGTCGCCTCCACGGAGTCCAGGTCCGGGATGCGGCCCAGAGAGAGGTACTGCGGGATGTAAGGCTTCACGATGTTGATCGTTGGCGTGCTGAAGACTTGGATCCGGATCGAGCTGTTGTTCCCCGTGCACAGGTAATACGCCTTCCCGTTGAAGAAGGGAAGACCCTCGGCGGCCTCGCGCGGCTTGTATATGTTCCAGTAAATCCTGAGACTGGCATATCCGTCGGTGTCGGACAAGAGATTTGCATCGTGTGTGTTCCCCGCCAGCAGCTTGTCAATCCGAGTATTCAGCTTGATGACCGTGAGATTTCCAATGCGGTTGAAGCAGTCGTATACAAACGGCCTCCATCTCTCCAGCATTCCCGGCTTGTTGAGGTCGTTCACACCGCTGCAAAGTGCAGTGTTCTTGGCGATGTACAGTCTCCGCTTCTGGTTGAGCTCAGGAGGGAAGCCGAGGGCAAGGCCCTTGTTCTTGGCACACTGCTTGCAGTAGGTGCTCTTATTTGGCGCGAAAGCCACCTGCTGTATCACACCGCAGATGAAGTGGTAGTTCGCATGGTACTTCTTCGTGTTGCAGCTCAGACTCGCCCCGCTTTTTCCGCAAAACGTGCATTTCTACGAGAAGTGAATATCGAAAGGGATTATTACGGTGGACTTGGCGCGGCGGTAGGCGAAGAAGAAGTTGATCAAGGCTCCGTCGTTAGTCTCGAACACTTCGGAACTCCAGAGGGCGCAGTTCACGTGAACGTACATCGCACCGTGGAACGGGATAAGTCTTCCGCTCAGCTATCGGATGTTGTTTCGAGCTTAGCAATACCTTGCGTTCGCCCATCTGGTGACACATGCAACAGACGATGCTGGAGGCCGGGTTAGGAACTATGGAGTCCAGCTCGTTGACGTCGACTGTAGGACTGGGACAGATGTTTTCTGCAGGGGCCGGCTTCGAGGCGGGACCTTTGGTGGAGGAACCCACGTCTTCCAGCTTTTTCCCAGCCAAGACCTTCTCGAAGACAGACTTGTCGTGCAGACTGCGCTTGAGTTCTTGGACCTTTCCGGAAAGGTACTTGCACATCCAGCGGTGGAAGGCCTTCTGAATCTTGAGCATCGCCGTAATCTCCAGTCTCATGCACCTCTCCTGCGTGTCCATCCCTTCCTCGCCCTCCAGTCTGATCAGATCCGCATACTCGTCAGGATCTACGAGAGAATCAAAACATTGAGAATACGCTTGCCCTGCTTGTACCGGGGGCGCTGGTGCTTGTAGAGGGAGCCGTAGACGTTCCACCTTTCGGGGAGGAAGGTGTCGTTCATGCTCTGAGGGGTGTATCCGCCCGTGGCGTCGTCAAGGGCCAGCTTGATGGGGCCCAGACCGGGCCGCTGTTTCTCCTCCTCGTCCTTCCGGCCAGCCGACCGCTCGCCCTCCTTCATCTCCTCGTCCCCGCTCTCCCGTAGTCTTCTCATGTGGTGCACGCTTGCCGTCGCGTCTATCGCGTTCGACATGATCGAGGGGATCTGGAGGAGCGAGGCGTCGGACATCTTGTGCAGTCTGTGCTTGGAGTTTTCGGTGGCCTCGAACAGGGACTTGCTCTTGAACTCCTCCATCTGTCTGGGATCGAGACTCTTGGCCCTCATCGACCTGTAGAGCTTTTTGAGCTGCTGGACCTTCATTTCTCTCATTGCTTCCTCTGACAGAACCATCTGTGCGACCTTTGGCTCGGAGTCAAGCATGGACTCAACAGCCTCAAACTCCTTGTCAGTATTCTCAGCCATGGCCACGTCTGCGGCGGACTCATCGGCCTTCCACGGCTGCAGCTTGACGCCCTCGCAAATTCTGGAGATCTCCACCAGATCACGTAGCTGTCTGCCCGTGTGTCGGCTGTGGAGCTTTGCCCTTCGAGAGAACAGATCCAGCCGATCCACCTGCTGTTCGTGCTCCCTTTCCCGCTCCTCGATTATGCTCGGCGACGTTATGGTGCTGCTTCCCTCCTCATATGTCACGTGGCCCTCTTGCAGCTGCAGGAACTTCTAGGTCAGGATAAGCGAGGAAATCATACGTTGACGTCCGGGTCCGTCCTGAAGAAGGGCTGGTTCTCCTCCACAAATATCGCAAGAAGGTTGTTCGCGTGATCGGAGTCCAGGGCCTCCAGATATTTCTTTAGAACGGCGTGAAGGACGTCGCTGAGCATGCTGTGACGGTAGGACACGTGGTGGATGTTGAGGTAGGCCTCACACTATTCCGGGGTTATCGAACCGGTGGCATACAACTTCGTAGTGGATTTCCTGGGAGGAACGCTCCTTCATGAGACAGGTGAAACACTTGAAGTCGCTGTGGGCCTTCACCATTTCGTCATACTGTGCGAAGTTAATCCGAGAACAGCGGATGTGTGACCAGTGCTTGCAGATGGAGCAGTAGGCAAGGGGATTGTCCGGCTCCGATGCGGTCTCCTTGCAGATGCTGCAGAACGACTTCTCGTGTTCCTCCATGCCGCACTTGTGACAATAGGTGAAGTTGTTGGTGTGGCTGTAGTCATACAGAGGCTCCACGTGGTCGCCGAAGAAGGACTGGGTACCGCACTTGGCGCACTTGAAACAGTCCTTGCACTTCCAGCCGCACGCTGGTACAACCTTCAGCGGTGGGTTGAGGCAGTACGTGTGGTACGCCTTGTCGCACGAATCGCAGTAGAGGAGCTTGTCCTCGCCAGTAGCCTTGCAGCAGTGCTCGCAGTACCTGCAGTTAAAGCACTTCCAGTAGTGTTTCAGCTTGTCAATGTCCTGTGCCGTCGCGCAGCTCGGCAGACTCACACAGTATGGGTGGTAGCTCTCCCCGCATACTATGCAGGTGATGAAGTCCTCCTATCCCCCAATCAGCGTAGATCTGCATACCGTGTTGCCGAAGGCGCCGCAAAGCGAGCACATTTCCGCGAAGCACAGCGTGGGGTCGGTGAACTGTGCCACGATCGGGTTTGAGTACAGACATTTGCTGGCCTCCTCCTCCCGCTGGGCCAGCAGCTCGAAGTAGCCCTGAATGCCCTGGAGAGAGATCCCCTCCCCGCCGTGGCTGTCCTGCTGGGAGGCCGGCTTCTTCTCCGGGACCGGCTCTTTCTTTGCCGGTGCGGGCACGGACACCTTCTTCCCCGCGGTCGACTTCTTCTTCTTCAGCGGGATCGTGGGCGCGATCACTCCTGGGACGTCCGCTGCGCTTTGCTCCAGAGTGAGAGTCTGGACAACGGGGTCCTCGTTGTAGTTGATGACCCGGTGCTTGCGTAGCGCCTTTTTGATGAGCTTGTTGCCCTCCTCGGCTGTCTCGAGAGACTTGGACTCCTTGTTTGCCGGCTTTGTGGGGGTGCTGATAGAAGGCTTGCGGTGGCGGCCCTTCTCTATCATCAGCTTGGCATATTTGTTCTCCTCCTCGGACATGTTCTTGAACTTCATGAGGGTGGCCCAGTTGTTGTTGAGGATCATGCTGCCGAAGGCGTAGAGGCTCTCGGCCTCCTTGTAGTAGTTGGTCTTGGGCATGTTGAAGGTCATCGCGTTGTGACAGATCAGGTTGAAGTCGTGCCTACGCGCCAGTTAAACGCGAAAGGATACTTGAGGAGCTCAGGGTTGAGGATGTAGATGCCCTCCGTGACCTTCTCCCGCATCGTCTTGAAGCACATCGGCTGCTTAATGACGGTGAGATAGTTAGGGACCGCGGTCACGTCCACCGGATTATAGAAGAGCTGGTACTTGTCCCCGCCGACAAGGATGTCGATGATCTGCATTATGAACATGTTCCGCTTGTTCTTCCTGCACTTCGGGCACGAGTACTCCTTGCTGGTCTGCTTGTAGGCATTAAAGGTGTCCTCGGTGAGAGACTTGTCGCAGCACTTGTGAACCCACATGCCGCAGGTGCACTCGATCATCGGCTCCTCGTCCGTAGACGTCCATATCTGCTCGCACACCGGACAATACTGGTTGTTACTCTTCTTCTTCTTGCACTTGCTGCAGAGCGTGTAGTCAGAGTTCCACTTGGAGTGCTTGGAACTGCCGGCTGATCTGCAGCCGCAGCCCACACACTTTGCACATCTGTCGCATTTCCACGAGATGCTGCCCTTGTTGGTGGAAGGCATCTGGTTGAATATTTCTGGCTCCATGCACTTGGTGTGGAAGCACGTGTTGCACAAGCTGCACCCAATCAGCGACTTCTTGTCCTTGTTGCTAAGACAGACGCAACAGCGAGCGCAGTTGGGGCAGCGCCAGTAGCGGTCGCGCAGGCCCACCCGGCTGGTTTCGCCGGCAAGGCACTGTAGGTGGTAGAAATCCCCACATTTCCCGCACTCCCGGTACTCGAGCTTGTCCATCACGTAGTCACATTGTTTGCATCTCTTTAGTTCGGCGCTGCCCTCGACCTTGGGCTTGGCCTCCTCGTCCTCCTGGATGTCGCAGTACTTGTACTGGGGGACGTAGGCGAGGTTGGGCTCGGCGGGGTCGAAGTTCTCCAGCTCGAGGAGAGTGACACGACCCTTGAGCATGTTGGCGGAAACCTTGGTGTCGGCGTCCTTGAGGTAGACCCACTCCGTTTGTGGGGCGACCGGCTCCTCCCCCTCTTGGCCCTTGTACACTCTGATGCATAGCGCCTTCTTCTCCGCAAAGAAGTGCAGCAGCACGCCCCGCTTCTCTCCGAACGTGACCTCGCTGAACAGACAGTCCTTTGCATTGTCGCAGGTGATCTCGACTTCCTCGTTGTCGTGGAGCCACTTCTGGTTCAGTTCGTACAGATAGTCGAGGTCCGCGTACAGCTTCATGGACACACCTGAGGAACGCTTGATGGCGGCCTGACGGACTGCTGAATCCAGAGCCGGATTGTAGTGGAACAGCAGGTCAGTGCTGCACTTGGTCAAGACTCCAGTCTCCGGGTTGACGATGAGGACACGCTGCTCGGTCGAGAAGATGGACTGGCGGTCGCCCACTTTAGTGCTGGCTGACTTGTAGTCCGAGGGCGGCGGCTGGTCTGGCAGCTGGAGGTCCTCGATGTCAGTTCTGCCAATATTGAGTAGCACTAGCACCGGCTGGTACTGCGGCTCGCCGAAAGACGTGCACAGCCACGCCGGCTCTATTATTAAATAGACCTTCTCCTGCTTGAGGGAGATGGACTCGGTCACCGGCGGGGTCTTGGTCTTCCGTATGTTGTCCTGATCCAGCACCTCTATCGTGTAGCTATCCGACTTCTGGGAAATTGCGGGCGAGAAGCGGACGTAGACCAGCTGGGCGGCCGAGGAGGCGCCTTTGGGCTTCTGTCGCAAGTGGGCAACCCTGCCGGCCACATTGGCGCGGAACACGCCGTCAGGCAGATTCTGTGTGTACTTGTGCAGTGGCTCCTCCGCAGCGGTTTTCTTCGGTTCCTCCTTGAACTTCTTGTGCTTCTTTGTCGCCGCTGCTGCAGGCACTGGCTTCTCCGGCACATGCACAGGCGCCGGAGCGGAGCGCTCCTTAGGCTCGGAATGACGGTGCTCTCTTGGCTCCCTGATATGATGGAGCCGGTGGTGGTGGTGCTCCCGGTCCCTCTCCCGATCTCTTTCTTTGTCCTTGTCTCTGTCCCGGCCCTTTTCGCGCTCCCGCTCGGCACGGGAATCCTTGGAGTGCTCCCCACGGGCAGAGTCTCGGTCCCGAGTAGAGCGGGACTCGGCGGGCTTTTCCTTGTCCTTGTGCTCGGCTTTATCCTTGGCAGACTCATCCCGCTCTTTCCTCGCCGGAGCCTCGTGCTTCGGTGGTTCGGCCTTCGCTGACGGCGGGGTGGGCTTAGCGGGCTCTTCACGCTTCGGCTTGGCCTCGGGCTCGGGGGCGGGACGCTTCTTGTGCCGTTCCTCAGAAGGTTCCTTGGGTTTGCGATGGGAGGCAGATCTCGGAGCTTTGGGCGCAGGGGCAGGCTTCTTGGGCTCTTCCTTGTGGTGTTCCCGCTTGGTGGAGTCGGAGATCGCGGCCGCGGCGTGTCGCGTTACTCGGCCTCGGTTTTCCTTGAGGAGCTTGTAGTACTCCCCGATCGACATGTCTAAGCCAGGGAAATCGGGTTCCATATTAATAATAATTATTATTATTGACTTGAGTATTTGGGTGACCGAATAGACGGCCTGATCCACTTTGCCGGCGAATTCGAATCAATGTCTCACCACAATATTTCACTATGCCACTCATACTGTTTATATTATTATGAGCACTGTATTCCCCTCCCGCCCCTCAGCAACTTCGCTATGTGGATTCCAGAGAATCTCAAAATATCACTAAAACAGAAAATATAGCTCGCATGAAGTCGATATTCTCCGGCATCTTCATCGTCTTCCTATTCGTGATCCACTCTATGATCATGTTCGTCTCACTTTACGAGCTGGTGAAGAAGGCGCCGACGCTGGCGAATTACGTGGTATTTCTCTTTGCGTTCGCCTGCTTCGGCATCTGCAACGATGTCACCTTCGCCATCGTGCTCGGCTGGCCTTCCCGCATAACCTACAGCTGCTTCCAGTCCTACTTCCACTCCAGCTACTATCTTTACGTGGCACTCCATGCCCTGGGCGTGGGCTACTTCATGTATCTGGTGTCTCTCGCCACGACACAGAGCGAGGACCTCGCCTTCCGGATATACATATTCTACCTGATAATCGATTGCGGGCTCTTCTATGCCACCTTCAGGCTGCTGAGCAGTGTGATCGAAGACTCGGAGAAGGGCTTTGCCGAAGAGATGCGGAGGAAGCGCGGGGCCAAGGTCAACATCCAGGAGGGACGACTCATCAAGGCCCACCATGCCGACTAACAGAAACCCGACCTTTTGTATGATGTCTGTTTCATTTTCTAATGCAGCAAACATTCCCGATGCGTATATATTGCCAATCAAGGATAATTTGATTTAATAAAAGCACGCGTACACGATGAAGAATAGGGAAGATCTGCTGTGCCTCTGCAAGCAGCACGACCAGATGTACACACATTACTGCCGGGCTGTGGGGTGCAGACGTCTGCTCTGCATCAAGTGCGTGGACCCGCACAAGCTGTTCCACTCCTCATCCGCCTCAATCGCCACCTGTCTTGCGGTTCACGACCTCTTTCTCAGCGACATCGAACTATATCACGATAAGCTGAAGAAGTTCGTTGCCACGATCGCCATGGCCGGTCCCGCGTCTGTTCGCAGGGAAAAGACAGGCAAGGTGCAATTCTTGGTCCCTTTCTGGCCGCAGCTGGAGAAGCGAAAAGAGACGATCGACGACGCGATAGGGAAGATTGAGAAACTGGCCGTGGAAATCGCGGAGTGCGCCCGCCAGCAGCAGAACTCCCGTGTGGGCGACAGGTACGGCAAGTTCCGAAGGCTGAAGAAGGCTATTGCGCGTGACCTCAAACGTGTGATAGACGTGCTCGTTGCGGTTGACAGTCTTCATCACACTCTTGTCTCGCTGCGAAAAGACCTCGAGTTCAACATGGTTAACCTGGATCTCACAACACACTCCGTGACTCTTATGGACCCAGTGTCCTCCACCCGAACACGGTTTGCGGTCCCGGAACGGACCTCGCTTTCACCTAATGCTCAGACCGTTCTCTCCTCGCAGTCAATCTATATCCTCAACGGCGCGATTGGTGATCTCATAGAAGCCCGTCTGTCAGATGGACCCGCGGCAAAACTGCTTTCTGGGTTCACTCCGCGCTCCGACTTGTTGTCTCGATATGCAGCTGCATTCGGTCTGGTGTGCGTCATGAACGTGTTCCTGTATGCCGTGGGGGAGGAGAGCTGCCAAAAGTACTGCTGTGTCGCCGACAGTTGGAGCCGGCTGCCCAAGCTTCGTGTCAAGGGGAATGAGATCAGCGTCTGTCTTGTCTCTGACCGAATCATATATGCGGTCAGAAGGGAGAACTTCGGCACACTCATGATTGAGACGCTAGATCTGCTTGACGAGGACCGCGGCTGGTCCTTCATCATGACGCGTCCTAACACAATGTCCGATACAGAGATGATGCGCAACGTGAGATTTCCGGCAGTGGAGCGCATGATGCTGTTCCAGCAGGACAATGCAGGGGTGATCGTTTTGGCCAATGCGACCGTGGGCGGCCAGAACACTATGTCCATGTATGTAGATGCGAATAGCGGAAGGCTCTCGATGTTTCCTGTTAAGGTGCCGAGCATGCGGGTCTCGTCGGAGCATCAGGTCAAGGAACTAGGAAGAATGCTGAGCTTCGTGGAGGACGACTACTACCGCGGGAAGCGGGTGTGGCTCTACGACAAGCAGCGGAAACGGTTCTCGCTGTCGTACGAATACGACTCTGAAACAAAGTAACAACGATTTTTGCTTCTGCGCTTATCCTAGCGATAACCTTAGTCCGATCTCAACCTGCAGTGCAAAAAGTAGTTATAATTTATATACTTTGCACGAAAGCGATAATGAAAGCACAGCAGCAGCAACAGGTAATTACCGCAAGAACGCAGCAGGATTCTCCGCCTGCGGCGACTTCAACCCGAGAACGCCGCAGACAGGAGACGACCGCCAGTGCCAAGTTCGCTCCCATGTAGGCCTCAGCGCTAGCAAAGCTATGGTAGGCTCAAGGACGGAGAACTGCGCATGAACCTGGACAACGTTTCCGCAGGCGAATACACGCTCGTGGGCACCTTCATATCCAACGCAGTATCCGTGGACATCGTCCATCTCGAGTCCGACGAACGTCGTAACATTTAACTAGATCCAACTCCTGGATAGGACAGATAGGCACTCCGCGGCCCGTTGTCAAGCCCGCCCCCACGAACAAGGCTAACCCTGCCAAGACTCTCCTCAAGGCCGAGGCTGTCGCCAGAATGAGACTTTCACAGGCCTTCCTGTATTCCCCAGACGTTACCATTAGAGGACTGAGCGAACTGCTTGTGAAGAGCGAGGTCTTGAAGGTACTCGAACTGGTGCGCATCAACTTCAACGGTGAGGCCATTGCCTACCTCGCAGAAGGACTCAAGGCAAATCGGTCGTTGAACGCGATCCGGTTCCGCAGCTGCGCCTTCGGCCCGGAAAAAGGTATTTTCGCCGCTGCTCATCCTCATCCCAAGACTTCGACCTGCTCGCGATATCTCTGGGGGCACAAATCACGCTGGAAACGGTGGAGATGACGAACTGCGGGCTGACCGACTCGGCGAGCCCGGGAGTGAGGGAGATCATCAACGGACACACGGCCAGAAGGAACGAGATCGTCTGGGTCTGCGGTCTCCGCGGCGAGGCTCCCAAGGCTAACTCAGACAAGCAGGGTCTGGCCCAGTTGATTCTGTCGAAGAACCATCTGTCCGATCAGTTCGTCGCCGACCTCATGGCCATACTGCACTTCGACCAATATCTTCGTGTACCATTTCGCGGTGTGTGTGCTAACTAACGCGTAGCTGATTGACTTGAGCGACAACGGACTGAAGGGCGCAGGAGTGGAGTCGATCCTCGACTGGATGGACTCATGCAGCAACATCGTCGGCCTGGATCTCAGCGGGAACCCGGGATATACCGACCTGCACCACAAGCGGCTGCTCCAGTCCCTGATCAAGAACATAAAGAAGCTGCGCGGCGACCGCCACACAATGAAACGGATGCTGCGGAAGAAGTGGATCGCCCCAGAGCTGCTGGCATCTCCCTCGTTCGATCTCAGGGAGGAGGCCAAGCTTCCGGACCCCCGGCCGGTTGTGAAGAAAACCCCACGCAAAAAGCCGCGTCGTCCTGCCCACAACAACAAGCGTTCTGCAGGTTCCAAGGATCGCCATCCAAAAGAGCCCGAGGCCCCTGCAACCGAGCGGCCGCCCCAATCACAGTTCCAGTTTCAGACAAAGGTGGCAGAACTGCCGCAGAAGCAGCTAGATTTCCTGTCGAAGCGAAGGAACACGCACGAACAGTCGCCAATAGTGCTGGCGAGCGAGGATTGCAGGAGCGTGAGCTACTCCGGCGAAATCGACTGCGCCGACGACGGTATCCGCGTGTCTAATCTAGCACACCTAGAGGTTCCGTGCAAGGTCTGCGGCAAGTACTTCAAGGAGCTTATGCAATCCGAAAGTCGCTGTCTTGCCCTCAGCATGGAGAACAAGGTGCTCAAGCGGCAGCTAAGAGTCCAGCAGATGCTTCCGGCCCAGATTTCGGCGCTGTCAGGGATTCACCCAATGGCCGCGGCAGACCCCACGACCACTCTTCAGCAGCACGAGAGCATCTCGCTGATAAACCAGGCCAACAACACCAGCACCGTATTCGAGGGGGTGTGACTTATAGAAATATGTTTGCGGGACAGGAGACGACGGGTCGGAGGAGCTGAGACAGCGGATAGACTTCCTGATGGCGGAACTGACGCGACTGATGGACAGCCTCGAGAACCCGGTGAGCCAGAACAACACGACGGAGAACAACTTCGGCAACATCACGCACAATATCTCCATGAATGTCAACGTCACCGGCATCCCGCGCAACCCGCCCCGAGCCGCTGGTCCCTAGGGACGAGGCTATTCCCCATTTCACTTACATGCGCGCACTCATTATCATTGACAAAAGTGACGTTTTCCCAGAGATCGCTACAGCAGTGGGGTTTTGGGGTTTTGGGGTGTTGG
>QFZN01007044.1_pt1 | contig 11718 bp, 17 predicted proteins | sample 1740101 | NCBI WGS metagenome assembly QFZN01 (sample SAMN09210849, study PRJNA391713) | Ciliate metagenome, whole genome shotgun sequencing project. | isolation source: combination of 50 Heterometopus sp. ciliate cells from an enrichment culture... | host: Heterometopus sp. ...
CTTCATGAACAAGCTCCTCAAGGCCTATCTTAACAAGACCGAAAACCGCGAATACATCCGGCTTCTCTTTCGAAAGCCAATGGAGCGCCTATTCGACCTGTGCAGCACCACCTCTGCGGCGCTTCTCGCCCAGCCCCAGAAGGCAACCACGCCGTCGCTGCGACGCAAAGCCTTCGGCGAAACCGCGACCGGCGCCAAGCTGTCCGATGCGGCTGACGACCCCTTCATCAACGCCCGTCCGCGGCAGAGGCGTGACACCTTATACGACCGGGTCTCACTTCCAGCGGCCATTATGGTTAAGTTTGCATCCGAGGCAGACTCGAAGTCTGAGGTGGGGGATGAGGAGGATGAAGACCAGGAAGAAGCGTTTGAAGGAGTGAAGCTGAGAGATATGTACAGTGTCTGCGATGAAATCGTGGAGACGGTAAATTCGCAGGTCGCGTTCATGCCGCTCGAGGTGCGTTTTCTCTGCAAGCTGGTCCAGATCCACGCCACGGGGATCGTATCTTTGAACTGATTACTACTATAGTTCGCCGGCGAGTCTGAGAAGGCACGTGACGAGCTCGTCAAAAGACTGATCATGGACGTGTTGTACACGAAGTGGTGGATGACAGCAATACTGCGGCCGATGGAATACGGACTGCTGGGAATGTGCGCAACGGACAAGGTGTTCTCCCAATGTACGCTCTTCATCATGCGCACCCTTCGCGCTATCTTCTGCCGCATTGCCGAGTCCGAAAAGCTCAAGTTCTCCCCCTCCGTCCTGCGCTACGTCAAGTCCAAAGAGTACTTTTTTCCTGCGCAAAAATAGAGGAGTCGCCGACGCCTACGTGAAGCGGGTCCTTGACCTGAACCCAATAAACCTCCAGGAGGAGCCCTCTGTCCAGGTCATCTCCATAAACAGCATGTGCATGTCAATCAGGGGGATAAAGATGGTGGAAGAGCTGCTGCACGAAAAGGTGGAGGCGCTGAAAACCCTGAACGCGATGTACGCGCGGTGGGTGAGCAGTATCAAGTTCTTCACGAACAACCGCCAGACCGGCGACCTCAACTCCGGCAACGTCTTCGTCCCCACCCCTAAAACTTTCAAGGCCGACCCGGTCGTGGGGGTCACTTTCTCTCCCGCCGACTTCAAGTCAGCTGATTTCTACGTGATCCTCCAGGAAACCTCCATCACGGTCTCCGCCCCTAAACCCTCCGAGGACGCGAAACTGCATGCGAGCGAGAAGTGGCAGGACGCGTTGAGCAGACTGCTGCTGGAGGTTGACCTGTCGTCCTACCACAATTCGCATCCTGTGCCTGATGCCGCCAATGAGAACTCGATGTGCTCGCTCATGCGAAGGATCGCCTCGCAGCCGGGCGGCTTTGTGGCCTCCTCGAATTTGGTCACGCGCATCGCGCTGCTAGCGCACAGGGTCGCGGAGGGGTTCGCAGGGAAGGACGAAGAGTTCGTGGCGGGCGAGGTGGCGGCGCTCAGGGGCAGGTGCAGGGCCGGCATGGTCGCCACCCTCCAGCAGAATCAGGCTGTTGAGCAGAGCATTCGGGCGGCGATTAACGACATCGGAAACAGACTGACCGCGCTCCAGGAGGAGCGGGAGAAATACGTCCACGAGCAGATGGCTGGAATCGTTGCTGGTTACATCATCAAAACCATGCCGGTGCTCTTCCGCCTCTCCAAGGAGAAGCTGACCGCTAGCAAAGCCAAGTCGAAGACTCCAGAGAAGTCCATGAAGGAGCCGTATTCCGCGATTATCACGAAGAGATAGAGAGAAGCTCGCCTACTCGATACTGTTCCGGAAGCCGAACGGAGCGCTGGACCTGCTGACGTTCTCGATGGAAACCTTTGTGGGGAAGCCGAAGAAGCTACTGTCCACGCTCGAGGGCACCTCCGTCAAAGAGTCCGTGTTTTTGTATAACCATGATCGGTAGTTTCATCCAGCAATACGCCCAGCTGAATGAGGCCTCCGAGCTTTTGAAGACCGGCGTCGACCTCTGCGGGTACCACGATTTTCACTGAGCCCGTTGTAGGCTCGGAAAGGTCTTCGCCAGCTTGATGCAATTCGTGGGGGAGCACGCGGCCATCGAGACAAAAGACAAGCTGGCCCTCCTTGGCGGCGACCTCTCCACGAGCAAGAAGCTGGTCCTCTGCCACATCAATCGTTACGTGACATACAGATTGCACTCGGCAGTTTTCCCGTGCATCTCCTCCGATGAGGACATCGCCTTTCACGACAAGGCCCGCGCCCTGGAAGCTCAGTCGCCCGCATATTTTGGCGTAAAGTGCGCGGACATCGACGACGGGGTTTGCGAACTGGCCGTTGAACGTAACCAGGGCGATATCTATCCCCGATAGAGCTGAGACGCGCGGAGAAGGCGAAGACGCCGCAGGAGAAGCTCGATTGCTACATTGATGCATGCCAGACGGTGGCGGACGGAGTGGATTTCGCGGCGGAGAAGAACGGGACGCTGGCCACCGAGGGCGAAAAGGATGTGATCGGACTGCTGGCGTGCGCGCTGGCCAGGTCGCAGCCGCTCAGTTTGGCATCAAATCTGCGGTACATCGAGTGGTTCGGCGAGAGTCTCTGTGCTGCCGCAAAGGATTATGCGGAGGCCTACAAAAAGCTTAAGAGTGCGGCTGGATTGATGCAGAGCGTGCCGCTGCCAAAGGTATCCGACATGACGAATTAGGTATGACTCTACGGGGTCTGCACGAAGCGACTATATTTTACTCTGTCCGAAAACCTGCGCCGCTTCGGTCGTGCAGATACACTGTTCGCGAACCATAGTGCCGCCCTCGTAAAAGAGGATAGTGTATAGAATAGAGTCCTTCAATTATTAAGTTACTTCTTTGCATAGTAGTCCCTGAGAGCGCGACGGATGTTCTGCTCCTGTGTGGACAGAGGCGGCTGTCTGCGGCCAGCCTTTGTCGCCTCCTCTTCCCACTTGTTCGGTCCGTTCATGCTCAGCACGGCCATTGGCACCTTCGAGTCCTCAGCTGCTGCGCTTGCCCTGGCCCCTCCATTGCGTCTATCCACATCCCGCCTTTATATAGTACTTGAGCATGGTTATGGCTCCAACTATCGCCTTTTGCAACGCCTGCACGTCCTGGCTGATGTGGTATAGTCTGTACTGGTCCTTCTGTTCTTTCAGACCCTTGAGTGCGTTGTCGACCAATGCTATTAAATACGAGTCGCGCATTATCGTGATACCGAGCATGCTGGACTCCATTTGGACGGCAAGTCGGCCCTTTTCTTCAGCTGCTGCTGCGGCGACACCAGAGTTGTCCTGATGCCCGACGTGTTTCAGGGCCTCGTTCAGTTGGTCCTGCTGCTCCGCCAGGGCCCGTTCTCTTTCCTGGACCTCGCGTTCCCGCTCCTGCAGCTCTTTCTCCTTTTCCTCACGGTCCTTGTCCGCTCCCGACTCCGCCTTGGCCTCAGCCTCGGCTCCGGCCGGCTTCCCTCCTTCCACGGACTGGATGGCCGCCTTCTGCTGCTCGATGACCTCCATTAGCTCCGCGATCTTCTCCTCCGCTGTTAGCAGAGACAGCGGCCCGTCGTTATTGCCCTCTCCCGCATCGACAGCATACGGCGGGTATCTCCTCCTCAGCGCATCCGCCTTGTCCTGGTCTCCGGGCCGGTCCTCGCCCTCCTCATCGGGCGGAGGCTGCAGTCCATTGCTGCTCATGTATGTTTCCAATAGCTGGATGCGCGCCACCCTGCGCTCGAGCTTGTCCTCGGTCTCCTTGTGAATGCGGTCGTAGGCGTCCAGCTCCTCCTGCAGCTGGATGATGGTCTCGTCCCGTTCGTTCAGTCTTGCTGTCAGCGCTATCATAATGTCCCTCTGCTTGAGCAACAGCTGCTTGTATCTATCGACCTGGGCCTTGTCTTCCTCAATCTGCTGTCGCTCATGTTCGAGCTCCTGGAGTTTGGCCTGATATTCCTTGTGCATGATCCGCTGGTGCTGCTCGAGGGCGCTGCGGAACTGTGGAGTGTCCTCAATCTTCTGTCCGCCCACTAGCATTTGGGAGGACATCATGCGGATCTTCTCCTCGAGCTTGCGCTTCTCCTCCTTCTCCCGCATGTACTCCTGAGACCGAGTCTCCAGCACCTTGATCACCGCCGCCTTGTCCTCTTCTGCCCGACGTTTCTCCTCCTCCAGCTTGTAGACCACCTCCTGGTCCATCACGGTCTTGTTCTTCGTCTCCAGCTCCCGCCGCAGCGTTCTCAGCTCGGCCTCATATTTGCGAAGCAGGGCCCGCTGGTCCACGTCTTCGTTTATCTTCGCGTTGTTCCTGATGTTCTTCGCTCGATTGGCGAACTTGAGGGACGAGAGAGTCTCAGCGAAGCACGTGTAGGACGGCGAGACCATGGCCATCATGGTGGTCTTGCAGTTCCCGCCTAGGCTGTCCTCAAGAATTCTGGTGAGCTTGGAGTCGCGGTAGGGGATGTGGGTACGAGACTTGGGGTCGGTGAGGGCGGCGATCACGTTTCCGAGGGCCGAAAGCGACTGGTTGATCTTCTTGCACTCTTCCAGCCGTTTCCCAGTCGCTCCCGTTATGCTTAAACGTTCGGAGCCCGCGAGGTCGACAAGGTTCATCTTGCCTACCTTGATCTGTTTGGCTGGGTCCTCCCCACGGCCCGTCATCTCCTCATCCACCGTGGTCATCTGTTCCACGATTATCGTGAAGACCGCATGTGACCGACTCGACAGGTCGTTAAGCTTGGTGGAAGCGGTCACGCGCGAGCTGGTTCCTTTCCTCATCAGGCTGTAGATCTCGTAGGGAGAACGCACGGCCCACTCGGACAGCCCCTCAACGAAAACGCCCTTGCGCTTATCCTCCCTGATCTGGAGGTTCGCTCTCTCCCCTTTTAAAAGGTCGGAGATCACCTCGTTGTAGATCTGGAGGTACGAGGCCCGGACCATGAACGCGGTCTAAAGTTTCGGTAAATCTCCGCGGTACCTTGGGATTGGGGAATTGCTCGATGTAGCGGAAGATCTCCTCCATGGCACGGGGGACGATTCCGCGGTCCGGGTGTTGGCCCGAGAACTGGAAGCCCTCCATCGTGTAGGTCTTGCCCGTGCCCGTCTGGCCGTAAGCGATGACGCTGGCGTTGTAGCCCTCCAGAGTAGAGAGCACGGCAGGCTTCGCGGTGTTCTCGTAGACGAAGGCTTGGGTCGACTCCTCATCATACGCATAGTCGAACTTGAACGAGTGGTATTGACAGATATGGGGGTTGTCACGCATGTCCCGCTGGCGCTCGAGGTCGTCGGTTTCCGCCCCGAGGTACTCGACCGCAGTGCACACCTTGTGGCTCTCGTCCACCTGCATCGCGCTCTGGAAAGGGGCCTGAGGAGAGACCTCGCGGGCGAGCGGCGGACGGATGCGGATGACCACCCTGAAGTTGTTGTTCGCCTGCTCCTGGCTCTCCGTGAATCCCCGAGGGATCGTTGCCGTCGAACGCATCCGGCCGTCCTCCATTTGTGCGGAGTCCCTGTTAGCGCTGGCGCTGTTCATGACCGAAGGCATCTGCTTCCACGCTTGCATGTTCATCGTCTGTGACTTTAGGTAGGCTATAATTCAAATTTAAATTACTATTTATATCACACGCACACACACCACGGCCACACTTCGCCTTGCGTATCATTTGCACACACACACACTCCCCACACCGAGACAAAGCACGAAACATATATGAGCGTGTCATGTTTCACAAATTATTATTACGCGGATGAGTGAACTCCAAGAGCGGCAACACCCTTCTAATATATTATCCGCAGCAACTTAGAACATTAACGCGAACATAATCCAGATAAAATTAATGAGTGAAGTGCCAGCAGCGCCATCGAACGCGATCACGATCCAGGTGAAGTGCATTGACTCTTCCGTGCACTCGGTCACCATCCAGCCGCTGCAGACCGTGAGCGCCCTCAAGTCCCAGCTCTCCCAGGCACGATTCCTCCGATCTCACCCCCTGTAGCAACTGAATATCGCCGAGCACAGCATCCGTCTCATCTTCCAGGGCCGGCTCCTCAAGGACTCCGAAACTCTCCAGCACTACAAGGTCCCCCTCCCTTCGCACCTGACTAGATCGACCAGGGTCACGTCCTGCACCTCGTCACCAGTCTGCCCCAGCCCGCCTCCACCGCGACAGGTGGAACGGAACAGCAGGTTCCAGAAGGAGCGGAGGGGGCGGGAGAATTTGCGGCGATCCCGCTGATGTTCCAGTTCTCGGCCATCACGAGGCCCACCTTCTTGTCAGCAGCAGCAGCAGCAGCAGCAGCGTCTGGTGCCCCGGGTGAGGGCGAGGCGGGTTCCAGTCCGAATCCGGAAACAGGAGCAGCGGAGGGCGCGGCCGACCCGGGTTTCAGTATCATGCAGCGACTGATGCAGCAGGCGTTGGGCTCAGGTACCACCCGAGACACTACGGGTAGAAATGGGCGGCGAGGGGAGAAGACCGAGCAACTACTCGTACCAGCACGCTGCACAAAGTACTGTCTCTGTCGCGAGGAGAGTTTATAGACAGGATAAACTCCACAGGCTACCGCTACCAGCAAGCGAAGCTGGTGGAACTGATGAAGCAGAACCTCGCGCAGCTGGAGGAAATTCTGGCGCTCCGCGTTCCCGAGCCAGAAATCGGTGCCCCCTTCCGCCCGCAGCGGCACTTTGCCCCCGCCCAATGGGTTGATGTTAAAGACACCGTCGGCGAGTGGCTCGAGGCTCAGGTCGTCCGTTCCGAGCCCACGCGGCTCCTTGTCCACTACAATGGCTGGGGACCAAGATGGGACGAGTGGATAACGGTGGAGAGCGGGAGGGTCGCGCCGTTCAGGACACACACGGTGCAGTCGCCAAGTTCGCCCTTCCTCAGTCCCTTCCCCGTGACCCCGCCCGACGCCGGCACCAGCATGGCCCCGCACGATTCCACCTTCGACGACATGCTCCGGCTCTTCTGTAATCTTCTTCTCGCTCAAAACCCGTAGTGAGATCAAGCGAGACCATCCACGCCATGGTCGGCAAATATCTCGCCCCTTCCGCCCGGGACGACACGCACTCCGAGGAATCGAAATCTTCCGCCGGACCTCCGCGCCAAAAAACACTTTGCGGACAGCTTGCCCCGGCGCTGGACCGACTGGGACGGCTGCTGGTGGATATTGCGCCCCAATTTGCTGCCGTCGCATCCCCGGAACAATGTGCCCACGGACCGGATGGCGGCCTCGAGATCCCCCGGACCCACGCCAACGTCATGCCGGGTCCGGCCGAGATCGGGCTCCTTGGCAGATCCACTGAGAGAGCAGGCAGGGTTGGCGAGGTCCACGTTCACGAGATCATATTCTCGCGGGTCGGCGGCAGGGCCAGGACTGCTCCTAGATCGCAACCAAGGGAGGCGGAGCAGAGAAGCTGCGAGACGCAGACGGAGAACGAGAGGCGCGAGGAGGCGGAGAAGGGGAGCGGCGAGAAGAAGAGCTAATAGAGGAAGGAACGTGTAATCTGATGTTCATATCGTCGCGGTGCATGCAATTTGCTCGCTGGGTTCCGCACCGTACTCCGAATATGTGGAACAAATGTAGAGAGCGCAGGCGTTGTCCGATATTCAAATAAATGTATAATGAAAGTGGATATCGCACTCAATTTTGTTGTCAGAATAATAACGAGGAAGAATATTCGCGAAGGTGCAACGTCAGAGTCTGTTGGCATACTTTCAGTATAAAAGGGCGCACGCAAGTCCTTTATATAATCAAATGCAAATCTTCGTCAAGACTCTCACCGGGAAGACAATAACTCTGGACGTCGAGGCCACCGATACCATCGATCAGGTTAAGGCCAAGATCCAGGACAAGGAGGGGATCCCGCCTGACCAGCAGAGGCTGATCTTTGCGGGGAAGCAGCTGGAAGATGGCAGGACTCTCGCTGACTACAACATCCAGAAGGAGTCCACGCTCCACCTGGTTCTAAGACTGCGCGGTGGCATGCAGATATTCGTCAAGACGCTGACTGGAAAGACCATCACGCTCGACGTCGAGGCCACTGATACTATCGACCAGGTGAAGGCTAAGATCCAGGACAAGGAGGGCATCCCTCCCGATCAGCAGAGACTGATCTTTGCCGGCAAGCAGCTGGAGGACGGCAGGACGCTGGCCGACTACAACATCCAGAAGGAGTCGACTCTTCATCTGGTGCTAAGACTGCGCGGCGGCATGCAGATCTTCGTGAAGACCCTGACTGGCAAGACCATCACTCTTGACGTTGAGGCTACCGACACTATCGACCAGGTGAAGGCCAAGATTCAGGACAAGGAGGGCATTCCTCCTGACCAGCAGAGACTGATCTTCGCTGGAAAGCAGCTGGAAGACGGAAGGACCCTCGCCGATTACAACATTCAGAAGGAATCCACCCTGCACCTCGTCCTGAGACTGTGATAAAGGTTAACCCATCCCACTTCCGGAATGCATGCGCATGCCTATATATATTCATTTATCATAGCGCAACTCAGCTGTTCTACATTTAATAAATATTCCCTTAACTATAGTCCAAGTTTGAGTCCGTATGGCGCACTCAGCACACGCTATCATATTCGAATTGCGCTCCTGCATAACACTGTCCGCACGCATCTCTCGAGAGAGATTACATCCATTTAGATATTACAGAGGCGACATCTTGCGCGGGTCGTTGCCCGCATCTTCAGAGGACCGTGGCTGCTTCCGACAGACATCGCGGAATGGCACGTGATAGATCGCGTAGCAGTTGTCCAGCGCCTTGTAGAACTTCATGCACAGATAGTCTTTCTCCTTGTATGTCTTGCTGCATATCTCCAGATTTCTGTACAGTCCCATGCATCTACCGCCCCCAGGATAGTCCGGGCCGATCGTACCTTTCGGGAACCTCTGCGGCCTCCATGTTTTATGGGGGACGTTTGTTGCGATATATCAATTATTTGCTTAAGAATATTCTTGTTATTGCTCGACATTGCGCGGCGGCCGAGTTGTACGGGACAGAGCGCTGAATAGCAATAGCCACCACTAAATTATATCCTGTGTCGTCACACGCTGCTACAAATAGAAATCGATTGCCGCTGACTTATTATCCCGTTAGAAATCAAGTTAACGGATGTTATCTAGAATAATTTACCTTCTCATCAATGAAGGCAAGTCATCTAATAAGTCACATTGGTCGGATGTAACTGGCTCGGACCCCGCAATCTCTGACACGGTCTGCTCCGCAGCCGCGAACTTCTCCCGCATCTCTTCCAGCACCTTCATGGACACATCTTGCGAGTATGTGTACAGCGCCTTCTCCTCGTTCGACAGCTCCAGTGCTATGCTCCTCTTCTGATTCATATAATCGATTTCGAGATCGGACTGACTTTCCTTCTCTTCTCTGTTCCCCAGCTACATTTGGTTTCGCTTGGATGCCAAAATACGACTTCCTCGTAGAGCTTCGCAATTTCCGGCTCGCTCGAGCAGAAGTTCTCGCAAAATTCATTGGCCAGGGTCTCGCCGTCCTTTGAACTGGCGACAAGCTCCCTCACGTATCGCAGCAACTCGGCCGGTATGGTCGCCTTCGCGCCCTAAATGTAGGGAAGCGGAACGATACTTCGGCCGAGGACCTGCCTTTCTTCGTGAATTGTGCTAGTCGGTGCTGCACGTAGTAGCGCAGGTACTTCTCCATGTGTGTCTGCTTCAGCGTCCGGATTTGTTTTGCAGTCACGGGAAGAAGGATCCGGGAGATCATCTCGTAGTCGGATTCGACGGTTTCCTTGTAGAACCCGATCTGCATCACCTTCCCCGATTCCTGATAAAACTTTCTAAATTCCGTAGATTATGCCTTTGCCCTGTACTTAGTCTGCTTGATGATACTGCGGGCGAATTCCTGGTATGGGACATCAAGGTCGACCTTGGTGGAGCCGAGGAAGTGGATCTTCAGCTCGTTCGCAGAGATGTCCGCCACCGACTGCACGAATCGGCCCATCAGCTCCCGCTCCCCCGTGCCGTCATTGAGTCCTCCCATGACCGATATGGATCCCGGAGCCTCGTCCACGTCGACATTGTGAGTCTGGCTTCTGCCCTGTCTGAGTGCGGCGGTCTTCTGTTCCCCCAGTTTGATCTCATCCTGCCGTTCCTTTGCAAGAAGGGCGGAAAAGGCTTCGGCGAGGTTGCCCTCGAGGCGGGAGTAGACCTTTGCTTTCCAAAGGGTGATCATGGCGCGGGTGAAGGAGAACTTGGGGAACTGCGGGAGCCCTGGGAAGCACCCCTCGTAGCACTCGTTGATCAGCCTGCAAACTGGCTCCAAACTCTTGTCCAGCTCTATCATTGCCGCGCAGTATCCGTTCCACTACTGTTTCATAATTAATCCTGATACCCGCTTGCAGTACTCCGCCAGCATGGCGTGGGCAGACTTGTCCCTGAGGACGCAACTAAGGCAGACCTTGCAGAAGAACGCGATGGTGCGGAGGATCACATCAGCCATCTTGACCACCGTGGTCTGGCCTTTCTCCCGTGCTGGCTGCATCGTGCCAAGCATGGTTTCGAATTGGGTCGGCGCCTCCGATAGGTCGGTCCCGGTTGAAATCAGCGCCTGTAGCTCCATCTCAGGCTTGTCGCTGCCGGCGGCGGTCTGTGTCCGGTACCAGCGCAGATCGAACAGTGTCGCTCTGTCACGGGCGCTCTTGCACTACGACAGTTATGATAACGGCCTGCGAGTACCTCAGCCAGCAGCTCGAATGCCGAAGACTCGAGTTCCTGCAGGTGGACAGAGAGGTCGGGATCGGATACGGAGCCCAGCGTGGGTAGCTCGGCCAGGGAGCTCGCTGATGCGGACACAGAGGCCGAGGTTGAAAGCGACTGCTGCTGCCCCTCCTTGAATATCATCTCATACAGATGTTCCTGCAGTATCGTCTGCCTGTACGCGTTGAACTCATCCCTCGTCAGCTCTGGGGCGGGCAGCGGCGGATCTACGCGCGTTCCCCACGTTCCTCCTTACCCTTCAGAACGGAGAAGATGTGGTTGCGTATGGCGACAAACACGTGCTCGCTCTTGAGGGGGACTATGTCCACCCAGGAGTGAAGCGTGAGCCCGCCCCGCCGCATGAGCTTCTGCCACTTCCAGTTCGCCATGCTCACTGCTTTCGTCAGCTGCAATGTCCCTATATCTGACGAGTCCTCACCGAGCGCGCCCGATTCAACACTACAAAGGAGTTATTGACCAGTTTCTGGAAAGAACAGATCTGCAGCCGGACGGAGCCGGCTGCCCAAGTCTGCCCGGCGATATCGGGCACGGCAGCTTACTCGAATAACTGCAGTCCCGACGTGAATAGCCTGAGACACTCGCGCTCGTAGATATCGGTGTAGACGTCGGCATGACGCTTCAGGTCGCGGCACACGGCCCGTAGCTTGACGAAATCCTTGATCTCGCAGTACTTGAATACTTGGCACCAGAGAATCTCCGGCATCTTGCTGATAGATGTGTTTATCTGCATTCGCTTCCCTCGCCTATCCTCAAATTGATCACTTTCTTTAATATTATTTATTCTCGTCTGAGAACAGGATAAAGCCCACATAATAATTCGGCACAGCTTCACGTAGTACGTCATAGTAGCGGCCTCTTATTATACGGATGCAGCAGCAGCTTCTCATTGCATCGTCTGCGTTGATCTATAATGCTATTATTCTTGGCTGTCCGACAGCAGCGTGCGCTTTCTGCACGGGGTTTTGGGGTGTTGGGGTG
>QFZN01007055.1_pt1 | contig 11695 bp, 12 predicted proteins | sample 1740101 | NCBI WGS metagenome assembly QFZN01 (sample SAMN09210849, study PRJNA391713) | Ciliate metagenome, whole genome shotgun sequencing project. | isolation source: combination of 50 Heterometopus sp. ciliate cells from an enrichment culture... | host: Heterometopus sp. ...
GGGACAAAAAGGATATGCGGTTTCTATTCGTCATACCAAGTATCGCTAAAATGCGCAAAAGAGTGCACACAAACGTCTTTGCAATCATTGTACAATAAGTGCAGCCAACATCTTCTGAATCATCGCACAACCAGCGCAATCACCATCTTTAGTATCGTCGCACAGCAAGCGCAGCCAACATCTTCTATATCGTCGCACAACCAGCGCGACCATGAAGTGGAGCGCGCCTCTTCCGCCGAAGGCGGTTAGAGGGCAGAGCAAAGCGGTACTTAAAGCAGGTTTCCAAAGGGCGGCTAGCCCTTGGCGTCCTTCTTCTCTACGGAAATTGCTAAAAACCAGCTCTCTTTTCCACGGTGGAAAAGAGAACCGGTTGTTAGCTCTCCCACCGGTGTGTTTCTGATTATATACCTGAATTATCGCCGAAAATTCGAAGTATTCCGTTTTCAGCTCCAACCGGGATGAATCGAATCATAGTCCCGCCATCGCCCAGTACCTGTTTACCGGATTCACTGGTTTTGGCATCCATTTCGACACCGTAATTTGTTATACCGGTGTCAGCATCCTTGGAACATTCTTTTATGGAAATGACTCTTACACTGCTTAAATATTGATACAATTCGGGCGTTGCGTTATACGGCAGATCATCATCCACGTTCGTGAACAGCGATTGAAGTTTTATCTGCACGCAAAGGGTGGATAGCTGCATTGCTGTATCTCCGGTTGCTACACCTTGAAGGTAGCGCCGGATCACTTCTTCGTATGTGAGTTTTTCCACATTGATATTTACAGGATCAGCAGCATCAAAATAGTTTTGATACCAATAATCGGAGAGACTCATTCCCGTGATGTCTCCGACGTCCTTTCCTGTAAGTGAAATGGAATTACCCGCGTGACGTCCCGAGTCGATGAGAGATCCGACGATCGTCCCATTCCCGTCGCGGTAAACAATTCCGCGGATTGACTGAAAAATAGGTGGCTTGTATTTTTCAGGAAGGCTGCCTGTGAGATTATATATCTGAATTCCTGCCTGCTCTCCCAAGCAGCTTTTAAGGTTATAACCAGCATCATCAGAAAGTATTGCTGCTCGCATCCAGTAGAATTGCATAGGTGAATCTTCAACGTTGGTCATAAGGCTATCCGGCAGCCTGGCCTTCGAGCTACCCTCAAGTGCTGTTACAGTCCAGCCATATTTACTGAAAATCCCGGTTACATCAGTCGGAATTCCGGATGCAGACTTTATTGTCTGCTGCACTACAGCCTCATTGCCTGAACAACCTGCTAAAAATAGCAGTATAATAATCGAAATAATTCCCACAGACTTTTTCAACTGCTTATCACCTCACTGCAAATATTATGAAACTCATCAGAGTACCGGCAAAGCGATCCGATTATTATCATTTTGAGCAATAGCCGTTTATTACAGCTTGCGCCAAATCGTAGTCATTCTTATGTACGAAAAAAACATACTCGTATGCAATGTCCATGTTTTGGCCAAATGTTCCTGTCCTTGCTCTTGTATCGCTAAATACCGAAGGACTGTTCCTGTTCACGACCTTTAGTTCATAGTCAATTTTGTTAGCGCTCAAAATGTCTCTTGTTTTAGCTTGCTGTTCCATCGAATACGTAATTATTAATTCTTTGCGGTTGAATATTGTTATCATGGCAAGCTTTCTCCTTTGTTTAACCAAGCTTATTAAAAATCACCGTTTCTTCTTTAAGAGAAATCTTCCCTACTTGATACCCGTATTGGGTCAGTTCCTTTTTATAATTCAAAAAAGAATGGTCTATCTCAATTCCCGCGATATCATGTATTTCAGTGAATGATAGTTTCATTGTCGGGCTGCCGCTCTTTTTTATATATTCCCATAAAGCATTATACTTGCTCATAACATATTGCTCCTTATAAGTTTATTACAGATTACTTAGCAAATCAAACAGCTTGTTGACTGTTTTCCAATTTCGAACTGTAGCTGAGGTAAATGTTTTTGAAGTGCGTGTCGCGAGTTTTGACAGACGTATACTTTGATGGCAAAGAAGATATAACTCTCTATTTCCTACCTTCAGTATATCTGTGTCAGTATTCTCCTTACAGATTGCGTTAATCTGCGCAGGAACAGGAGCACACTCCAAAAAATAAACATAGAGATGCTCAACCTGCGGATCTGCTGCTTCCGCCTCAGTTATTTCGGTTGCTGTAAGCGGAAGCTCTTCTATCAAAACACGTATTTCAACTATACTGCGTATCAGCACATTGCTTTCAAATCCAAAACGATTAAGGAAACCTTGTTTTATTAAATCAAATAAAGCAGCTTCATCAAGTTCGGTTTCAAATACAGCATTACCGCTTTGAATATAGGTTTTCACTTTACTTAGTCCCAAATCGAGGAGTAATCGTTCCAATTCTTTCATGGCTACAACATTTTTTCCGCCTACATTAATTCCTCTGAATAGTGCAACATACTTCATTTGTTTTACCCCTTCACATCATCAAGACGTTAGACGATTTTTTCGTTCATACTCATTATTGTGACACGCCGCCTAAAGCAAATTGCACCACCCCCGCGCTTATCGTCCATTTTTAATTGCAAACATGAACCTTGCGGGCGGGATTCGTTTTAATACTTCATAAACAGCTAATGTTACGCCTGCACTTAATAGAATAATCACAAAATACTGAGCATAGACGGAAGAAACTAAACTCAGCACATAATACGCGACCACAACCAGACAGGATTGATGCAGAATATATATTGGGAAAGAGGCTTTTGTAAGATATTCGGTAATCGGGGTTTTATAATTAAAATAGCGTTTACTCATGCCAAGAAATGCCATAATGCATATCCACATTATAAAATTATCAAAAACACCTACAAATGTTCCGTCCGCAAATCCAAAGCCGAAATACGTGACAAGCTTTGCCGTAAGAAGTAAAAGGGCAGCGATAAAAAGCCTCCGGCGGTTTTCTTCAAGCCGCTGCGCCACTTCGTCATTGCTGAGTATAAAAAATCCCAGCATGAACAATGCGAAGTACTTCCCTACGCTTTTTCCGCCAAAATCCAATACCAGAGTCATAAGTAATGGAATAATAAAAAGCGGTATTAGCTTTGTGAAAGTGAGCTTTCCGCCGTCAAGTCTTTTTGAGGACTTTAAATACATATGCATGATGGGAAGCGCGGCCAGAGAAATAATAAACAAATATTGGATAAACCACAAATGTCCAACTGTGAAGCCCCCGGTATATCCGGACAAATCCTTAATCTTAAAAAACATAGCATATTGCTCAAAATAGCTGCCGGTATATCCGTTGTGGAAAAGCTCTGCATAAAAAGTCTGAATCGGGACGAGCAATAATACTCCAAAAATCAACGGAATAAGCAGTTTTTTTATACGCTCTTTGACATACTCCTTCGGCGTCCGCTTTTGCAAAGCATAAAACGAACTTATCCCCGCTAAAACAAACAGCAGCGGCATAAACCACGTATATGTAGAGATAATGAAAGCGGATATCGGTTTCACCGCTTGACTGCGAATATAGAAGTTTTCACCCCAGTCGTTATAAACCATAGCGGCGTGATAAGGGAACAGCAGCAGAACGCTAAACCAACGCAGATTATCAATATAATACCTTCTCAAAATTGTCCCTGTTTTCTTTCTAAAGATTTAAAATGCTTAAGCAGTTCATAAGATGACCTGTTGCGCTAATTCGCCATGGTGGTTTTTTCTGATTGCCGCCATTGGAAATCAGGCTCCATATTCCCATGCATGTTCACACGGAAAAAGATGGCTGCTTTTTAATATATACCACATAAGGCCGCTCAATTTGATATCCCAACTTTTCCGCCAAAGCAACTGAACGCAGATCATGGGCATCCCAGCTTGGGTACAAGCCCTGCTTTAGACATTCAATAATCATTTTTGCGCCACAGGCTGTAGCAAGCCCTTTTTTCCGGAATTCGGGCTTTGTGTCAATTTCAATTTCTATTCCTCCTGTGTAAACAGAATATGAGGACGCACCGGAAACTAATGCGCCATTTTTAATTACAGCAATCCCAAGTCCTCTTTTTTGAAAATCACTGTAGCTTTCAAATTGTGAGCAAAGGTCTTTGGACCAGTTTTTTGGGATTGCCATAGCATAAATTTCCTCGTCAAAAGGCTTGAGTCTATAATTGTTATCCAAAGATTCCGCAAAATTAGTCAGTTTTTCAATGTTGAAAACATCCGGATCTTTTTTAATTGCATATCTCGTTGCTTTGTCAACGCGATTTTCCCATACGAGTTCAATTAAATTACCCCATTCTTCATTTTGAGGAACAATAATCGGTGCTGCGGCCAGAGCCACAAGGTCGACATTTGCTTTTCCACCAAAGAAGCAAAAATCACCTATAACAATTTGAGCTGCTGTCGGATTATCATTGTCATCAGCTACAGCATGTCCCATATGTCCTTGAAGACATGACCAGATTAATGTTTCATTCCATCCTGAAAAGAATGGAGCAATTTTGAGCATATCCACTATTCAAACAGTCCTTTGCTTCCAATATAGAAATATTCAGTATATCAAAATATGATGCGAAGCTGCGATTAGTCTTATGTTGATTAATTATCGCAGCGTCCTCATTGGACATAGAATTCTATTTTCAATGAGGTATATATTAATTTAACTACAAAATCCCGCTACCCACTATTATTTATCAGTCACTGCAATAACCATGTCGTGCACTACGAGCAAATTGTATCCATCTATTTGCAATCTCGTGCCTGCCAAGCGCTTTTCTGATTCTAACGCGGAGAATTTTGTAAATATTCCGGAGAATTCTAAGTTCAAATTATTTATTGAATAAGGAAATTCTTCAAATTCATCTGTAACAATGTTTAATGATGTTCCTACCCCTTTTACTTCTTGCATAAGCCATACGCTTTCTCCATAAAAAGCAAAAACACATTTTGGACCGGAGATAATTATTTTAATTTTTTCCGGCTGATTTCCGTATTCAGAAACGGCCAACAAATACTGGGCTTGAAAAGAGTATACATTTAATATAAATTGCTCATTATCAAGAATTCCTTGCCAATTATCTGTTAGAGCAAAGTCGGAACTTTTTATACTTTTCATTGTGCCTTTTAAAGAGGGATACTCCACATTGAAATCTTGCTTTGCTTGTTCCCACTCGCTATTTGGTATATCGATTAGCGGTAACTTACCAACGGTAACTGTACCTCTGAATGGGGGAATAGAAACATTTTGTGTGGATTCGTTATTTGATGATGTCGCATCGTTTTGAGTTTGTTCTTGTTGAGCGCTTTGGTTCGAGGTATCAGCAATCGATTTGTTAGAACAGCCAGAAGTGCATAGCAATAAAATGACTATAAAAAGCAACGGTATCGTTTTCCACTTGCTTCTCAAGAAATGCACGTCCTTTCATATAGTCCATTGCTATAATTCTAAGATTAAAAATTTGAAAAGCAATCATTTATCCGCGTTATTAAGGTTCCTGGTTCTTTTCCTTGTCAGACTTTTGGTTTCGCTCATAATCCGAGCTATCAAATGAATCAGATTTCTTGTTCTCCATTTAATTCAACTCAGTTTATACTTGTCAATTAATCCCACTGCCCAATTGAACAGCAATTCAGAGAAACGTTCATACTCAGTCTGTGCCAAATCAGGCTTTTTCTTGAACATAATGCTCGCCTGCAAAATCTCTCGATCCTGCGGTTGTAACATGGGGATAAGATCGGTCTTTCGCTTTATGTAGTTTCAGTTTGATCATAATAAACTGCCTGCACAGTGAAAGCGGCGGATTTATAAAGGGCTTTTAAAATCTCGGTGTCTTTCTCGTGCACCATGTTGTGTCCACACATGTGATAAATGTTACAGGCGCCGATCCGGATGGCACGGCAAATATTCTCCTTACTGATCATCGGTAGAAGGAAATCAATACTGCCCAAAACCGGCATGGTGTCATGATAGAATTGGAACAGATCTGAGCGCTCCCAATTCATTAACTCACGCTGGCCCGAAATAAATCCACACACTTTTTCCCGGTTCGCGAGTGTGTCCAGCATGGCGCTGTATGCTTTCAGATCTCCCGGAGTCACATAGTCTAGAATAACAACCACATCAATATCGCTGCTATCCGTTGCTTCGCCTCGACCATAACTTCCCTGAAGCCCGACAACCAACAGTCGAGAACCGAACAGAGATTTTAGCTCGTCCAAGTATTCTCTCATCCAAATATCTATATCGAAACTCATTTTCTTATCCTTTGTCCTGGTTTTATAATCTTAGCTGCCAAATTTTTGCTTATCTGCTAGTTGTAAAGTAAGCGTCAAAACTTATGACACTTACCAGTTAAGTCAACTTTTTCTGTTTTAACTTATCCAAAAATGCTTCCTTTTCTGCCACTGAAGAGAAGGCGCATATAGTAATAATTCTATACCCATCTGGAGCCTTTATGTAAATTAATTGAGTGTCAACTATTACATCCTCAATTACTGATAAAGGTATTTTTATCTCAATCCCGGCTTTCGTTATTAATATGGCATTGTTATTAATTAGGACCTCCATTTCGGTCGTATATGCCTTATTATTTTTAATTGCCTTTTCAAGTTTGGAGCTATAAGACTCAAAGACAAGCAGTCTTGATAAAAGCCACGCCGGTAACGTCAGAACTAGCGTTGCTATTGCAATTACTGAGTTCCCTGAGAGAGCAGCGATAGCGAGAAAGAAGGCGGTAAATGTTGAAGTACTAATGACGCGTCTTAATGTAAAACCGTAAGAAGTTTTTGGATCGTGTTTAACTAAATATCGCTGAAGTTTAATATAGTCATCGACGGATAATGTGAATTTCAAACTATGCTTCATCTCCTTCATTGGCAATTATTGGGTGTATCAGATGCAAGCTTAAACACAATGTACAACTTACGTTTGAATCCGATCACTTCAATTTGCTCAAAATCAGATTCTTAAAGATAATTCTAAAGCCAGATAAAAACTTTTTATCTGGAGTGCACATTCGCCTGTGTCCCCCAGTATTCGCCGATCCCATTCCGGAGAGTCTAAAAGGTCGCCGACGACGAAAAAATTATAAAGCTCAAGATTTCTGAAATCACACACTGCTTGGACTCCCGCGCTTTCCATTTCGACACTTATGCATCCTTCGGCTTTCCGCTTTTCCATATTACCGCGTGTTTCTCGATAAATCGCATCTGTTGTCCATGTTTTTCCCATCACATATGGAATCCCGGCTTCATTAAAAAATGTGGCTACAAAGTCGGCATTCTTTATTTTTATGTAATCAGATGCTTTTGCATAGTGATATGAAAGTCCCTCGTCACGATAAGCGTCTGTAGGAACAATAATCCTGCCTGAGGTGACATTTTTATCAAGGCATCCGCATGCTCCGAACATAATGTACTTTATAGCGCCAATCTGGCAATGTGCTTCTTCTATACATGCACCCGCACCGGCGGAACCGATCATTGTCATATAAAAAGCAATATTTTTCCCTTTATAGTTCAATTTGTAACACGGTATTGAACCGTTGGCACTTTCAATTTCAGCGATTTTAACGCATGGAAATCGATTAAGAATCTCAGCTATAGTCTGATTAGAAAACGTAACAATACATATATCACAAAGGGCCTTCCGTGTATCACAGAATTTCTCTGGTGATATAATCGCTTCGGTAGTCGTATCAAAAGCATCGGTAATCACTATTATTTCTCCTTATTGCCAAATTCACATGATATAAATACTCATATTCAACTTTCTTCGCAGCGTTTAAACATATTGGCAACTCGCATTTGTTGCCAAGCTGCCAATTCATTAGTCATAATCACTTTTTTAATCTTAAACATTGTTGAATAATCCATTTGCTTACAACTCTAATGTCCCGGTCCGGAAGGCTTCCATCATCTCGCCCGTCAGACTGATTTTCAGTTCCTCTGGAGGGATATCTTTTCTATTCACCCACACACCCAGGGACAATTCGTCTTCCTGCAGAGTGATGGAGTCATCGCCGTCCAACTCGGCAAAAAAGCCGGCGAGGATCGTATCTGTGAACGGCCAGGGTTGGCTTTTAAAAAACTTGAGGTTCTTCACGTTCAGTCCAACTTCTTCTTTCACTTCCCGATGAACTGTCTGCTCAAGGCTTTCTCCGATTTCGGCAAATCCGGCGATGAGGGCATACCGTTTATAGTCTCGGCCGGCATACTTGGTCAACAGCAAGCGGTCACCGTTATATACCCCCACGATTACGCAGGGGGAAATCGTCGGATATACTTGGAAAGAACAGGCTTTGCAGTAGAGCATTCGCTCTTTATCCGAATGTGACATTGGTTTACCGCATCTGCTGCAAAAGCGGTGATCATCATACCAGCGGTTTAGCTGCCGCCCCACCGCGCCCGCAAAGGATCGCCAGTATTTCGGCTCCGTCCTGAATCTGGATGTGGATACGTAAGTCCAGCTATCTACCGAGTCGAGTCCTTTTTCCTCCGTCAGAAAATAATCGAGGTTGTCGATTGAAAACAAAAAACGGGCATTATCGATCAGATGCGGATGGGACTGCTCAAAATCAGAAAAAGACGGATACCAAAGCTCCTCTTTTTCCTCACGGACCAGCACAGCATCTTCGTTGTACGAAAGAAACAAATCCCCCGGCTGTGCCGTTTTGGGTTGAAAATTATTGTAAAATATTCTTGGTTCAATATCCTGTATCATAATGCTCCTCTTTCACCTGCATTTTATAAAAGCGCTATTCTATGTATTTCCGCTGCACTGCTTTCCAATCTTACTGCCCTGAACCCCAAAAGCTTCGCCAATTGTTGCTATATGGTAAGATCAAAGCAAACTACGAAGTTCAAATATTCGTCCCTACAAGCTCGGAAAATATGTCACCGTGATTGTCCGCTTTTCATGGATTAAGCGAAGTTCGTAACAATATTTCAGTTGTCCATTGAGCTTATAACATATAAAATACTGTCTTTTTGATTATTGCGATTTTGCCATTCGCTTGTTCTACATCATTGATAATTTCATTATGTAAGTTAGTATGAGTTCCACTATAAACATAGCACTAAACCGCTTCGCGGTGGCTATCGTCCTTGACATATACTATCCTTTTTGCTGTAATTATTTCTATACATGCTTTTCCCATGGCGCAAAGCGACGGTTTCGAGCTATGGTAATTATCCAAAGTCAATCGATAGTGCGTCTATCGGCTGTTATTTTTTTACGCTGACTTCGGATAATTCACTAATCATAATTGGCTGTTATATTTTCATTCAAAAAACGACTTTCCCTACTTTATGTTATATTCGAAGTGTTTTAAGTCAGCATTGAGAATCAGATCTTTTTTGCTGTCCGCATCTGTAATAAGCCGGACAGCTCGACATGGATCACCGAAAGCGAGGTAATTGTCCGGGATATCCTTTGTAACTACACTACCTGCTCCGATTACGGCATTATTTCCGATGCGTACGCCGCCAATCACTACCGCATTGCAGGCAATCCACACATTATTGCCGATGTGTATTTCATCGGCATATTCGGCCATGGTGGTGTGCCCGTCTTCGTCCAGCCCCATGCGCTCCCTCGCAATCAAGGGATGGTTTGTCGCCATAAGCGAAACGTTTGGGCCAAAACACACATTGTCCCCTATAAATATGCGGGCGTCGTCCATGACTGTCAGGTTGAAATTGGCAAAATAATTTTCTCCGATAAAGGTGTGACATCCATAGTTGAACTGAATAGGACCTTGAAAATAATAGGTTTCCCCAATGCTCCCGATAAACTCTTTTATTATAGGCAGTCTCAATGGGTCAAACTCATCCATTGAATTATATCTCTGGCAGGCCATATGTGCCTTGTGTTTGATATCTCGCAATTCATTACTTCTCGGGTCGAACATCTTTCCTGCAAATATCTTTTCTTCTTCCATTTTGGTTACCTCCTTACAAAAAACGAGCAATTAAATTGTCACTATTCCTTAATATGGATAATTGGAAGGTTTATGATTTGCTTGTTCTGGTTGCCTTGCCATTATATAGCTTGTAGTCTGGTAAGTTAACCAGTTTTTTGATGTAGATTTTCTTAGTCCAGTCTGGTTATTCTCTTCCCGTAAGCCTTATATTAAAACACATTAATCCGAACGAACAGGATGGTAGTCATTACGGTAGGTTACCGATGAAATAAGATACGGAATAGCGGAATTAGTTTCAGAAACGACAGTACCGGTATCAAAGTCGAATGTAATCGTCTGCTGAAAAATGAGGCAGTTTTTGTCACCGGGATTCTGGTTACCGCCAAACACAAGATTGCCGAGTGAATAAACAATCTGCTTACCTTTATAAGTTTCCGTTTCCTGAACCACATGAGGGTGTTGTCCAATTACGATATCCGCTCCTTGGTCAATGCAATAGTGGGCTATGGCCTGCTGGGTGGCGTTGCTGTGATATTCGCCTTCGCTTCCCCAATGGTAATTAAACACAATAATGTCCGCGCCCTCATCGCGTAAGGTTTGAATGGCATTTCGTATAAAAGCTTTTTGTGATTCATTATATTCCCACCCTACGTTAGACGCAAAGCCTATATTAACGCCTTTTACCTTTACGATTGGCATCATATCGTAGCCTGACACCGCAACATATGGCGAGAGGTTTTCTAGAGTATCCTGATAGCCCTGTTGGAGGTAATCCATTGAATGGTTGTTTGCAACAGTCACGACATCAATGCTTCCTGCCTGCAGGATCTTGGCATATTCCGGCCGACCCTTGAAAACAAAGGTTTTTGCAGCACTGCTTGTAGCATTTGTAAGGGTTCCCTCAAAGTTCACCATGGTGAGGTCATCGTTAAAAAACTCGTCAATTCCGGAAAAGAAATAGTTCGGCCCCATCAGATCATACATCTCATCAAAGGAACGGGAATAGGCAAAATTCTTATCGCGTCCAAAGGTGCAGTCCCCGCCAAAGGTCAGTTTAATTTGAACCCTGTCATATCCTGGAGCATCCCGCCAGCCGGAACAAACGTTTTTAATTGACGTAGAATCATGCATTCGCAAGAGGGTTATGATTGCCTGCTCAATAGTAAAAGTGCCCTCCGGAGAAAATATGCTTGCCTCCCCGCCCATAAGGGCCGTTCCGCTAGTGTCTGTTCTCCCTGATACGAACTTGACCGCTTCTACCGCCCAGCGCGGTATCGCATATGTATCTGTAAAACTCATTGGCATTTCATTCGCCTCAGTTATGTTCAAAGCTGCCATGCAGCGCTGGAGAGCAACGGCTGCCTCCGCACGTGTCAGCATATCGTTTGGACGGAAAATGTCATTGGAGCCTACCATAATGTTAAGCTTATATGCAAGTTCCGCATAAGGGCTTTTCGTGTCTGAAAAACTGCCGTACTCAAGCTCCGGCAACTCATCCCCGCTTTGCGGGCTAAATTGTCCCGAATCGGTATCATCGTTTACTGAATTAGTTTTATTGCCTGTTGTCTTTTCAGTATCTCCGGCTGGAAAAACGAGCCCGTGATCATCAGCAAGTTTGGAAACACTGACACTCTTCTCTTTTGCGATATAATCAACCGCCATATGCGCAAGCTGCAACCGTGTGATACACCGTGTATAATCTTCTCCTAAATTCAGGTTTTCCGAAATTAGCCCTGTATCATAAGCCTCTATTACTTGCACTCGCGCCCAAGGGC